>ENA-OQAA01000773-OQAA01000773.1-human-gut-metagenome-genome-assembly--contig:-NODE-773-length-20128-cov-7.659467_pt1 | contig 20128 bp, 29 predicted proteins | sample MGYA00242489_ERZ504515 | MGnify/ENA primary metagenome ERZ504515 (study PRJEB26092, sample SAMD00036237) | human gut metagenome | host: Homo sapiens | study: EMG produced TPA metagenomics assembly of... | reverse complement strand
TGTGCGGAGGGTACTGCCATTGCCACAGGCTGTGCAGCGGGCTGAGCCATGGGCTGCACGGCAGGTGCGCCGCACTTGCTGCAGCCGGTGCAGTGACCGCCGCAGCTGCCGCATTTGGAGCAGCCTGCGCAGCCCAGCTTTGCGGTGACGGCTGCGTAGTATCCAGTGCTTCCACCAGATGGGCGCATCTGCCGGGGTCTTGCCCCAGGTCAGGCAGCCGTCATTTTCCAGCAGGACAGCCTTATCGGTGCGGCACAACAGGCTGACAGCCTGTGCCTGTGCGTCCACGTTCTGGGCGGGCAGCAGCTGCACCCGTCCCAGCGCCCGCACTGCGGGGCTGAATGCTGCAGGCTGCACGGTCTGGCCCTGCATCCCCATCACAGCCGCGCAGGCCGGATAGGTGTGCATCACGCACTGGGCGTTCTCGTTTTCCTGATAGATTTTCAGATGGATGGGTAGGTCTTCGGGCAGGGGCTTGGGCTTTGCGCTGAGCATCGCCTTGCCATTCATATCCACGCGCACCAGCATATCCTGCGTGAGCGCGGCCTTGTCGGCACCGGCAACGGTCACCCACACGGCCTGCGGGCCGACGCGGACGCTCATGCTGCCGTCACCGGCCACCAGCCAGCCTTGGCTTCCACCGACGGGCCATTTCCATGATGGCTTTTTTTGCCTCAAAGTCTGAGAGGTAAGTAACGCCTTGAATCACCATACGTTTCTTTCCTCCTTTTTAACGGCGCAGCGGCGGGATCTTGAGCATGGCGCGCACCTCGTCGGGAGTCATGGGCATCATGCCCTTGGACTTTACGATGTCCGACACCTTTGCGATCAGCGCTGCGTTGTTGTCCACATGGACACCCGGCGCGATCATGTCCGAATCCTCAAAGCCGATGCGCACGGTGGAAGCGCCCATATCCAGCGCAGTCTTGACCATTTCCCAGTCCTCGCGGTGGGCCTGCGTGTAGCCCCACAGGTAGTCGCCGTTGGGAAAGTTCTCTTCCAGCGCCTGGATCATGTGGCGCAGGGCCGGCACCGTAGCAGGCATCTCGCCGCCATGGCCGAACACCAGTGCAAACAGGATGGGTTTTACAAAGTGGAACTTGTCGTTCAGTTCCCGCACGGTGTTGATCATGCCCAGCTCAAAGACCTCGGTCTCCGGGATCTTCTTGTTGTCCATGATGGTCTTGACGCAGTACTCCACATCCTTGATGGGGTTCTGGTACACCGAGGTACCCAGATTCACCGAGCCGACATTCAGGCTGTTGGCTTCCACCAGGAGGGGTAGCAGGGCTGCACGCGCTCCTCAATGGTCAGGTTGGACACGCCGCCGGTGGAGATCTCCACCACGATGTCGCACATCTCGCGGATGTAGGCACCGTTTCTTCCAGCAGGCTCAAATCCGGGGTGAGGTTGCCGTTCAGGTCGCGGCAGTGCAGGTGCACCATGGACGCGCCGTTTTTGTAGCACTCATACACATCCCGGGCAATGGCCCGCGGATTGATGAGAATGTCTGTGGCCGCAACGGGGGCCACGGAGATCATGATTTTTTTCATTGGATGAACACTCCTTGCATGTCGCATTGGAGAAGCTTAACAAAGGATGCTAACGTCATTTTAGCACAAACATCCCATCTTGTAAACTCACAGTCCCCCGCCCGCCTTTTACGGCAGGCAGGCGGCCTGTATGCTTACTTCTTCCAGAAGATGTAGTGATCCTGCACTGTAGCGGCGATCTCGTCCACCTGCCTGCGCTCGATCACGCTGAGCAGCTGGCGGTGCAGCTCTACGAACCGCTCGATCTCCTCTTCGCCCTTGGCCAGCACCTTGCGGGTGGTCTCCAGACGGCTGGGCATCGTCAGCCGGGTGATATACTCGGTGATGGTGGCCAGCATAGGGTTCTGGGCCGCATTGGCGATCTGGGTGTGGAACCGGCTGTCCAGCTCCAGCACCTTGTCCACCGAAGGCTCCGGCGAGTGCATTTCGGCAGAAAGCTCGCCGAAGGTGCGGTACAGGTCCGGCAGAAAGGATGTGATATCATTGCGCTGAATGATAATATTCAGCGTACCGATATCGATGACGGAGCGCAGTTCCACAAATTCCTGCCAGCTGTTCTTCTGCAGGATGATGCTGTACAGCATCGGGTCCAGCATTTTCTGGTTGTAGTTTTCGCTCACAAAGGTGCCGTCGGCACGCTTGATGTACAGGATGCCGTAGGCTGCAGCTTTTTCACAGCTTCCCGCACCGAGTTGCGGCCCGCGCCGAACTGCTTGCACAGTTCCATTTCGGTAGGCAGCTTGTCGCCCGGATGCAGGGTGCCGTCGATGATCTGGGAGATGATCCCATCCATGACCTGATCGACTACAGACTTTACCGCATTCTTCTGTTTTTCCGGATGTTCCATTGACATAGTTCCGCCTCCAAATCCGGTTTGGTGGATATTCGGGGTCGTTCAACGTGGAACGTTCTGGGGCAGAAAGCCTCCAAACATCACACGTTGAACTTCCGCCACTATTTTACCATATCTGAAAAGCGGACGCAACGGTTACGCCATCAAATAGGTGGGCAGCAGGATCAGCTGAGGGAAGGCGACCATCAGGGCAATGCAGACGAAGGTAGCCGCAATAAACGGCACCAATGTTGGGAACACCTCGCCGACCGTAACATCCATCAGATCGCAGGCAACGTAGATGCACATGCCCACCGGGGGAGTGACCAGACCAACACCGATGACCACGGTGATCAGAACGCTGAGCACGATGGGTCGATGCCCACGCCCAGAGCAATGGGATACAGGATGGGCATGAACAGGGTCAGCGTTGCAATGGACTCCATGAACATGGTGACGATGAAGAAGATCAGCAGGATCATGATGAGGATGACGGTGGGGTTGGTGGAGAAGCCCAGCATGGTCTTGGCCACCCACTTGTCAAAGCCTGCGGTAGTCAGCATAACAGTGTACAGCTTTGCTGCGCCGATGACGATGAAGATACGGCCGCTGGTGCGGACGGTCTCTGCAAAGGCAAACTTGATGTCTTCCCACTTGAGTTCGCGGTAGATGATGCCGCCGGCAAACAGACCGTAAACAACAGCGATCACGCCTGCCTCGGTGGGGCTGACGATACCCATGGTAATGGTGCCCACGATGATGATAGGCATGAGCAGGGCGGGCCAGCTCTCCCACAGGCCGTGCAGCACAGGGCCGATGGTGAAGTGACCGGGCTCCTTGGGCACGCCTTCTTTCTTAGCGAGGAAGTAGCTGACGATCATCTGTGCCAGACCGCACAGGATGCCGGGGATGATGCCGCCGAGGAACAGCTTACCGGTGGAGATGCCGCAGATACCGGCAATGACCACCATGGGGATGGACGGAGGAATGATGATGCCGATGGTGGAGGAAATGGCGGTAACGGCAACGGTAAAGTTCTTGGAGTAGCCCTTGCGGATCATTTCCGGCATGAACATGCCGGAAACACCAGCGGTATCGGCAACAGCGGAACCGGAGATGCCCGCAAAGATCATGCTGGAAAGCACGTTCACGTGAGCCAGACCGCCGTAGATGTGGCCGACGATGGAGTAGCAGAAGTCCATCAGGCGCTTGGAAATACCGCCCTTGGACATGGTGAAGCCGGCAAAGGTATACAGAGGGATGGCCAGCAGTGCAAAGCTGTTCATGCCCTCAAACATGCGCTGGGCAATGGTGACGGTGCTGCCGCCGCCCAGGAACAGGATGCCGCCCATGGCGGACAGGCCCAGACTCATGGCGATGGGCACACCAAGGAACAGCAGAACGAAGAATGAGATCAGCAGCCATGCGATCATTTGGATTCGCCTCCTTCAGGTTTCGTGGTAAGCTCAACCACCAGATTGAGAACGGCGGACAGGATGCACAGCACACCGGCAATGGGGAAGATGGTGTACACCTGACCCATGGTGAACTGCGGCATGGTGGAAACGGCCTGCTTTGCGCGGGTGCACAGCTGGTAGCCGCCGTAAGTGACCATGACGTAGAACAGGATGATGAACACATCACGGATGATGACAACGATCTTTTTGCCCAGCGGGGTCTTACCGAGGATGGAATCCACCACTTCCACGCGGAGGTTGGTACCCATGGCGTTGATGCCGATGCAGACAATGAGCATGGACCAGACGTTCAGATACTGGCTGCTCTCCATGTACCACTTGAAGCCGCCGATGCCGGGGATCAGGCGCAGCACAACGTTTGCGAACAGAATTACCATCATAGCTGCGCAGAGAATGGCGGAAATGAGGGTGGTGATCTTGTCCAGAGTGGTTTGCAGTTTTTTCACAGTACAAACTCCTTTCCAAGTGCGATTCAGATAAAATGCAAAGGGACGAAGGGCACGCCCCCTCGTCCCTTTGCTTCGGTTTTATTTCAAGGTTTTCTGGTCAGTGATCTCAGCGGGCTTCTTTCCATGCCTTCAGCTGATCCAGCAGGTCGCCGTAGGTATCAGCGTTGTCGGTCAGGACTTTTTCGGTCGCAGCTGCAAACGGAGCCAGTTCCGGGCTGTTGATCTTCATGCCCTTCTCTTCCAGAGCGGAGACCAGGTCGTTGGTCTGCTGCTCGTTCAGCTCACGGTCGTAATCGGCAGATGCCTTTGCAGCGTCGGAAACGATCTGCTGCTGGTCAGCGCTCAGCTTGTTCCAGCTGCTCTCGGCAATGGTAAAGCACATGCCGGAGTAGATGTGGTTGGTGATGCTCAGGTACTCCTGAACCTCGAACAGGTTGTTGTTGTAGATAACGGGGATGGGGTTCTCCTGTGCATCGTAGGTCTTCTGCTGCAGAGCCTGATACAGCTCAGAGAAGCTCAGCGGCTGGGGGTTGGCACCCAGAGCGGTCATGGTAGCCATGATGACGGGGTTCTCGGGGGTGCGGATCAGCAGACCGTTCATGTCGGCAGGGCTGTTGATGGGGCCCTTGGAGTTGGTCACGCAGCGGAAGCCGTTGCAGTAGTGGGCCAGCACACGCATATTCTGGCTCAGCAGCCTTCCTCAGCGGCAGCCTCGATGTCGCTGTCCATGAATGCCCATGCATCGTCGAAGGTCTCGAACTGGAACGGCAGTGCGGAAATGCCCATCTTTGCATCGTAGGTGGCAAAGTTGGAAGCGTCGGTGATGATGATATCCACCGTGCCGGAATCCAGAGCGATAGAGTTGATCAGGTCAGCATCGCCGCCCAGCTGGCCGGAGGGGTACAGCTGAACTTCCACAGCGCCGCCGGTCTTTTCGGCAACTTCTTCTGCAAACTGCTTTGCGCCTTTGCACGGGGGTCTTCTTCGTTGGTGGAGAAGCCCAGCTTCAGGGTGACAGCCGAGCCGGAAGCGGCAGCGGAAGAACCGGTGGAAGCTGCAGTAGAGGCAGTGGAAGCAGCAGTGCTGGTGCCGGAGCCGCCGCAGGCAGCCAGACCCAGAGCAGCAGCGGAAATGCCAGCCACCTTCAGGAAGTCACGACGGGAAATCATCTTTTTCATAAGAATTCTCCTTCAAAAAATATCTTCTCCTGAGCCGGTCTCGTGCTCCGGCTCTTGTTCCTTTTTTAATGGTGCCTTTCTTTTCCAGCGCCTTTTTCAGCTCGGCTGCACCAAAGCGGGGGCTGCTGAGAACCACCTTGCCAAACTTATCGGCGATATACTGTTCGCAGTAGGCCATGCTGCCCTGTGCAAACACGATCACGTCCACCTTGTCGGCAATGGTACCGGCCATCTCGGTCATGCGGGCCTTGAACTGGTCCTGATCCAGACCGAATGCACCGTCCACCAGACAGTCCACCAGTTCCACGTGTCTGTTGCACTCGCGGGCCATGCGCAGGATGGTGCCCTTGGTGGGTTCCAGCGTGGTGGGCAGGGTAGCCATCACGCCGATGCGCTGGCCCTTGCGGACAGCCTCGCGGCACATCTCCTCGTCCACGCGGACGATAGGCACACCAATGTACTTTGCCACGTCCTGTGCGCTGTCGGCAACTTCGCCCACGCTGCTGCACAGGTTCAGCATGGCATCCACGCCTTCCTCAGCGGCTTTCATGTACATGCCGATCAGGCGTGCTGCCGGTGCAGTGGTCACATAGCCTGCCGCGCGGACATCTGCCAGAATGCTGGGTCCTGCAGGCTGTACAGCTCCACATCATCGCCCAGCTGCTTTTTGACCTCCTGCTCCACCAGTTCGATCAGTTCCGGGGTGGTGCTGGTATAGATCAGACCTACCTTCATAACGGAAAAGCCTCCTTTTGTTTTTCGTGTTCTCGTGCCGGACAAGCCCGCAGCAAAGGCTCTTTGCTACATCCTACCTTCAGTTCAATCTCAACAGTTTGTCCGTCTTTACATCCTACCATTAGATTACTCTTCGGTCCGCAAAAAGTAAATTGGCGAATAGCGATATTTCGGGCCGGTTTTGGTCGTTCTGCACAAATGTGGGATGCAAGTGGTGAAAAATCCACTTCTTTCTGGACATCATCCCATCTTGCGGCGTATAATACCCTTAAAGAAAAAGACAGGGAAGGAGCCACCGGAACATGAATCCGTTTCAAAGTGATAACATCTGGAAAAAGAAGGCCCGGCAGGGCAAGGCGCAGCAGCATCCGCTCACGCCGCGGCAGGAGTGGCAAAAGCAGGTGAACAGCAGCAGCCTGTGGCTGGGCGGCGGCGTGGTGCTGCTGGCACTGTATCTGGCCGCTGTCCGCGCCGGCACCGTGGCGCTGGACGCAAGCGCCGTCGTGCTGATCGTGGTGGTGGGCTGCTTCTGCGTATACACTGCCGCATCCCTCGGCAGGCTGATGAAGAACAAGCCGGAGGAAAAGGCAGCAAAGAAGAAAAAGAAAGCAAAAAAAGATTGATAACGCGTACAGAAAGCCAGAAAATCTGCGGATTTTCCGGCTTTTGTTTTTCGGCTTCCCGCGCAGAGCGCAATCGTGTAGGGCAGGTTTTATGGCTTTTATAAAATTCTTCTCCGCCGGATACGTTCTCTTTTGCGTGCCAAAAGAGAACCAGAAAAGCACCCGCTACTTTCGAGGCGCGGGAGGCACGAACTAGGGGCTGCTCGCCCCTAGTAACCCCAAAGCAGTTGGGCTCCATACAAAAAATCCAAGTCGCTGCGCTAAAGGATTTTTGTGTTGCGCCGATTTCAAGGCCCCTCAGCCGCTACGGCGGCAGCTCCCCGCAGAGCGGGGCCTGAACATAACGTTTGCGTTATCTGCCGCGCGAATGCTCCCGCAGAGCCAGCGCAGGCAATACGCCGTTAACCGCCACGACTCCTTCCCGTGAAAAAGCAAACAAGCCAGCCCCGCAGCTGGCTTGTTTGCAATATTTAAAATAATTTTTCCTCTGATATTGTCAGAGCAGAGCGGAGACAATTCTAAATCGTCAGGCTGTCAGCCCAGCAAAATTTCCACCGCTTCCCGCAGTGGACACTTCGCCCACATTGCCCGGAAGATGATGTACGGCGTGCCGGGGAACAGGCTTTCGGCACCGGTCTGCCATACCGGGATGCCCGGCCGGATCTGGCCCAGCACCTTGGCGCATTTCACGCGCAGGGCCTTCACGCCCACGTCGCTGCTGGTGATGCCGCCCTTTGCCACCACAAAAGCCGGGGAAGCGGTCAGCTGCCCACGCAGCTTTGCAGTGCATCGCTGATGGCAACGCTGCGCACGAGGGCTGCTTCCGGGGTGTCGTCCGGCAGGGTGAGCACCACGCGCTTTGTGGACACGCAGCAGGTGATGCCCTTTGCGATCTGCTGTGAGCAGTGAGCCACGATGGCGGCTGCTTCCTTTTCCAGCTCGCCCGGCACCAGCACCTTGTCGCTGTCCATCTCAATAAACTCGATGCCCTGTACTTTTTTCAGTTCTTCCAGCTGGGCAGTGGTCTTTTTGGTGTGGCTGCCCACCACGATGATGCCGCCTGCTTTGCTTTCCTGCGTGACCATCTTTTCCCGGGTGAGCAGCGGCTGGTCGGAAATATTGCCGATGGCCTTGACCAGTGCGGCCGCACTGCGGATGGTGAAGTGACGGCCCTTTGCCATGGCGCGGTACAGTGCCACTGCAAACACCTTCACATCGCAGTCCGCCACTGCGTTCACGATCACATAGCCGTAATCGTGCACCGCCAGCAGCTGGGCCTCGATGCCGTCAAAGTCCATGGCGCGCAGGCTTTCCAGCGAGATGCAGGTCACGTCTCCTGCACGGACTTTGCCGCCGGTTTTTTCCTCAATGTATTCGCACAGGTTGCTGGCGTGGTAGCCAAAGGTCTCGTCCTTGGCAAATTCGGTCTGGCCGCAGGGCACAAGCTCTGCGCCGTAGCGCACATAATGCACGTTGTCCAGTGTAAAGCGTCCGCCCTCGCGGAAGTAGGGGCACAGGATGTCGCCATCCATTTTGTAACCGTTCTCAGCCTCCGTCACCTCGCGCAGCAGGTCGGTCTCCAGCGGGTAGTGGCCGCGCAGGGTGGAGTCGCCGCGGCTGATGATAAGGTAATCCATGCCGAACTCGCGGGCCACCTTGGCGGTGTTCTCCGCGATCTCGCGGTGGGCCTTGGTGGTCTCGGCCACGGTAAAGCCACGGCTGTTGGTCAGAATAAAGAAGAGCTTTTCCGGCGCAGCAAAGCCCTTGCGCAGGCTTTCTACCGTCCAATCTGTATAAACATAAATATCATGTACCGTCTGTACGCCGGTAGGGTCGTCGTCCAGCACAATGATCTTGCGGTTGCTGGCGGCAGCTTCGGCGGCAAGGGCGGCGTTCAGTTTTTCCTCATCCACCTGCGGAAAATTGGCCAGAACATCGGCACTGCGGATCTGTTCCATCTGAAGCTCCTCCTTTATTCGTACAGCACCTGTGCGATCAGCACCAGCGGCTCGTCGCCCAGGCAGGCGATCTGGTGGGTGTCGCCGGGCATGGCGGCAATGATGTCGCCCTTCTCCAAGATCTGCTCCTCGCCGTTGATGATGTGGACCGCGCGGCCGGAGACGATGACCATGCTTTCCATCTCGTGCTCATGCGTGTGCCTGCCAATGGTCACGCCCGGTGCCAGCGTGTGGCGCACGTAGGCGCGGCCCTTGCCCAGCATTTCGGCAGGCGCATCCAGCAGGCGTTCCATCATCACGGTGCCCTCGCCGCCCATGCAATGGGGGATCGGAGTGGGTTTCATCTCAGAAGCTTTCTTATACAACATCCCATGTTCCACCTTTCAAGTCATCTGCAGCAGCATACGGCAGAGTGTTTTTAAACATCCTACCTTTCAAGTCAAGTCCATTATACATGAGCGCAAGCGGAATAGCAAGATTTTTTCCTGAAAAGCTGTTCAATTTTGTGCAATGCGTTTTGTGCAATCTGGCTGATATCCCGCCGTTCCTGCTCCGCAGCACGCAGCCCACGGAAAGGGAAGCTTTTGTCTGATTCAATTTCGGGTGCATCTGACGGAAGTAGTACACCGCAGCATAACACTCCGCTTTCCTTTTTTCGGATCCCGAAATAAATTGGAACTCTGCACATGTTCAAGCTGCAGTTTTTGTGTTTTTTTCAGAGAATCCGTTTTTTGTTGCCGGAGCAGCGTTTCTTTTGTATAATGGCAGTGATGGAAGGCCGATGCCTTTTGCAGATTTTTAATCACGACGTTTCAAAAGCGAGGTGTACTGATTATGGAATGGGCAAAATTGCTGTCAACTGAAAAGCTTTCTTCTGAACCTCCTGAGCCCGATTCGTTCAAGGAGTATCCCATCAATGCATTTGAAAAGGACTACAGCCGGATCGTTTCCAGCGCTGCATTCCGCAGGCTGCAGGATAAAACGCAGGTGTTTCCTCTGGACAAGAGTGATTTCATACGAACCCGCCTGACGCACTCGATCGAAGTCTCCACGATCGCCCGGCAGCTTGGCATCATGATCTCCAAAAACACAACACCGTACAAGCCAACTGATATTGCTGTGCCGGAGGATGCCGAAGCCATCGCATCGGTCCTGCTCTGCGCCGGCCTTTTGCACGACCTCGGCAATCCGCCCTTCGGGCATTTCGGCGAGACCGTGATCGGCGACTGGTTCAAAGAGAACCTTGACCATGTAAAATACAAAGGACAGCCCCTTCGCAGCTGGTTATCCGCGCAGATGATCGCTGATCTGGAAAATTTTGAGGGCAATGCACAGGCGCTGCGGATCCTGCTGAAAGCAAAACACGGTTCCAGCCTCAATCTGTCCAAAGCGATCATCAGCACGCTGGTAAAATACCCCACCGACTCCTGTTCCGTTGATAAAGGCAGTGCGGATATCCGAAAGCACAAACTCGGCTTCTTCGCTGCAGAACAGGAGACTTTTGAGCAGATCTCGGAAGCGGTTGGGACCACCACTCCCGACAAAGGCATCGTGCGCCATCCGCTGACCTACCTGCTGGAAGCAGCTGACGACATTGCATATTCTACTGCCGATCTGGAAGATGCCTTTAAAAAGGGCCTGTTCACCCTTGACCAGTTCATTGAATATTACACAAATTCTTATGACCATTCAAAGATCGTTCCCCACAGAAGCCCTGAGTACTTCTCCGATGAGCGGATCCAAGAACTTTCCGCGCTGCGCGGTGCAGACCACACCCCAGAAAACGACAGCGCTGCATTTAAAAAATGGCTCACCCAAACGCGTCAGTGGCTGATGTATGTAGCCATCTACCGTTTTTCCTGCAAATATAAAGAGATCATGGCCGGAACCTACTGCGGTGATTTGTTTGAAGGAACCAATCACGCCATCACCATTGACATTCTGAAAGGGGCCATGCGGAAATTCGCCTTCGATACGCCCGGCATCCTGAAACTGGAGCTGTCCGGACAGGTCATTCTCGATTTTCTGCTGGATCATTTTGTTCCCGCCGTGCTGTACTATGACTCTGCATACTGCACCGACGGGCAGGCACCTTCCAAGGCCGACAAAAAGCTTCTCGCCATCTTCTCCGGCAATTACAAGCAGGATTACCAAAACGCCCGAACCGGCACGGAACCTTTTGACTTGTACCTCCGGCTGCTGATGGTCACCGACTATATCAGCGGCATGACAGATTCCTATGCCCGCACGCTGTACCGCGAGCTTAGCGGTATTGAATAACGCTGCCCTGTTCAGATCCCACGTGCCCGGTTCGTCTGCCGCTTATGGGCTACGGCATGATCGTTCAAAAACTGCTGATACATCACTCTGGAAGCCTCGCACAACTTCAAATCAGGTGCCAGCTTTTTTTACGAAGACACTGCTTGCGAATGCGAACGCCTTTTGAATTGCAAAATGATTTTTCAGTTGCTATACTGGGCTTATCAAATTTTTTCGGGAGGATGTCGCAGTGACCGCACAGACAATGCAAATCGGGAACAGACCTTGCCGCATTTACGGCGAAGCCCATGCAGAATACCTACTGCTCCAAATGACAGGCGAACATGAGTTGCAGAGCATAGACAACGAAGTGGTTGCTATCGCACAAAGCGGCCAGAACTTTCTGTTTGCGGCCATCCCTGTGGAAAGCTGGAACGATGCACTTTCTCCGTGGGAAGCCCCTGCCGTGTGGGGAAAGCAAGGATTTGGTGGCAAGGCTACGGAAACCCTGTGCTTTCTGACAGAGCAGGTCATTCCCACACTGAAGCAGCAGTATCCTCTCCCGGAAAACGTCAAAATCATTCTGGGCGGCTACTCGCTGGCCGGACTGTTTGCATTGTGGGCATCCACCCAGACTGATCTGTTCTATGGTATCGCCGCCGCATCTCCCTCGGTGTGGTTTCCGGGCTGGATGGAGTTTGAACAGCAGCACCCGATACAGGCACAGCGCGTTTATCTGAGCCTTGGCAACAAGGAAGAGCATACGAAAAACGCTGTCATGGCTGCGGTAGGTGATAACATCCGCACCCTGCACAGCCGGCTTATAGAGCGTGGCGCAGACTGCACCCTTGAGTGGAACAGCGGCGGGCATTTCAAAAACGCTGACCTGCGCACGGCAAAGGCATTTCGGTGGGCGATGGAGGAAAGCCGATGAATATTTTGATTGATGCCGACGGCTGCCCGGTGGTCGATTTGACGTTGCAGATTGCAAAGCGGTTTGGCGTTCCTGTTACCATCCTGTGCGACACCGCCCACCAAATCGAGCGGGAAGGTGCGCAGACATTGGTGTTCGATAAAGGGGCAGACAGCGTAGACTTTGCCCTCGTTAACCGGGTAAAGCCGGGGGATATTGTCGTAACACAGGACTATGGGCTGGCGAGTATGTGCCTTGCCAAGCGCGCACGGGTGCTGAATCAGAACGGTCTGGAATACACCGCCGACAACATGGAAGCTCTCATGCTGCGGCGTTATGAAAACAAAAAGCTCCTCCGTGCCGGAAAGCACCCCAAGGGGAGCCCAAAGCGGACGAAGGAGCAGGATGAAGCATTTGTCGCCACACTGACAGATATTTTAGCGAGCATCTGATTTTCTGAACGGAACACCGGCGAATTTTTTTTCGCGTCACATTCTCTGTAAGTGAAGCCCGTCAGAACAAAGCACCTCTCCACTGCATGAAATCATTGAGATACCGCTGCTTTATCCTCTGGCCACGATCTTCTGAGCGCCGCATAGGAAATAAGGAAGTTTGCAAGCCAACCTGCCGGGACTGCAAGCCAAACAAAAGCAATGCCAAAACGCGGTGCACAAATCAAAGCAACAGACAAGCGGATTGCAAGGTTTACCATATTTGCAATAAGAAACGGCCGCATGATTCCAAGTCCGCGAAGAACGCCATCCGTTGCCATCTTGATGCCCATGAAGATGAAAAAGTAACCAAGCCATCTCATATAATCACCGGACACCTGATAGGCCAACGCGGTTCCGTCTTTTCCCAAGAACAACGAGGAAATCTGTGTGTGCAGTGTTTCAATGACCACGAAAGCAAGAACTGCAAAGCATAGATCCAACACCAGTGCAGCATGATAACCTTTTTTGATACGCTCAATTTTCTTTGCGCCAAAATTCTGGGATACAAACGGCGAAACTGCATTGCCGATGGATACGAAGATCAGCGAAAAAACATTTTCTACCCGCATCGTTGCCGCATACCCGGCAAGTGCCTGTGTGCCGAAGGGATTTACCACTGCCTGCACGATCATCATACCGATAGACACTGTGGACTGCTGCAAAACCGATGGTACCGCAATGCGAAGCATGGAATACAGCTCCTGCCGGTCGAACCTGCTAAAGGAGCTCTTGTATTGCCGCATCCGAGACAGAAAGATCAAAAACGAAAACACGGCAGAAATTCCTTGTGCGATCAAGGTCGCAAGGGCTGCACCAAACACCCCCAGACCAAGACCGGCCACCATCCAGAGATCCATAAAAATATTCAGGATAGATGAGAATATCAGCAGTCCCAACGGAATTTTGGATTCACCGATGGAAGTGAACATGGTGGAAAGAATGTTGTACATGAATAGAAACGGGAAACCCACAAAGTAGACACGCAGATACAATACTGCTTCTTCCAATATATCGGCAGGGGTCTGTAATCCGCTCATCATGAAATGGGAAAAGCAAAAGCCAAAGACACCAAGGACAACGCTTAAGATCAAAAAGCTGATCAGGGACGTTGACACAATGGTTTTCATTTTACCATAATTTTTTGCACCAAAATAGCGGCTTACAAGCACACCTGCGCCCACACCAGCACCAAGCGCCACACAAATAAAAACATTGGTCAGTGCAGCACAAGCACCAACAGCCGCAAGTGCCGAGGAGCCAACAAATTGACCAACTATTATGGAATCGGCCATATTGTATACTTGTTGAAAAAAGCTGCCAAGGATCATCGGCATCGCAAAAACAGTCAGCGCTTTAAGGGGTGGATCTGTGATCAGATATTCATCGTTCGACATGATTAGATTCCTTCCAACAATCGTTTATCGCAAATTTTATCGCAAGTCAAGAAATTATAGCAGTTTGCGTTTTTAATGCACAAGCAACATCCGCAAACTGCATATCGCAAATATGCCGTTTCGATCGGCACTATTTTTGAAAATTGCGATAGTGCAGCACTCAAACGGCATCTTTGCGATATGTAATTCACCGCTGCTGCATGAATAAGTTGAATTGCGATCATAACCATAGTCAATGCACTTCCAAACGTTATTCCCGATTTTACCGTTTTCTTGACGTGCGTTGATTTATGATCTTCCAAGTTTGTTTTCTCCACAAATTCCAGGTTGTCACTCTGTCAGTCGATTCTCTTCGCCCCAGACACAGAGCTGATCCAGTACAGTCATCAGCGATTTCCCTCGCTCCGAAAGCGTATATTCCACCTTCGGCGGGGATCTGCGGATACTCGGTGCGGACGATCAGTTTATCTGCTTCCAGTTCCTTGAGATTCGTGCTGAGCGTCTTGTCGGAAATGGTTTTCAGATACCGTTTCAACTCATTGAACCGCACGGTCTCAAACTCCATCAGGCAGTAAAGAATGACCATCTTGTGCTTGCCGGAGATCAGTGACAACGTGTAGGCAAAGCCGGTGTCCTCGAAATTGGCGTTCTCAATATAGTTCTGTATCATTTGCTTTCTCCAAAGATAGTACCTATCATAATTACCAGTACTTGAATTTGCAATTTGTATGGATATAATTATAAGCAGGATGAACAGTCCTGTCAATATGATCACAAGGAGAAGTTATCATGAGAACAAAGCTGAAAATTACCGAAGGCATTTTCCCCATGCCGGTTCTGATGGTTGCAACTTACAACGAGGATGGTAGCGTCAATGTCATGAATGCCGCATGGGGCACCATGCAGGAGCGGGACACCGTTGTTTTGAACCTCACCGAGACACACAAGACCGTACAGAACATCAAGGCACGGGGAGCATTTACCGTCAGCATTGCCGATGCCGCCCACATAGTGGAAGCAGACTATTTCGGCGTAGAGTCCGGCAATAAAGTTGCTGATAAATTTGCCCGCAGCGGTCTGACCGCCAGCAAAGCAGAAACCGTAGATGCCCCGGTCATCAACGAGTTCCCAATCTGCCTAGAGTGCAGGTTCATCGAGTATCAGAACAATGAATACGGATGCGGTGTCATCGGCAAGGTGGTCAATGTCACTGCCGATGAGAGCGTTATGGTGGATGGAAAAATTGATATGTCCAGGGTCAACGCCATCGCATTTGACCCCTACACCCATGGCTATTATAAAGTCACCGAGCGTGTGGGCGAAGCATTCCGAGATGGTTTAAAGCTGAAAAAGTAAGGTGCGCAGAGAAGGAGCTTTCGCATAAGCGAAGGCTCCTTCTTAAAATATGTGGATTTCACAAATTCCGATTTGTTGGACGAAACCGAGTATACCACATTTCCCCGTGAAAGAACAGGCGGATATAGCACAAAAGGCAGGATACCACCGCATGATGATACCCTGCCTTTGGTCGTTGCTGTTCGGGGTCAGCGTTCGGACATTTGTTGGGTTTTGATAGTGTTCTTGTTGGGGCGTGCCTGCCCCAGACCCTGCTGGAAACGAGTACAGCAAACTGGAGGTTATCGTTTGTTTTTCATATTGCTAAAAGTAAGAACAACGCAAACAGCTATAACTACTGCTGCGACGATTAAAAGCATATCGTTATGAAAATACAGACTCAATAACAACAAAACCAAATCTATGATTTGCAAAATTGGTAATAATTTTCTCATCTACTTTTCCTCCTCAAATTCTTATTTGTTGAACTAAGCCGAGTATACCATACTCTCCAATGAAAGAACACCCCCGATATAGTGAAATTTTGCCGTTTTCCTGCGTACGTGCGTACACGCTCCGCAGGGATTCTAAGGGGCTTGACCCCTTAGCACACAGACTTTGGCACAAAGTCTAGTGTGTTACACCTTGCCAGAGGTGTACAGGCTCTCCCCGGTACGCACGTATGCAGCGATTGCCCCCAGTGAGCCATATAGGGGGGCGACCAAGTTCGCACAAGGCGAACTTGATCCCGCAAAACAAAAGGCAGGATACCACCGTCATAGTGATACCCTGCCTTTGCTCGTTTACTGTTCCGAGTAGTCCTTTCGCAGAACCTCCTGTAAACAAAAAACGTACCCGAACCCTTTCTCATAGAGAATCGGGTTCGAGTACGAACTGTATGGTGGACGGTACAGGACTCGAACCTGTGACCTCCTGCACGTCAAGCAGATGCTCTACCAGCTGAGCTAACCGTCCATAAGTCATATCGACTTGAATAGTTTACCACAGCCTGTGCAAAAAAGCAATACTTTTCTGTGATTTTTTATTTTTCCACCTTCAGCGACCTGCGGACGATATCGTACAGCACCGGCTTCATGGCTTCAATATCATCGGGCTTGCCCTCCAGCACGCTGGAATAGCACACCGACATGCACATGCTGCCCAGTGCCGTGATGCGCTGGTAGATCTCCCGCTCGGTGCGGCCGGCCATTTCCGGGCTGGTCAGCACCACATTCAGCAGCTTGCGCATCAGCGGCTCGGCTTCGCGGCTGGCTTCGATCTGGTCCAGCCCCGGCCATATGAAGTTGTGCTCCAGAAACTTGAGCACCAGCGTATCCTTCCGTAGTGCTTCGATGATGTGGTCGATCACCGCCACCATCTTGTCCGGGAAGTTTTCGAGCTCTGTCTGCTTTTCCACCGCTTCGCACGCGTTGCTCAGCAGCTGGTAGCTCACCCGGCCCAGCAGCGCCTGCATCACCGCACCTTTATCCTGAAAATACAGATAAAAGGTGCCCTTGGCCACCTTGGCCCGGCTGGTGATATCCTCTACGCTGGTTTTTGCGGCACTCGCTCCAGAAACAGATCATAGGCTGCCTCCAGCAGTGCCCGGCGCTTCTCCTGCTTTTTGCCCTCCACGGTACCCATATTCCCTGACGATTCCTCTTTTCCGCTCGGTTTCATTCGCGCATTTGTGTTGTCTCAATCATTTTAGCAGTCCTTTCCCGATAGTGCAAGTCAAAAAAGCTATACAATTTCAGGCAGTTGATAAGAAAACTGACTTCTGGTCATTTTTGTACTTGACACCCGGTTTGTCATGGTTATAATAGTGTTTGCTTGGAAATGACCACCAGTCATTTTACTAAGATTTTTAACCATTTTCTATGGAGGGTTCTCATGAAAAAGATCGCACAGGGCATTGTGCGGCTGCGCAAGCTGATCCTGACAGTAGCATTCCTGCTGTTGATCCCTTCCGCAATCGGCGCAATTGCTACCCGCATCAACTATGACATCCTCACCTACCTGCCGCAGGATCTGGACTCCATGATCGGCGAGGTAGCCCTTGAGGACGATTTCCATTTGGCCTCCACCGGTATGATCACGGTAGAAGGCTTACCCACAAACGAACTGATCGCCATGAAGAAGGACATCGAGGCTGTTCCCGGCGTGACCCAGACCTTCTGGCTCAGCGATGTGATCGACCCCAGCATCCCCACCGAGATGCTGCCCGCCGATGTACAGCAGTTCATGTTCGGCAAAAACGATTCCACCATGCTGATCGTCCGCTTTGACGCCCCCAGCGCCAGCGACGAGACCATGGAAGCCGTCGCTCAGATCGAAAAGCTGCTGCGCAAGGACTGCTTCTTCGGCGGTATGAGCGTTATCCTGCAGGACACCAAGGCACTGGTCAATCAGGAAATGCCCATGTACATCCTGATCGCCGTGGGTGCCAGCCTTCTGGTGCTGTTCCTTTCGCTGGAAAGCACCATCACCCCGCTGCTGTTCATGCTGGGTCTTTTGTTCCCCATTGCGTACAACTTCGGCACCAACATCTTTCTGGGCCAGATCAGCTACATCACCGAAGCACTGGCCACCGTGCTGCAGCTGGGTGTCACGATGGACTTCTCCATCTTCCTGCTGCACCGCTATCAGGAAGAAAAGGAGCTGCGCTCTTCCAACGAGGAGGCCATGACCAGCGCCATCTGCAAGACCATGACTTCCATCTCTGCTTCCAGCCTGACCACCATTGCAGGCTTCCTGGCACTGTGTGCCATGCGTCTGACGCTGGGCCGCGATATCGGCCTTGTCATGGCAAAGGGCGTTGCCCTCGGCGTCATCTGCACCGTGGTCATCCTGCCCTCCCTGATCCTTACCTTTGATAAATGGGTGGAAAAGTACAAGCACCGCACCGTGATCCCCAAGCTGAAAAAGCTCAGCTACTTTGTTTCCAACCACTCGGTGCCCATCGTGGTTATCTTTATCCTCATCCTCATCCCCTTTGCCATCGCGCAGAACAAGACCGAGGTGTACTACACCCTGTTCGACTCCCTGCCGCAGGACCTGACCGGCATCGTGGGCACCAACAAGTTGGGCGAGGACTTCGGCATGACCACCAGCCACTTCATTCTGGTGCATGACGATCTGACCGCCACCGAGGTGAGCGACCTGTGCGATGAACTCAAGGACGTGGATGGCATTACGCAGGTGGTAAGTCTGGATTCCATCACCGGCCCGGGCTTCCAGACCGAGCTGCTTCCCGACAGCATCATGGAGATCCTGCAGTCCGGCGGCTACAAGCTGATTTTGGCCAACAGCTCCTATAAGACCGGCACGGACGCCATCAACAACCAGCTGGACGAGATGATTTCCCTCATCAAGACCGTTGACCCCGAGGGCGTCATCACCGGCGAGGGCGCCATGACGAAAGACCTGATCGAAGTGGCAGATGTGGACTTCAAGAATGTCAACGTCTGGTCCATCATGCCGTTCTGGTCATCATCGCCGTTTCCTTCAAGAGCATTTCCATCCCGCGCTGCTGGTGGCCAGCATTGAAGCCGCCATCGCCATCAACATGGGCATCCCGTACTTCACCGGTACGCAGCTGCCCTTCATTGCAAGCATCGTCATTGGCACCATCCAGCTGGGTGCTACCGTGGACTACTCCATCCTGATGACCACCCGTTACCACGAGGAGCGCGCCTTTGGCCGCACCCCGAAGGAAGCCGCCCAGCAGTCGCTGGAGCACTGCAGCCAGTCCATCCTGACCAGCGGCCTGACCTTCTTTGCCGCCACCGTCGGTGTGGCTGCCATCAGTAAGATGGAGTTGCTGAAGAGCATCTGCCTGCTGATCTCTCGCGGCGCACTGATCAGCATGGTGGTCATTCTGGTGATGCTGCCCGCAGCCCTGATGCTGTGCGACTGGATCATCCGCCACACCACCCTCAAGTGGATGGTACCCGAATCCGCCAACGCCAAGAAGTCTGAAAAGGAGTAATTACGTTATGAAAAAATCGCTTCGTTTCGCCAGTGCGGCGCTGGCTCTCACCCTCGCCGCAGGCTGTGCAATGCCCGCATTTGCAGCTGGTAAGAGCAGCTTTTCCAAATCCGAGACCGTCTATGCTGTGATGAACGGCGACGGCTCCATCAAGAGCACCACCGTCAGCGAGCACCTGTACAGCGCCTCCGGCCTTGCAAACGTCACCGACAAGACTACCCTGACCGACATCCAGAACACTGAGAGCGATGCCGAGTTCACCCAGAACGGGGAAGAGCTGGTGTGGAACACCAACGACACCGATGTTTACTACAAGGGCAATACCGACAAGGCCCTGCCCATCGATGTGAAGGTGACCTACGCTCTGGACGGTCAGGAAGCCGCCCTTGAGGACATCATTGGCAAGAGCGGCCACCTGACTGTGACCGTCAACCTGAAGAACAACGAGACCGGCACCGTGAACGTGAACGGCAAGGACCGCACCATCGTCACTCCGCTGATCACCGCTGTGGGCGTCATTCTGGGCGGGGATGCTTCCAACGTGACCGCAGAACACGGTATGATCGAAAGCGCCGCCAAAAGCAGCGTTGCCGCCTTTGTCACCCTGCCGGGCGTGAAGGATTCCCTGTCCGGCCTGCTGCCCGATGAGGTGGACAGCATCGAAGACTATCTGCAGGACACCGTGACGGTGGAAGCCGATGTGGAAGACTTTACCTGTCCGCAGGTCATGGTGGCCTGCGCTACCAGCACCGCTGCTCTTGGCACGGACAATGTGTTTGACCTGAGCAGCATCAACGACCTGACCGATGGCATCAACAGCTGAACGATGCCATGAGCCAGCTCATGGACGGCGCTTCCCAGCTGGTGGACGGCACTCTCAGCTGGCAGGCGGTGTTCTGGCCCTGCTGGACGTGCCAACCACCCTAACAACGGCCG
>ENA-OQAA01000772-OQAA01000772.1-human-gut-metagenome-genome-assembly--contig:-NODE-772-length-20183-cov-1.975519_pt1 | contig 20183 bp, 23 predicted proteins | sample MGYA00242489_ERZ504515 | MGnify/ENA primary metagenome ERZ504515 (study PRJEB26092, sample SAMD00036237) | human gut metagenome | host: Homo sapiens | study: EMG produced TPA metagenomics assembly of... | reverse complement strand
CTATATATTCGCCGATGCGGCATCCGCCTCGGAGTAATCTATTTTGCTTATTTTGCATTTTTGACTTCCGCTCTCATCAGTTATTTTGTTAATTACCGGCAAACCCTGCTGGGCGCGACCAGCGCAACTATGTAGTCACTGTTTATTTTCAAACGGCCAATATCGTCAAGATTCTCCTGCAAATAGCATTGGTATGCTACGTGGGCAGTCTTTATCTGTGGATAGCCATTGAACTGACATTCGGCATTTTGTATTCGTTCATACTGAACTGGAAGATAAACCGGTATATCCGTGGCTGAAGTGCAGTGTGTCGGAAGGCAGACTGAAATATCCGGAGAATAGGATTATTGTGCGTAAAGCCCGTCAGATGTTTGTACATAAGCTGGCGGGAATGGGCAGAACGCAGCTTTTGCCTTTTCTGGTCTACGCATTTACTTCATTGAAACTGGTGGCGTATTACGGCAACTATATGCTGCTGCTCACCAAGCTGAATCAGTTGGTCGATAACTTTCTGGGCAGTACCGGCGCAGGGGTGGGCAGTCTGATAGCCGAGGGGGATATGAAGCGTATCCAGCAGGTATTTTGGGAGTTAAGCTCATTGCGCTTTTTGATAGCCTCGTTTCTGACGTTCGCGTTGTATCATCTGATGGACCCGTTCATTACGGTGTGGCTGGGCGAGGAGTACATACTGCCCCGTTCCGTCTTGATTGTGATTCTTACCAACTTCTTTATCAGTCAGTTCAGGGGTACGAACGACCAGTTCATTTTCGGTTACGGACTGTTTCACGACACATGGGCACCGGTTGCCACACTGGCGATAACAGTAGCGGTGGCATTGGCAGGCGGCTATTTGTGGGGACTTCCGGGAGTATTGCTGGGAGATATAGCCAGTTCGATAACCGTTATCAGTATCTGGAAGCCTTACTTCCTTTATAAAGAGGGGTTTAAAATGTCCGTGAAGTCATATTGGAAAAATATATTCCGGTATCTGCTGCTTGCCGTTCTTTCATGGGGCTGACGGATGCGGTACTTTGTTTCCTTCCGTTGGCGGAGCGTCCCGGGGATATGGCATGTGGATTGTATATGCGCTGGTCTCCTCTCTGGTATTTCTGCTGATATTGTGCAGCAGCTTCTATTGCTGTTCGGCAGGGATGCGTTCGCTGGTGAAGCGTTTGCGGCGTAAATAGAATGCATACATGTGGAGTTTATTATAATTTATCCCCATTAAACTGAAAGTTTATTCCTATTGAACCGGAAGTTTATTCCTAATAAACTATGAGTTTAATGGGGATAAACTTTTATCGGTACTGAACGAACATTCCCCGATAAGTGCCGCATAGCGTTGCCTTGGCAAGTGTGCCTTGTCCGTGCAGCAGATATACGGCTGCTTTTTTAGGAGCGGCGAGGATGCAGAGGTAGGTACAAGACAGGTATTTCCTGATGCCTCGCAGATTCCGGCGGGCGAAGAGCACACGGGCGCGCGACAGGTAGAATTCCCGCATCGGACTACCTCGCTTCGCCGTCATGCTCTCTTTGTGGTAGACTACGGCAGCAGGTTCGTACCATAGGCGGTAACCGGCTTTCCTAAGCTGTGCAGACCAGTCCAGCTCTTCGTAAAAAAGGAAATATATTTCGCTCATGGGGCCTGCATCCTGTAGCGCCTGCCGGCTTACCATCATGGCGGCTCCGTGCAATGAGGCGGTTTCGCAGGGAGTACGGAAGCGCGGGCCGTCCTGTTGCATGAATCCGATGGATGCGTTGCGCAGTGTAAGGGAACTTAGAGGAGTGAAGCCTGCATATTGCAGGATGTCCGGACAAGCGGCGAATTTCAACATGGGCGATACGCCGCCGTTACGTTGCGGGTCGCACTCCATGCGTCGTACCAACGCATCCAGTACCGGTTCTTTGATGAGGGTGTCGTTGTTGATGAAAAAGAGATAATCTCCTCCGGCGGCTTTCAGTCCGGCATTGTTGCCGCCGGCAAATCCGTTGTTGATGTTCCGCACCACTTTGACAGGAGGAAAGGGGATGGGGTTGTCCGATGCAGGGCTGCCTGATAAGGAGCCGTCCGGTACGAGGTTACCCTGTATCGTTCCTGTATTTCTTCCGCTTCGGGCAGGCGCGAACCGTTGTCCACAACGATGATCTCGTAGTGCGGATAGGTTTCGTGGTTGCGGAAAGAGTCTATCATTCGCAGGTATCGCGCAGCCCGTTATAGTTGACAGTGATGATGGAAACAAGCGCTTTCATGGTCTTTTCCTATTTTTTCTTCAGCCAGAATACAGCCCAGTTTCTGAAGCTACATATTTTCCGAGCCGCAGGCGCCTGAAGCGGCAGGCGGTTTCTATTTTTTCAAGCAGCGACATCCGGTGTCCCGCCCAGATTACATCGTTCAGGGTGTAGGACAGGTATTTGCGGATGACCGTTTTCCATTCGGGATGTTCTTGCCCGAGTGCCTGCATTTGGGTACATACGGTGGTGTATCCCTCGATGTTGCGCATTCCGAAGCGACTGGTCATAATGGAGTGGGGACGTATCCTTCGCCCGAAGAAAGCCTTGGGAACGTAGCACGTTCTTTGTGCATTCAGATAAATCATCATAGTGAAAGAATGGTCTTCGTGGATAATGCCGGGATGAAAGCAAGTGAAGCATTTTTTCAGGAACAGGCGATTGACCATGCACAGGTAAACGGGAGTGAGGAACAGACGGTTGCTCAGCTCATAATCCAGCAATTCCATGCCGGAATGTACGGATTCGTCTATTTTCCCTTTTCTGTCATAATTGGGAATATTCTGGCTGTCAGCCGACTCCGTCAGCGGTTTTGCATCGAAGAAGATGAAGTCCAGTTCTCTTTTCTCGCACAAATCATGGCAGTGCCGGAGGGCTTGCGTATCCAAAATGTCGTCACTGTCCATAAAATATATGTACTTGCCGGTAGCATGCAGCAATCCTCGGTTGCGTGCAACGGATAATCCCTGATTGGGCTGCGCGTACCACCGGATTCTTGCGTCGCGTTCCGCGTATTCTTCGATGATGCCGCGGCTTCCGTCGGTAGAGCCGTCGTCGATAAGGATTATCTCCAGTTCTTTCAGGGTCTGGCCGCAAATGCTGTCCAGCGCCTTGCGTAGGTAGGCAGCCGTGTTGTATATGGGGATGATAACAGAAACTTCGGGCATGGTATTTTACTTTTTTATTCGGACAATCTGTTCATACACTTTTTTCATCTGTCTTCCCAACAAAGGTGTTGGATGGAATCTCTTATTTCCTGCGGTGTCACGGTCATGTGCTGGAAGAACTCTATCAGGGCGGGGATGCTGACGGGACTTTCGTCGGCGGGCACTTTCAGCGTGTAGGGCATGCGGTCGAATCATCGTCCGTTTCGGAGTAGACGAAGCCGAACCCGCGCGCCGCATATTCCCTGTTTTTCAGGGTCTTGATGTTGTATATGCCGCTGCGATGCCGTGCCAGACTGCCTATGGCAAAGTCTGCCCGGTTGAAAAGCGCGTCCAACTCCTCGCCATGCTTTGCTCCGTACAGGGTGACGAACGGCTGCAAGCAGTACCGGCGGATGAGTGTTGCAATGTCTTTCTCTTCCCGCCTGCCGCTCGGTTTGCCTATCAGATGGAAATAGACTTTATATTCGGGGTTGTTGCCGTAATATGCTCCCAGGCCTTTCAGCAACCGGTCGAAACCATGCCAGAAAGTGGATTTCGGCAACTCCTATCAGGTGGAGTTCCTTGCTCGTGCCGTGCCGGGGAGAGCGCAGGGGGATACGGGCGAAATCTATTCCGTTGGATATGCGGATGGTGGGGCGACCGAATATCCGGTCATCGCTGGAGAAGGTTACAATGAAATCGACGTACCTGCAGAACGCATGGCGGAACAGCTTGTCCGTGTACAACTGCACTTTCTCCATGCCGGAAGAATATTCATGGTCATAGGGATATGTGGGTATCTCCAGCAGCACTCTTACACCCTGCTTTTTCAGCATCCTCACGAAGTGTATGGTAAAGGGATTGGCGTTGTGATAGGAGCGGATATATACGCATTGTATGCCTTCCCGGCGAACGTATTGCAGGATAGGGGCAAACGACAGCCGTTTTTTTATTTTGGCGGGTATTCCTTTGCCCAAATCGGCAAGCACATCTTCGTCTATCATCCACTTCCGGCTACCGTCGTTGCCAACCTCGTAGTGGCAGGTGCGTACATCTGCCCGCATAGCCTGAGGCGTCCGCCTGGTATCTGATTTTCTTACTGATACCGTTGTATTCCTGAAATCCGTAAAAGACAAGAAAAAGGGTTTTCATGGGCGGAGGTCATTTATATGTCGAGTGATTGATATACTTGAATCAGCTCATCGGCTGTCTTTTTCCACGAGAATTGCCGGGCGCGCAGCAGCCCGTATTCCCGTTGCTGCCGATAGAGCGCGTCTTCATTTTCGAGACGCAGCACTGCACCGGCTATTTCTTCCGGCCGACAGGGGTCTGCGGCAAGTATGTCCGGACCGCCCACTTCGGGCATGGAAGAGGTGTTTCCCGTAATGACGGGAGTGCCGCAAGCCATAGCTTCCACCAAAGGGATGCCGAAACTCTCGCGCAGCGAGGGTAGAGGAAAGCGAATGCTGCATTGTACAGCGTGGCGAGGTCGGCGTTGTGGATATAGCCGGGATAGAATAGGTGCCGTTTCAGGCGGTTACTGATGTTTTCCTGTTGCAGCAGCCTGTCTATATAGGTTTCGTTGAGGTCTGCGATGAGCAGCGGACGCCTTACGGACGATTTTCCAGATAAAGGCTGTAGGCTTTCAGCACCCGTGCCGTATTCTTTTTAGGGTCCGTGTTTCCCAGGAAGAACAGGAAGTCTTTTTGGGGGATGTAGCGGTTTACTATCTGCATGTCTATGTCGTCCATCGGACGGAAATGTCTGCTATAGCCGTTGTAGATGGTCGTAATGCGGTCGGCGGGAATGTTCAGGGCTTCGCGGATGCGGTTGCGTTCGAAGTGCGAAACGGTAATGATTTTCCGGCATTTCTTCAGAATCCGTGGTACGGTGAGGCGGCGGTAGTGCCGGCCCATCTCTTGATAAAGCGAGGGACTGCGCTGTTGGCGGGGTTCCAGATAGATGATGTCATGGAGTGTCTGTACCAGCGGAACCGGACAGCAGAGCGGGGCTGTGTTGGACGTGCAATGCAGCAGGTCCGCCCCTAAACGTTTCACCGCCAGCGGCAGGGCTATCTGTTCCCAAAGCGGGTAGGTGGGACACGCCACTTCCACAATGGAGAGGTTGGCAGATTCTTCCAGACAATGGTCTTTGCCCGGAGCCACGATAATGTAGTATTCATTGCCGTCGTTCCGTTTCTGCAATTCGCGGATGGTTTCCAGTGCTACGAAATCCATGCCGTGCTTGTCGGGACGGAAAATCCGTTGGGCTTCTATGGCTATCTTCATACTGTGTACTCCTTATTTCTTTTTATAAAAGAACCGTTTTATATGGCTGAATACGGCTGTAAACATAAGTACCGGGAGCACCCAGATGGCTTTGCGGAGACGGCGGCTGACTTCTCCTTCGGGCAGTGCCATGAGGAAGGCGAGGATAAGTGTTGCAAGCAGTACGTACCATTTGGGAGCCCTGGTCCAGTTCAGCAGGGTGATGCCTGCCGTGCATAGCAGAATTAGTGCGATAAGCAGGAAACGGGAAGGCATCAGCCACTGAAAAAGTTTGAGGGCATAGTCCCATTCACCTTTCAGCAATACCAGCGGGAGATACTTCAACGCAAAGAATGTGCTGGTATATTGCGAACGGATCCACTGATGCGTTGCGTCTGGTAGCCGTCTGCATTATCTTCTTTCTTGCTGTAACATACCACTTCCGCCAGATATTCGGTGTAGATGTTCTGTTCCAGCAGTACGGTTTCCATCGCCTTGCTTATATCGGAGCCTTTCAGCTTGGGAGCACGTTCGTGGAACATGGCGAAATCGAATGCCATTGCCGAACCTATGAGAGCCGAGGAAAAGCCCATGCGGGTATGTGCCAGACGGAAAAGGTTGTTGTTGATTTCTTCACTGGTGGCATTGAGAACAGCGATGCTGGTATTCAGGTTCTCCGCTATGCGGTGTGCTGGATGGAATCGCAACCGGAGTAGTAGGCGTTGTTGAACATGCTGAGGGCGTTCGGTACGATATGGTTGTCGGAATTGAAGATGACAATCAGATCGTATTCGTCGGGAGCGTAGCGTTCCATAACCTGCTGGATGGCGTAGACTTTGGTGCAGTATTCCTTGTCGGGCACTACGATGTTTACGGGCATTTGCAACAGGGTGACAAGGTCCTCTTCGGCAGTTGGGTGGCTGCTACGGCAACGTCGTATTTGTCGCGCGGGTATTGCTGGGTGTCCAGAAAGCGGTTGACGGATTCAATTACTTCTTTCCCGTTGCGCAATACGGTAAAAAGCACTAAGAAACGGTGCTGTACGGCTGCCGCCGGATAAGGGTTCTTGTACTTTCCGAGCGAGAAGAGTGCGCAGAGAAACAGGTAGGCTACCGGAATAGCCAGCAGCAGGAATAAGACGGAATCTGTCATTTGTAGCGCATTGTTGCTCTCATCCATCCACCAGTCTATGCTGAATATGTTAAAAATGTTGGACATCATAGCATCGAATCTTTTTTAGTTGTGGTTAATAATGCCTGCTGTTTTTCAATTGTCAGACGTTCGTCTATATATTTTCCGTTCATCAGTATGCCCAGGAACATAATCATCATAATGCCGGTGGGGAACTGGGTGAAGAATGCGTTCCCGTAGGCGCTGAGCATCATGCCGAATATGCCGCAGGCAAGTGCGGTGAGCAGGTGGCGCAGCTCGTCATTCCTTATTTTGAACATGATGCAGTAGCATCCCCATAGCAGACTGCCCGCATAAATCAGCAGGTAAAGGAGAATGCCCACAACGCCCGTTTCCGTCCATATCTTGACGTAGGTGGAGTCGTTGGGGATGGTGGTTGTCAGCCTGCTGCCGAATCTCCGGCTTCCACACCGCCCAGGCCGAGCCCCTCGCCGAACGGTCTGTTCCTGAGATACTCCGCCAGCTTTTTCTGGTTCTGCTTTCTTACCAGATAGGACGCGTCTTTATTGGGACGGAATGCCGTGCGCATGCGCCGTATCATGTAGTTGCTTTCTCCCACGTATGTAAATGCGAAGAAAACATAGATGCAAATTCCTCCACTGCGGCAGCACTCATCAGTTTGATGTTCTTGCTGATAAGCGCAAAAAGCAACAGACTGCCCAGGGGCACTACGATAGCTCCTCGGGTACCTGTAATGAACATCGAGTATAATGAGAGTGCGGAGATGGAAAAGTAATATACTTTCAGGCTGGACTTCTTGCTGAACAAGCCGGTAATACCGAACAGCGCGCAGGTGAATCCCATGTTGGAACCGTAATTCCCCGCATCGGTAAAGATGGAGAAGTAGCGGGTGATTTGGGGCAGCAAGTGCGTCTTGTACATGCCGCTTTCCATCATGGCATTGTATTCGACGGCGTCGAATCCGATGAATTTCTGGCAGAGGCCTTTCAGTATGGCGATGAGCGTAAGTATGGAGAACAGGAATATCAGTCGGCTGATTTGCTTATAGGATGTTGCCAGCAGCACCGTGATTAGAGACACGAGAAACGTATTGTAAATGAATCCCCTGGAATAAATCCATGCTTCCAGGGATGCGGTGGGGTTAACGACTTCCATAAGGCAATACACCGCCAGTACGGCACCCCCTATGGTGAGGATGTTGACGGCCTGTTTCCAGGGAAAACGGTAGTGTAGCGCCGTCTGGACGATGACGATGAGAAGCACGCTCCACCAGATGATGTCCGACAGTATGCTGAGTCCGTCCTGCCGGCTGTAACGCGCCAATGGGGTGAAGAAATAATTGAAAATGAATAGCAGGAATAGGAAGCGTTCCGGTTTGCGAAGATGCAAAATCAGAATACACAAGAGGGCGGGCAGTGCCGCCACCAGTCCTGCTATCGCTAAATTTTGCTTCAAAGTAGCTGCGACGATACATCCTAAACCGATGCAGAGTATGGCAAAGGTTAAGGCGGGAGATGATATGTAACTTCGCTTGATACTCATTTTACAGCAGCTTTTTTAGCGGTCAGTCCCAGTTGGGACAATCGGCTGACGAAGCTGTGGAGAGGTGTCTTGGGCGGTAATTCGCCGGTGAACGATTCCACGACTTCACGGTCGGCATTGTTGAGATAAAGCGATAACGGAGTGTCACCCAGCATTTCTTTGATGGATTTCAGGTTGATATCATCGTTTTTGCCCCATAAACGGCAGGCGTTGGCTATGAGCAGGTTGACATCGGCTTGTTTCAGTACGGTCAAAGGCAGGCTGGCAGTGCTTATGGACGGGTATTCCACAAGAATGATGTCCGGTATCTGCTCGGCGGAGTTCAGTTGCCAGAAATCGGATAGTTGTTGTGCCCGGACGTATTTCTTGTCGTTGGTCTCAAAATCGACATCATGTTTTACGATACGGGTGCGAAGTCCCACGGAAGCCCAATGGTCGGCAAAATATTTGGCCAGAAAACTTTTACCTTCCCGCTCTTCCATACTGAGCAGGTTGATGACGGTAGGGCGTCCTGTTGCCAGATACCTGTCGAGCTGATGGCAGGAATAGGCGGCGGCACGGCGGTTGCATACTTTCAGGAACCCTCGGAACTTCAGGTTGCTGATGCCGTTGAATGCGGCGATGACGGGCAGGCCGCTAAGGCGGTGACTGCGTTCGGCATCCCGTAGCGTGCGGTCTGTCAGTTCAATGATGAGGAAGTAGAAAGTAATGAATATCAAACTGCCAATCAGAGCAGCCACGACGTAGAGCAGGCGCTTACGGCCGTTGTCGGTAAGCGGGAACTCGGGCGGAGCGATGATTTGCAGGTTGGCAGTGGTCATTTTTATGTTCTGCAGGCGGAGCCGCGCTTCGGACAGTCCGCGGAGCTGTTCACGGTAGGTGTCTTCGGCTATGCCGATGGCACGCTCCTTACGCTTTACTTGAGTGCCCACTGGAGCAAATTCCCGATATTGGTTCAGGATGTCGTTCCGGCGTTCGTGAAGGACTTTCAGTTCGGCCTTTGTCTTTGCCTCGTTGATACATGCCATCAGCCATTCTGTTACCATATTATCGATACCGACACCCTCTTTGGTGAAATTGTATTCGTTGAGGTTGTCTGAAATCTGGCTGATTCTATTTTCCGAGTTTCGCAAGTCGGTCCTGTTCTGTCGCAACTGTTCGTTGTCTTTTAGTTCAGTATCTGTTGAAAAGATTTCCTGCTCCAGGATATTCTGGTTCAGTTCCGTAACTTTTTCAAGTTCTTTGAGCAGCTTCGTGTTATCGCGTATAATCTTGGCGCGGATGTCCATTTTATCTTCCAGCATCCGACGGAGAGCCACGGCACTTTTGTAGGTTCGTTGGGCAAGTTCTTCACGGTCGTCCAGATTGTATTTGGTTATCGCCAGATCTTTACTCTGATTGTCGTAGTTGATTACCGAATGCTCTACATTATAGTGCATCAGGTTGTCTTCTTCTTTGTTGAGGTTGGTTTTGGCAAGTCTTACTTGCTCCTCAAAGTAAGCGATGGCACTGTTCGTAGCGCTGAAACGGAGTATTTCGTATGCTTTGATAAGTTCGTCCTCTAAAATCTTGATGGTGTTTTGGGTGATACCCGGGTCGGGACTTGTGTAGGTGAAACTTATCAGGTCACTTGTGCCCAGACGTTTCACGGTTATCTGCTCGAGTGCGTGGAAACTGTAAAACTCCGTAGGGCGGCTGAACATGGAGTATACAAAGTTGGCGGCACTTTCCTGACGGTATGCTTGCAGGTTCCCGACGGTTTTGTCCAATGAGGAACGGTCTACCAAAGCCAGCACTTCTTTGGGTGTATGCTGCAGGAGTTGGCGGTAGTGCTTTGCCTGGATGTACATATTATCCTGCCACTCCTCGCCATATACAAGGTTCGTGGCAAGCAAGCGGAGAGAGACCTTCTCCAATGTGCTTTTGGACTTGGCTATGTTGATGAGATTGTCGAAAGTGCTGCTGATGTTTTCAATCTTACTGCCGTCAATATTGGTAACATTGGTTACACCGGCATAGATATTACTGTTTACAGTATAGCTGAACGGCAGGAACTGGGTGAAGTACGCCACCAGTGCTGTGACAATAAATCCACCCCACAACAGCCAGTAACGGATGCGGTAGAAGAATTGTGCTATAAACTGTATTATATCCATAAGATTTTATTTCCCTTTGATTATTTTTACATTTGTCAGCATTTCAAGTAAAATGATGGCGTTATGCAGCGAAACGCGTGCTTCGGCATAGGAAGTCACCGCTCCGGAACGGCGCGCCCGCTCCAGTGAAAGAGAGATGATGTCTATTTTACCTTGTATAAAATTGTTCTCCGAGATTTTCATCTGAGCGTTGTAGAGGGCGGCATTCTCCGCTTTGGCTTTGATGGTTGCCAGTTGCGCCGTCACATTATTATATGCTTCCAGCACTTTGAGCCGCCGTTCTTCCATTACTTCTTCCTGCGTGTATTGAAGCTGCTCGATGTTGTAACGATAGTTCTTCAGCCGGAGCGGGCGGTTGAATAAATCGCCGAGACCTACACTGAAGCTGGCTCCTACGTTGAAGGTGTACCGGGAACTGGCTGTGGTGGACTGATACCAGTCGTTGTAGGAATCGCTGTTGTCGTTCAATACGTTGTAACGTCCGTATGCATAATTTCCGTTCAGACGGAAGTAGTTCCACCAGTTTCTTTTTTCTATGCGGTATTGGTTCTTAACCTGCTCTACCTGGGACTGTGCCCGCTTTACAGTGGCGTTTTCTATGACGGCATCCATAAATACGGAAAGGGGCGGCAGATCAAAACCTTCGATATAGTGTTGCGTTTCCGGTAGCTGGCTTCCTGAGATACTCTTCTCCAGAATGGTATCGCTTTCTTTCAGTGCCTCCAGAATTTTGATGCGCTCTTCACGGGTCATGTCCGTCTGGGCATGGATGGACTGGGGCAACAGGAACAGAATAAATGTAGCTGTACAGAGATATGATAGGGGATGTGTATGGGCTTTTATCATTTGTCTGTTTGTTTTTTTAGTTTTAATACTTACACGTTCTCTTTCTGTACAAAAGCGGTGAACGTTTTTAGAAGTATCTTCATGTCCAGCCGGAAACAGAATTCTTGTGCATATTTAATATCCAGTTGCTTTCGTTCTTCCGCCGACATCTTACCGCTCCGCCACGCTTTTCCACTTGCCAGAGCCCGGTCAGTCCGGAAGGAGCCATGAAGCGGTCTATGTATGCGTCGCTGGTCAGCAGTTCGGCTCATAGAGCGGAAGCGGACGGTTGCTACGATGCTCATATCGCCTTTCAGGACGTTGAATAGTTGCGGAAGTTCGTCAATGCTGTATTTACGGATGAAACGGCCGATGCGTGTGACGCGCGGATCGTTTTCTATCTTGACAAACGGGCTTTCTTTGGATTGGGCCTTTTGCCGGAAAAAATCTTTTTCCGGTATGATGAAGTCATCAGAAATCAGTAAGTTAGCTTCTTCATCGGAAGAGCCTGTAAGGTCGTCGAACCGGATGTCGGGGGTATCGCCTGCCGCTTCTTCTTCCATTTTGTACTGGTTGAGGGCATTGAGTTCCTTCAGCTTCTTGTCCGCATTGGTGTACATGGAGCGGAACTTCAGGAAGTTGAATATCCGGTAGTTACTGCCTACACGTTGCGACTTATAGATGACTTTACCCTTACTTTCGAGACGGATGGCAATGGCAGTGCCGATAAGTAACGGAGATAATATTATTAGGGCGCATATGGCAAATAAAATGTCGAACGCACGTTTCCATGCGGGCAGATGAAATGTGTTAAGCATCTTTCGGTGGCTTTGGCTGAATTCCTGCATTTTATGCTTTTGACGCACTTGCAGGAACTGAGTCATTCGGTGGATGCTCGTTTCATCGGCTTGTGGCGGCAGTGTATTATTGACGCCTGCCTGCAGATAGGTTTTGCGGGCTTCTGCCGGCAATCCTTCGGTGATAAGTATTATGTATACGCGTGGAAACCTCTTGTGGAGGCAGGTGATGTCAAGGCAATCCTTTTCTGTGTCGGTTTGCTCGTAAAGGATGGATGTGTTATACCGTTCGCGGATGCCGTCTATGATTTTGGCAGCTTTACGGGCACCGGAGACAGTAACGAACATGCCATTGGTAACCTTGCTCAGGTGGTCGATGGCAGTCTGGCTGTTTCCTATGTAGATATAATATAGCATATCTTCCTTTCAGTTCTTTTTCAGATGTATTTCTTGATGCGTGCCTGAGTTCCAACGGGTTGAATGGCTTGAGTATGTAATCTGCCGCTCCGGCTTCGAGCAACAGGATGCGTTCGACGGTACTTTCCTCACTGGAGAGCATCATTACGGGGATATGTTTGAACAGCTCGTTCCCTTTCAGATAGTACAGGAATTCATTGCCGCGCATGTGGGGCATGTGAATGTCGGAGATGATAAGGTCGGGAACATTACCTTCGTTAAGCCACTCAAGAGCCTTTAGAGGGCTTTCAAAATATTCCAGATCGTATTCTGTCCCTAAATAGATCTTGAGTACGCGGCCTATGGTGGCTTTGTCATCAACCAGTAAGATTTTTTTCATTGTTCTGTTTATTATAGCGTTGTTGCTTTGTTTGTTTACTATGCAGTAATAAAAAAACTGTTGTTTTATTGAACTCGCCCGATTACTGACGACAATGAATATTTGCTAACCTGCTTTAACGCAAAATGAGAAAAAACGTGAGAATATGTTTTCTGGTGTATTTCTTCACGTTTTTCGGGTTGCCATATAGGTTGGCTATATTTCAGTCTCTAACAACTGAAAAACGGTAGAATAATTCCATAGGCTGATTTATAATGTTTTTATGTTTTGTTTGCTTATTGAATAAAATAATCAACTTTTAATTGAGTATGCTGCAAAGATAGCCATAATATTCGGATTGTTACTTGCAGGTATTGTATTTTTTTGATAAAACAAGGCGAATATTTTGCTAAATCCGACCATTTACCCGTTTTGAAAACTTGTAAATATTGTCTAGAGCGAATAAAAAGGAGAAGTCTGAAAGGGAGTAAAGAGGAAAAAAAGAGGAAAAAAAGAGGAAATTACTCTTTGGTAATTTCCCCTGCCAAATCCGAATTCATCCGGCGACGGATTTCCGCCTGGCTAAGTCCGTGCCCGAGCAGGAACATGAGTTTGGTAACAGCGCATTCGGGCGTACTGTCGTAGCCGCTGATAACGCCGGCTTCGAGCAGATGCAGTCCGGTTTCGTAGCGTCCCATCTCAACACCGCCGCTTTGGCATTGGGTAATGTTGACAATGACGATGCCTCGTTCTGTTGCGTCCTTCAGTTGCCGGATGAACCAGTCCTTTTGCGGTGCATTGCCGGAACCGAATGTCTTGAGAACCACTGCTTTCAATCCCGGAACGTGAAGTACAGAATCGATGATGCTTTCCTGAATACCGGAAACAGGGTGAGGACTACGACATTGGTGTCGAAAAGATAATGCGGCTTCATCGGTCGTGCAGGGTCGGGGCAACGGATGATGTGTTCGTTGTAACGGATATGGATTCCTGCTTTTGCCAGAGCGGGGTAGTTGAAAGAGCGGAAAGCGTTGAAATTTTCGGCATTGATTTTGGTTGTCCGGTTGCCGCGCATCAGTCATTTTCAAAGAAGATGCACACTTCGGGGACAAAGGCTGTGCCGTCCGGACGTTTGGCGGCAGCTATTTCGATGGAAGTAATCAGATTTTCTTTTCCGTCCGTGCGCAATGTCCCGATGGGTAGCTGCGAACCGGTAAGGATAACAGGCTTTGTAAGGTTTTCGAGCATGAAGCTGAGTGCCGATGCCGTATATGCCATAGTGTCGGTTCCGTGCAGGATGACAAAGCCGTCAAGTTTTCGTAGTTGTCATTTATAATTGCGACAATTTTGGCCCACAGGGAAGGTTCCATGTCAGAGGAGTCGATAGGCGGATCGACTGATAGGACGAGATGTGATAGTTGAAGCGCTTCAATTCGGGAACATGCTTGAGCAGGTGGGCGAAATTGAAATTTTCCAGTGCACCTGTTTCCGGATTTTCTATCATTCCGATAGTTCCGCCCGTGTAAATCAAGAGAACGGAAGGATAATCTGCTTTCATAAATATCTCTTTTTTCTTTTTTTCGGGCACAAAGATAATGTAAACCGATAACAGAATAAAATGAACTTGTCCATTTTTTATGTTGAAATGTAGCTTATCTTCGTATTATTCACAGAGATACGCAAAAAAATGGAATTTTAGTTGTCTTACTGTCCTACCGCTTTACCGCTTTTACCCAAATCTTCTTTCAGATGTGAGATGGCTTTTTGTGCGTTTCCTTTGTATTCGTCGAGCAGGGTAACGAAGCGGCTTCCGATAATGGCTCCGGACGCATGGGAGCAGGCTGTATCGAACGTCTGCCGGTTACTGATGCCGAAACCTACCATGCGTGGATTGCGCAGGTTCATATCTTGAATCTTCTTGAAATAGACTTGTTTCCGGGCGTCGAAATCTTTCTGCGCGCCGGTGGTGGCTGCTGATGATACCATATAGATGAATCCGTCGGTATGGGCATCTATTTCGCGGATGCGTTTCTCGCTGGTTTCGGGGGTGATGAGCATGATGACCCGGATGTCGTATTTCTGTGCAACGGCCTTATAATTTTCTTCGTATTCCCTGAAAGGCAGGTCGGGGATGATTACTCCGTCGATGCCGCATTCCGTACATTTCCGGCAGAAAGTCTCAAAGCCGAAGTGCATAATCGGGTTGAGATAGCCCATTAATATCAACGGGATACGGACATCCCGGCGGATGTCCTGCAACTGCTCAAAGAGGATGCGGAGAGACATTCCGTTGCGCAGGGCGCGGGTGGCGGCATCTTGAATGACGATGCCGTCTGCCATCGGATCGCTGAAGGGAATGCCGATTTCTATCATATTCACTCCGTTCTTTTCGAGTGTACGGATTACATCGGCTGTGCTGTTGAGCGTGGGGAAGCCGGCACAAAAGTAGACAGACAGCAGGTTTTTGGGGCTGTCTTGGAAGAGTTGGTTGATACGATTCATAGTGAGTTTGTTATTACAGATTTATTGATGACAGTTACGTTATCTACCGGTCGGCGGTTATGCCGTCAGCCAGCAGTTTCACCGGTTCTTATTGCCTGGAGGAATTTTCCGATGCGTTCTACATCTTTGTTTCCCGGAGCCGTTTCAAAGCGGCTGTTGATGTCGATGCCGGCTAGTTTGGGGTGATGAAACTCCCTGATGGCTTTAACGCTGTAAGGGTTGATTCCGCCGCTGAGCAGAAAAGGCGTCATTCCGCTGTAACGGTGCAGCAGGTTCCAGTCGAACTGGTTGCCGGAGCCGCCATATAGTGATGTCTTGGCATCAAAGAGGTAATAATCGCATAATCCCTTGTAGTCGGAAACGGTTGCCAGGTCTTTTGACTGTGAAATGGAAAAAGCCTTGATAAGGTGCAGACCGTTGCTGCGTAAGGAACGGCAATATCCGGGCGATTCGCTGCCATGAAGCTGGATGTAGTCCAGTGCAAAACGGTCGGCATACATCAGGATAGTTTCCTTACTTTCATTGACGAAGACTCCCACGCGCTTTGCGCGAACCGGAAGATATGCCGGTATCTCGCACAGGCAACGGGGAGACTTGGGATAGAAGATAAAGCCTATCATATCTACATCCAGTTGCTCTACATTGCGGATATTTTCCGCTTCGGTCATGCCACATACTTTTATGATAAGAGGAGCCATTTTTTTTAATGATTTATGTAATTAATACTTCATTTTCAGGAACGGAGTGGAGAAATGAAATCTTTTAATGCATCTCCCGGCCGGCGGTTTTCATAAAGGTTTCTCCGATAAGGAAGCCGCGGAAGCCTGCAGCGCGCAGCCGGCAAATGGTTTCGGGATGTGAAATTCCGCTTTCCGAAACAAGTAGCGGCAGGCTTGGGCTGTCGGAAGAATCCAGGGCTGTGGCCGGTATCTGCCGGAGTTTTTCGGCTATATGGAAAGAGTTTTTCACATCGGTGACGAATGTGCCGAGATTACGGTTGTTGACGCCTACCATATCCACATCCGCGTTTACATAAGCGAGTTCGGAAAAAGTGTGGATTTCGAGTAACACTTCCAATCCCAGGGCATGTGCCCGGGCAGTGAGGGTGGCACATTCTTCTTGTGTCAGGCAAGCGGCGATAAGCAATACTGCATCAGCTCCTACGATACGTGCCTGGAGCAGTTGGTATTCGTCGATGATGAAATCCTTTCGCAAGATAGGAATGCCGATCAGTGGGCGTGCCATGCGTATATCCTGCAGCGAACCGCCAAAGAATTTTTCGTCCGTAAGGATAGAGACTGCGGAAGCACCGGCTGTTTCGTATGCAGCGGGTATTTCTTCGGCACGGGCAGTCTCGTGTATCCATCCTTTCGAAGGAGAACGGCGTTTGAATTCGGCAATGATTCCCGTGGGGGAAGAAGCAAGCGCCTGTTTCATGCTGCGGACAGGTATGGCGACGGAAGTTCCGGCAGTGGCGTCTTTCTGCATCATGGCGGCAACCTCTTCTTGCAACCTTTCGAGGAAGACGGCTTGCTTTTGCAGTTCTATTTCAATTCGTTTATGAGCGATGATTTCCGATAAAATATCTTTCATGGCTGTTTTAGTGAAGAGTTACGGGATATGCGGCTATAAATACCTTTTCGCACCTCATCCCTTACTGGTTAATTTCTATAAACTTTTTCAATGTTTTCAGCGCCCGTCCGCTTTCCAGCGATTCGCGGGCTATGGCAATACACTCTTCAATCTCCTTTTCCGGTTCCATGACCTGAATGGCAAAGGCGGCATTGACAATGACACATTGAGTTTGGGCGGCTTCTGCGCGGTTGTTCAGGATATTGTCGAAGATACGTGCCGCATCTTCCTTGCAGGCTCCGCCGGAAAGTTCTTCGGGACGTACTGCGCTGAAACCGAGAGCTTGTGGGCGATAGATGCGTTCATAATGACGTGTCATCACTTTGAATTCATCGGTCAGTGAGATTCATCGTAATTGTCCAGACTGTTGACTACGGCAAAGTCGATGCCGAGTCTGTAGAAACGTTCGTATAGAGACGCATTTGTGCGAGGTCGGCTACGCCCAATAGCTGATAGGCGGGCTGACACGGGTTTACCAGCGGTCCCAGCAAGTTGAACAGTGTGCGTACTCCCAAGGCTTTGCGGACAGGACCTACGAATTTCATGGCTGGATTGAACAGTTGGGCGTGCAGGTAGGCTATGTTACACTCTTCCATGCTTCGCTTCAATATGTCGGGATTGTTGGTGAAGCGCACGCCATGCTGTTCTATTACGTTGCTTGCTCCACTGACGGAAGTAGCGCCGTAGTTGCCATGTTTGGCTACTTTATAACCTGCTCCCGCCACAACGAAACTGGCGCAGGTGGAGATGTTGAAGGTGTTCTTCCCGTCACCGCCTGTACCTACGATATCAATGGGGCGGTAAGGCGCAAAGTCTATCGGAATTCGTGTCTCCATAAGTGCTTCGCGAAGACCTGCCAGCTCGTCTACTGTGATGCTGCGCATCTGAAAAACCGTGAGCAGTGCGGCAATCTGTGCTTCGGGATACATCTCCCGGCTGATGTTAAGCAGGATTTGTTTGCTTTCTTCTACAGTGAGTTCTTCATGGTTGAAGAGCCGGGTTAATATTGTTTTCATCTGATTAAGTTTGTGGTTTAAAAATAGGTTATTCTTCCAGCCAGTTCTTCATAATCTGCTTCCCGTCCGGGGTAAGCACGGATTCCGGATGAAACTGTATGCCTCGGACATCATATTCCCGATGTTTCAACGCCATAATCTGCCCTTCGGGACTGACAGCTGTAACGGCAAGCGTTTCGGGCAGTTTTTCAGTATCTACTACCCAGGAGTGATAGCGTCCTACGGCTATTTCTTCGGGTAATCCCCGGAAAATGTAATCCGGTTCTGTCAGCCGTATAATGGTCTGTACACCATGAAACACTGTGCTGAGGTTGACTAACTTCCCACCGAATGCCTGTCCGATGGCTTGTTCTCCCAGGCATACGCCCAGTATTGGTTTCTTGCCTGCGTAGGTGCGTATTACATCCAGCAGTAATCCTGCTTCTTCGGGCACACCGGGACCCGGTGAAAGGATGATTTTATCATATTGTTCCAATTCTTCTATGCTGAATTGGTCATTGCGCAGTACATCTACCGCTACACCGAGTTCTTTCACCAAGTGCGCAAGGTTATAGGTGAAGGAGTCATAATTGTCTATGATTACTACCATTGTTATTAACTGTTTGATTAATTTACTTTTGATACTCTTGTTGATTTATACAATTAGCCGATTTTCTGTTTTACAGGGAATTTTCCGCCATGGTAATTGCCTTCTTCAATGCTCCCAGTTTGTTGTTCACCTCTTGCAGCTCGTATTCGGCATTACTTTTGGCTACAATGCCGCCGCCTGCCTGAAACCATAACATCCCGTTGCGGCTGACGAATGTACGGATGGTAATAGCCTGGTTCAGGCTGCCGTTCAGGCCGATGAATCCGATACAGCCACCGTATGCGCCACGGTTATGCGGCTCCAGTTCGCTGATAAGCTGCATGGCGCGAACTTTCGGTGCGCCGCTCAAGGTTCCGGCCGGGAAGGTATCGATAAATGTCCTGATAGAGTCTGTATCACTGTTCAGCGTACCGCTGACGCGGCTCACGAGGTGAATGACGTGACTGTAATATTGCATCTCTTTGTAAAAGTCCACTTTTACGTCATGGCAGTTGCGGCTGAGGTCATTGCGGGCAAGGTCTACCAGCATCACGTGCTCTGCATTTTCCTTGGGATCGTCTTGCAGGTACCGGGCATTTGCAGCATCCTGTTCCGGATTTCCGGTACGTTTGGCAGTGCCGGCGATGGGATCTATATAGGCATGGCGGCCTTCAATGCGGCAGTGCGTTTCGGGAGAAGAACCGAAGATACGGAAGCCGCCGAAATCAAAGTAAAACAGATATGGAGATGGGTTGATGCTGCGCAAAGCACGGTAAAGCTTGAAGTCGTCACCTACGAAACGTTGTTCGAAACGGCGGGAGAGGACTATTTGGAAAACATCTCCCCGCATGCAGTGGGCTATTCCTCGGCGGATATTGGCTTTGTGTTCCTCATCGGTCAGTGAAGAAGTGGTTTCGCCAACAGCACGGAAGTCATTAGGCTGTGTAGTTGCGGTTGTGAATGGCTTTCTGCACCTTGTCCAGTTCGCTCTTCTCATCGGGAGCGAGCATTTCCAGTAACAGCATTTCATTTTTGAAGTCATTAAAGACGATAAGATACTTATATAATATGTATAGTATATCCGGTGCATCGTTGGTGGCTTCGCGACTGTCTTTTACGGCGATGTTCTCAAAATAGCGTACAGCATTGAAAGATGTGTAACCGTACAGACCGCAATAGTCGCTGTATTCTCCTTCCACGTGAAAGCGGTTGAGGAAATCGCGTAACGCATTTTCCGCATGGTATTCTTCGGTAACGGGATGTTCCTCACGTGTGCCGTCGGGCAGACAGAATACGGCAACAGCGTGGTCTATACTGACGCTTGCTACCGGACAAAGTCCGATGAATGAGCGGTTGTTTTCACTGCCATGATAGTCGGAACTCTCCATGAGTGCGCTTTGAGGAAAAATGTCGCGCACCTTCAGATACGTGCTTACGGGTGTATGTAAGTCGCCGAGCATCGTGCGGCTCACTGTCTGATAATCATACTTCATATTTTGTATTTTATTCTTTATACATCAAATACGTTTCTACATCCTTATCCCCCCGTCCCGAAACGGTCAGTACTACCACATCATCGGTTTTGAAGTTCAGCTTCTTCAATGCACCGAGGGCGTGGGCGCTTTCCAATGCGGATGATGCCTTCGAGCTTAGTCAGTTCGTAGGCGGCGCGGATGGCCTCGTCGTCATTTACGGAGAGAACGATGGCGCGCTTTTGTGCGGCAAGGTTGGCATGCATGGGGCCGATGCCCGGATAATCCAGTCCGGCGGAGATGGAGTAAGGCTCTTCAATCTGC
>ENA-OQAA01000771-OQAA01000771.1-human-gut-metagenome-genome-assembly--contig:-NODE-771-length-20194-cov-2.660537_pt1 | contig 20194 bp, 25 predicted proteins | sample MGYA00242489_ERZ504515 | MGnify/ENA primary metagenome ERZ504515 (study PRJEB26092, sample SAMD00036237) | human gut metagenome | host: Homo sapiens | study: EMG produced TPA metagenomics assembly of... | reverse complement strand
AATGGAACCCATCCTATAACTCAATGGGATTCTTGTTCGTATTCCATTGAGTTATAGATGGGTTCCATTGGTTTATAAATTGATATCCATATATCTGCTTTAGGTATAAGGATTAGAAACCTCCCCCTAAAGCCTTATACAGGTATACCACCGACAGCAACTCATCCAGCACGGCATTGTTCAAACCGATCTGGCGTCCAGCAAACCACGCTGGGCATCCAATACGTCCATGTAGCTGATGACACCGTTGATGTATTGCAGTTGGGCGAGTTCCAGATATTTACTGGCGGAGGCTTCCAGATTCATGCGGGAAGCACGGATCTCCTTCACCTTGCGGACGGTCACGATAGCGTTGTTCACCTCCTTGAAAGCGCCTAATACGCTCTTCTCGTAACTATAGACCTCTTGCTCGTAACGAGCCTTCGCCGCTTTCACTTTCGCCTTGTTCTTCCCCATGGCGAAGATCGGCTGCAACAGGCTTCCGGCAATAAAACCTGCCGGACTCTTCAAGATACTGCTTAACTCATCGCTCTCGAAACCGTAATTACTTGTCAAACGGATCTTCGGGAATAAGTCCGTTTGCGCCACACCCACCTGAGCGTTCGCCGCCCGAAGCTTAAACTCCGCTTGACGCATATCCGGCCGGCGCTCCAGCAAAGAAGACGGTAAGCCGATCGGTAAGGCATCCGGCAGGTGTTGGTCGCTCAAGGAAAGGCCACGGGGGATATCATCCGTATACTCGCCCAACAACATGCTGAGGTCGCTTTCCTTGATCTTGATCTGACGCTCCAGCGAGGGGATCAAGGTCTCGGTACGGGCCAACTCCACTTGGGCTTGGTTGTAAGCCGTCTCGGAAGTAAGTCCGCCCTCATAGCGAAGCTTCGCCAAGCGGACACCCTCACGACGTGCGTCCAAGGTTTGTTGTACGATCGACAACTCTTGGTCCAAGGCGCAAAGTTGATAATAATTGGCGGCTACCTCGGCGATGATGGTCAATCGCAAGGCACGCTGCCCCTCCACGGTCTGCATATAGGAAGCGATGGTAGCCTCGTTCGCCCAGCGGAGGTTACCCCATAAATCCAATTCCCAAGACAAAGTCAACTTCGCCCCAAACTCCGGATCGGGCTTCGGATCATCCCTCCATAGTTCAAGCGTTCCTTTTGCGCATAGATATTCGCACCCACCTCCGGCAGCATATTCGCGAAAGAGATCCGTTTGGCGGCGATCATCTCCTTCACCTTGCGGCGGCGATCTTCATATCCTTATTATTATCCAGAGCCTTTTTGATCAAATCTTTCAAGGTCTCATCGGCGTAAAGGCTCTCCCAAGGGATATTCTCCACGGACGCCGTATCGGTCGTATCCGTATAAGCCTCGATCCGGTCCGGCAGGTTCAACTCCGGACGTGCGTACCGCTTTCCGATCTTGCAGGAAGAGAACGCCAGCATAGAAACGACGAAAGCGGCTATATAGAAATTCTTTGTCATCATAATTTTCCGTTTTTGTGTCTCTTTAAAATAGAGGTTACCACTTCTTTCTTTTGAGCGATACGTTCCATCCGCATCTTTCCCTTTATCTTATAGATCAAGACAAAGAAGAAGGGAACCAACACGATACCTACCGTAATCGCCACCAGCATACCGAAGAACACGCCCGTACCGATACTATGGCGGGAAGCTGAGCCCGGCCCGCTAGCCAACACCATCGGAAGCATACCCAACACGAAAGCCAACGAGGTCATCAAGATCGGGCGGAAACGCATCTGGGCGGCATGGATAGCGGCTTTCACCACATCTACCCCGTTATCCACCTGTACCTTGGCGAACTCGACGATCAAGATAGCGTTCTTCGCCGCCAAACCGATCAGGGTTACCAGACCGATCTGGAAATAGATATCGTTCTCCAACCCCGTCACCCAGATACCCAAGTAAGCACCAACGTGGCGACCGGCAAGGAAAGCAATACGGCGATCGGCACGATCCAGCTCTCATACTGAGCCGCCAAGAACAAGAAGACAAACAAGAATACCAACGCCAAGACAAATCCCGTCTGCCCGCCGGCCTGTTTCTCCTGATAGGAAAGACCACTCCACTCCAGACCGATATTCTCGGGCAGATGCTCCCTAGCGATCCGTTCCATCGCCGCCATCGCCTCGCCCGTACTATATCCCGGGGCGGCTACAGCGTTGATCGAGGCCGTGGTGAACATATTGAAACGCTTGATCGTTCCCGGGCCGGTCGTATATTGGGTCGTGCCCAAGGCGGTCAAGGGAACCATCGCCCCGTCCTTGCTGCGCACGAAGAACAAGTCCAGATTATCCCGGGTAGCCCGGTAAGGCGCCTCCGCTTGGATATATACACGGTAAATACGGTTGAACATATTGAAGTCGTTCACGTACACGGAGCCTAGATAAGCTTTCATGGTCGAGAAGATATCGGACAAAGGGATGCCGAGGAACTTCGCCCGGTCACGATCCACGTCGAAATACAACTGCGGGATCTCGCTCTGCATGGCGGAAGATACGCCTTGAAGCTCCGGCGCCTGCGAGGCGTAATACAGGAAGGTATCCGTGGCGCTTACCAGATTATCCCAGCTAGCGTCTCCCCTAGCCTCCAACTGCATCTCCAAGCCACCGCTCTCGCCCAAGCCCGGGATTACCGGCGGACGGTTCACGTACGACTTAGCCTCGGGGTAATAATAGAATTCCCGGCGGGCATCGGCCATCACGTCCTCTACCTTCATACCGGAGGATTTACGCTCTTCCCACGGTTTCAGGATCACCGTCAGCGTGGCACGCCCTTGGTTCGTACCGACACGGGGACTGCTACCCGTTACGTTCTGCACGTAGGCCACGGCCGGATGATGGTCGAGGAACTCGATCGCACGGTCTGTCACGGCACGTGTACGCTCCAAGGTAGTACCCTCGGGCATCTCCAGCTCTACGGTGAAGAATCCTTGATCCTCCTCCGGGATAAAGCTGGTAGGCAACACCCGGTTCAAGACGAAGATAGCCACCAGTACCATCCCGAACCCTGCCAAGATACGGCGGGGATTAGCGATGGAGATACGCAACAACTTCGTATATTTCTTATTTCCTTTCGCCAACCACAGATTGATCTTACGGAAAATAAACGCTTTCTTCTTATGAGACGGACGCAAGATAATGGCGCACATCGCCGGGCTCAACGTCAAGGCCACTACCGTGGACAACAACACGGAAACTACGATCGTAACGGAGAACTGACGGTACAACTGCCCCGTGATACCTCCCAAGAAACTCACCGGCACGAACACGGCGGCCAATACCATGGAGGTAGCGATCAAGCGCCGGATAATTCCCGCATCGCCTTATGCGTAGCCTCACGGGCGGTCACACGTTCCTCGGCCATGATACGCTCCACGTTCTCCACCACCACGATAGCGTCGTCCACCACGATACCGATCGCCAAGATCAATCCCAGCAAGGTAAGCATATTCAACGAGAAGCCGAAGATCAACATGAAACCGAACGTTCCGATCAAGGAGATCGGGACAGCGATCGTCGGGATCAAGCCGCACGCCAATTCTGCAACGAGAGGAACACCACGAGAACGACCAAGAAGAGGGCCTCGAACAAGGTCTTATACACCTCGTGCACGGACTGGGAGATATACTCCGTCATATCAAACGGGAAATTATACTCCAAGCCTTCCGGGAAGTTCTTGCTGATATCCTTCATCGCCTCTTTCACCTTCGTGGCGACCTCCAGAGCGTTCGCTCCCGGCAACATATAGATACCCAAGATAGCGGCGTTCTTCCCGTTGATCCCACTCTCCGTAGAATACGAGGAAGCCTCCAGCGATACCCGGGCCACGTCGCTCATCCGGACGATCGAGCCATCCGGGTTCGCCCGCACCACGATATCCTCAAACTCCTTCACGGTGGACAAACGTCCCGGGGCCGTGATAGGCAAGGTGACATCCACGTCCAGCACAGGTTGCTTACCCAGCTCGCCCGCCGCCGATTCCCGGTTCTGGTCTTTCAAGGCATCCTGCAAGTCCTTTACCGTCAATCCCATATTGGCCAACCGATCCGGATACACCCAGATCTGCATACCGTAATAACGACTACCGATATTCGATACACGGCCTACGCCCGGGATACGGCGCAATACGTCCAACACGTTGATCGTGGCGAAGTTACTCAGATAGATCTCGTCAAACTTCGGATCGTCGGACATCAAGCTCAAGGTCATCAACTGGCTGGGTGCCTGCTTCTCGATCGTGATACCATTCTGGATCACCTCGGCGGGCAAACGACTCTCGCCAGTTTCACACGGTTCTGGATCTCGACAGCCGCCAAGTCCGCGTCGGCGGATACATCGAAGGTCACCGTAATATTCAAGCTACCCGAGTTCGAGCTACTACTTTGCATATAAATCATGCCGGGCGTACCATTCAGCTCCTGCTCGATCGGGGTAGCGACCGCTTGAGACACTGTCAGGGCGCTCGCTCCCGGATACGTGGCGCTGATCTTCACCACGGGGGGCGTAATCTGCGGATACTGGTCCACAGGCAACAATGCCAGTCCGATGATTCCGACAATCACGATCAGGATCGATAAGACGGTCGAAAAGACAGGACGGTCTATAAAGAATCCCGGTTTCATTGTTCTTCCTCCTCTCTAAGCGCTTGGATAGCCTTCTCGTCGCCGGCCTCTACCGCATGTACCTTCACGCCCGGTACCAATTTATGATAACCCTCTACCACTACTCGCTCGTTCTCGCCCAAGCCTCGTTCGATCACGACCTTGTTGCCGATCTCCGGGCCGGTCTGCACGAAACGCTTCTCGGCGATATCGTCCCTACGGATGATATAGATGAACGCACCTCCTTTCTCGATCGAGAGCGCTTTCCGGGGAACGACGATCGAACGCTCTCGGACATCCAGCAGGAGCTTCACTTTCGTGAACTGTCCGGGCAATAATTTCTGGTTCGGGTTGGATAGTTCCGCACGAACGCCAAACGTACCGGTCTTCGGGTCCACCAGCGGATCGGCGAAGTCCACGATACCTTTTACCGGGTATTCAGAGTCATCCGCCAAGGTAACCGTCACGGTAGGCTGCCAAGAACGGGTCGTGTCCCGCTCGCCAAATTTCACGTTACGACGCTCGGCACGCAGGTAATCCAAGGCGGTCATCTTAAAATCGACCAATACCGTGTCGCTCTTCACGACAGCCGCCAATTTCGAATTGACACCCGGGCCCACCAAAGCGCCCACATCCACGAAACGCTCACTGATATACCCGGACAGCGGCGAGGTCACTACCGTATAGCTCAACTCCATCTCCGCTTGATCCAGATCCGCCTTGCTCATGGCGATATTCGCCTCGGCGTCTTCCAGAGCGGCCGTGGCGTTATCCAAATCCAGCTGGCTGGCGGCGTGTTGCTCGTACAACGGTTTCAGGCGTTCCACATCACGCCGGGCCTTGGCCGCTTGGGCTTGGCTTTTCTTCAGTTGGGCTTTCGCTTCTCTACCCTAGCACGATATTTATCGGGATTAATCATAAACAGGGGCTCATTCTGCTTCACCCGTTTACCTTCCTCAAACAACATTTTCTCTAGGAATCCCTCCACACGGGCATGTACCTCGACAAAGCTGGCGGCACGGATACGTCCCACGTACTCACCATAAATCTGCACGTCTTCTTTTGAGGGTTTGTCTACGATCACGATGGGCAATTGCTGCTCTTCCTTATGGTGGCAACCCGTCATCGCTACTACAAGGGCTATCAAGATAACCTGTACTTTTGCCAATCTTTTCTTGCTCATTCTACCTATATAAATTACTTATGTCACATTTGTCATTTAAGAAAGAAAGAATCATTCCATTTTTCTCGAGGACATCGATAATTAACGTTACTTCACTTAATAACAAACCGTATAGCGTTTATGTTAACATTTATACTAAAATTAGGGCATATCCAACTGGGGAATAAATCCACAACCAGCCGGGAAAGTCTACACTTAAAAATAAAAATCCCTTCGAATGAAATGCTTTTTCCATCCGAAAGGATTTCACAGATACCAGATCTTCATCTATTATCTTATTGATCAACCGACAACGCTTTCCACAAATTATCGTCCGGTACGGGAGCGACAATTCGCACGTTCTCTTTTGAAACCGGATGGATAAACTCCGCGCTACGGGCGTGCAAGCTAATGCCTCCATCCTTATTGGAACGATCGAAACCATATTTCAGATCCCCCTTGATCGGACATCCCATCTTCGCCAACTGACAGCGGATCTGATGGTGCCGCCCCGTCTTCAAATCGATCTCCAACAGATAATAATTATCCGAATGGGCGATCAATTTATAACGCAGGATAGCTTTCTTGGCATTCGGCCGCTCGGTATCGTAAGCGTAACTCTTATTTTGCTTCTCGTTCCGCACCAGCCAATCCACCAACTCACCCTCATCCTGCGGGGGACGGCTCTTGACGATCGCCCAATACGTCTTGCGCACCTCACCGACACGAAACATCTCGTTCAAGCGAGAAAGGGCCTTGCTCGTCTTGGCGAAAATCACGACCCCGCTCACCGGACGATCCAGACGGTGCGTGACACCGACAAAGACATTCCCGGGCTTGCAATACTTCTCCTTCAGCCATACCTTCAGCATCTCCGAGAGAGGCTTATCGCCCGTCTTGTCGCCTTGCACGATCTCACGGCAGGTCTTATCTACCGCTATAATATGATTATCCTCGTAAATAACCTCCATATTACATGTTCATACCGCCGTCAACCTGAATAACCTGTCCGGATACATAAGAAGACATATCCGAAGCCAAGAAGGTAGCGATATTAGCCACATCCTCCACCGTACCGCCACGGCGCAAAGGAATCTTCTTGCACCACTCGGCACGTACCTCGTCAGACAACTGAGCGGTCATATCCGTAATAATGAATCCCGGGGCGATAGCGTTCGCACGGATGCCACGAGAACCCAACTCCTGAGCGACAGACTTAGCCAAGCCGATCATACCGGCCTTGGAAGCGGAGTAGTTCGCTTGTCCGGCGTTGCCATGAACACCTACGACAGAAGACATATTGATAATGCTACCCGCACGTTGCTTCATCATGACCGGGGTACAAGCATGGATAAAGTTGAAAGCGGACTTCAAGTTCACGTTCAACACAGCGTCCCATTGTCCCTCGCTCATACGCATCATCAAGCCGTCTTTCGTGATACCGGCGTTGTTCACCAAGATATCGATACGTCCGAAATCCTTTACGATCTCGGCCACCACGTTATGAGTCTCCTCAAAGTTAGCGGCGTTAGAAGCGTATCCTTTCGCCTTTACGCCCAAGGCCTCGATCTCGGCCTGTGTAGCCAAGCCATTCTCATCGATCACTAGATCCGTGAAAGCGATGTTAGCGCCCTCTTGGGCGAACTTCAAGGCGATAGCTTACCAATACCACGAGCGGCACCTGTTACGACAGCCACTTTACCTTCTAATAGTTTCATATTACTCAAATTTTTTAATATCAATGTTTAATCAAGCAAGCTCCCGTTGAATAGCCACCGCCGAATACCGTGATAGCGATCAAGTCGTCTTTCTTGAAATTCTTATCGTTCTGGGCATATACCAAGGCCGAGCTTACGGAACCCGTATTTCCCAGCTCCTCGATATTGTGCAAAAATTTCTCGTCCGGCAAGTTCAATTGCTTGGCGATATTCGCCATGATACGCATATTCGCCTGATGGCCGATGAAATAAGTAAGGTTATCCAGCGTATAACCGTTTTTCTCCAACAAATGAAGGACATTCTTAGGCATATAGGTACAAGCTTGGATAAATACGTCACGCCCCTCCGGCATCAAGATACCGCCGTCACGAGGACGCAAGTGAACCGCCTCCATCGCTTTCGACAAATGGCCGAGACCTTGCGTGTAGACCTCTACGATCTCAGCGTCACCCTCACCGATCCGCTCCTTGGAGATAAAGAAAGCGGCGGCGGCATCACCCCATAAATGGCCCGCCTTCGGGTCTGTCTCATTATAATAAGCGGAGTTCTTATCAGCGGAAAGCACCAAAGCCTTGGAAGCCTTCCCCATGGCGAAATATCCCTCCACAACCTCCAAGCGTTCAAGAAAGAAGAACAAGCCGAGGATAGATATAAAGCTTTCGCGTCAGCGATAGTATACTCATGTTGAACCGTATGCGCGGCTGTCGCAACCGTATCATAGGGAGAATACGAAGCGGAGACGATCAAGTCTACCTCCGTGATATCGTAAGGCAATTTGGGAAGAGCGTCCTTCACGGCCTCAAGGCTCATGGTATTGATATTCTCCCCCTCTTTCGCTTTCGAGCGGGTATGAATTCCCGTCCGTTGCTCAATCCACTCACTTGTCAACCCGCTCAATTCAAGAAATGTTGGTTATCTACCCGTTCTTCAGGCACATAAAACCCTGTCGCATTAATAAACATTCCTTAGTGTCTTTGATTTACTTAATCTTTATTCCGTTGAATATTAAATTCATCACATTGTCTCTACGTTTAATCCGCTGGCTGATATTATCACCCATGATCCCCCGGATATAGGCACCTCCAGCCCTTTCAAGGCATGATGGAGCACGAGGGCGGTAATGTCCGTGTCCGGCATGCTGAATATACCCTCCTTCACGCCATCGTCCAATATTCCCTTTATGATCTCCACTTCCCGAAGGTCGAAGCTCTTACGTACCTTCTCCACCCGCCATATATCACGGAAGAAGGTAGCCCGCAACGTACCGTTCCGAAACACCAACGCCTTTACAGCGTCCAAGCGGCTATAGATAAACGTCAGCAGCTTCTCGTCCGCCGGCAGATCCTTGCTGGCCACGTCCACCAGCATCTTATGAAGCTGGTCCAGCTCCGACTCCACTACCGCCAAATAGATCTCGTTCTTGCTTTTAAAGTACGTATAAAGCGTACGTCTCCCCTTACGAGATGCCTGTGCAATATCGTTCATCGTTGTGTTATCAACCCCCATGCGGGCAAACAATTGTCTGGCCACATCCACCAACATGTCACGTGTTTTAGAAACTGTCATCGGCATTGTATTGCACATTTTGATTAAAACTGTGCGCAAAGTACTTAAAAAAGATCGTATCTACCAAGTATATTAAAAAAAACTTGCAATAAATTTGTTTTGTAAGAAAATATCCCTACCTTTGCACTCGCAATCAAGGAATGATAGCAACTATATCGCGGAGTGGAGCAGTGGTAGCTCGTTGGCTCATAACCCAAAGGTCGTAAGTTCGAGTCTTGCCTCCGCAACTAAGAAAAGCCTTCCGGTCTGTGACCAGAAGGCTTTTCTTTTTTCGTAACCCAATGGTTTACGGGGTGGGAATCATTGAGTTTTTCCCGCAATCCATTGACTTACGTACCGTAAACTATTCGCTTACGCCCAACAAGTCATAGGCTTACGTCCGGGGGCTCTTATTGGTTTCCCGGACGTAGGTTCTACAGTTCCTATCTCAAGGCAGGCAAGATATATTTCCATATCAAGTTGATCTCGGCCTGCATATCGCCGATATTCGCCGTCATGGCGATTACCGCATCTTGCTCGGGCAATATAATAATGTATTGTCCATTGGCTCCATCGGCACGAACGGCGTTATGGCGGCAACGCCACATCTGGTAACCGTAGCCTTGTAACCAGTCGCTATCTTTCGGCTTCATCTTCAAGTTCTCCGGTCTCATACCAGCGGGCAAAGAGGCTATCTTGGAGGTGGTGGCTTCCTCTATCCAGCTTTCGGGGAGCAATTGCTTATCGTTCCATTTTCCCTTTTGCAGGAAAAACTGACCCATTTTCGCTAGATCCTCGGTCTTGAGATACAAACCCCAACCGCCGCAATTGATGCCTTGGGGACTCTCTTCCCAAGTAGCGCCGACGATACCCAGCGGACGGAACAGACGGGGATAGAGATAATTGATCACCTTCTCCCCCGTCACCTTCTGGATGATAGCGGAAAGCATATACGTGCCGAGGCTGTTGTATACGAAATAGGTTCCCGGTTTATGTACCAACGGCGCCGAGAGGAAGAGCTTTGCCCAATCGGCCTTCTCGTTCCCCTTCTGCCGTACTAAAGCGGTGGGATCGACATCATGGCCGGAGGACATGGTCAATAGGTGACGTATCTCCAGCTCTTTCAAGTAAGGGCTTACCTCGGCCGGTAATTGGTCGGGGAAGAAGGAGATCACCTTGTCCGTGACCTTCAATTTACCCTCCGCGACGGCAAAACCGATAGCCGTAGCCGTAAAGGTCTTGCTAACGGAGTTCAAGACATGCGGCGTATGGCGGTCGCCCTCACCCAGCCATTGCTCCTTTACGACCTTTCCATGCTGGAGGATCATGATACTATGCAAGTCTTGATCCGCCTTTTTCACCGCCCGCAGGTAATTGCCAAACGCTTTATCCAAGGTTTTCGAGGCTTCCGCACGAGGGAGTTCCTTGGTCAGGTCGTTATAGCTGATCAGGTCTATGTTCTTATCCTTCAAGGCTTGCTTCACCTTCGGACTGGTAAAAAGATCGGTCACGCCTTGACGGTCCATCGCCACGTTCTCGTAGCCGATATGCCCGACGGTTTTCATCTCCTCGTTATCCAAGGCCGGGTGATCCAAGAACATATAGCGTTTACCGGGTTCCAGCTTATCCAACATCCGGATGAAACTGGCCTCCTTCTCGGCCGGAGTCTTGGAGCTCCATCATACCCGGAATAGGTGAAATCGTATTCCTGCATCGCCTCTACCCGATCCACGACCGGCAGATGATATTCCTCGGACAAGCGGCGCATCAACTTCACCACCTCCGGATCGAAACCGGTCGATCCCATATGACCGGAGATATGGCTGATCTGGGGAATGTTCTTCAAGGCCATCTCTATCTGGCCCGAGCTCCTGCTCGATCTCGGCCAAGCTCCATGTATTCTCCAGAATGGCCAGACCCGGGTAGGCGGGATTCGGAGACATCATCGGCAAGAAATAGCCATTGCTATCGGTCAAGCTGGGACAATGCGTCAGCGGACGCCATTTCACGTTATCCCATTCGCTGGTAAACGTCAGGTGAAGCCCGACATCTATCCCCGGGTTCTCCCTCAACAGCCGGGCGGCCTCGGGGAACCACGAGGTGACAACCATAACCTCTATACAGGTCTCCACCCCATTCTTATACCCTTCCATACACGCTATATTGGCGGAACGGAACGACCCCATGTCATCCGCACGGATGATCAGGCGGGGATTCGTGGCAGGCTGGCTGAATGCCGGCCACGTAGCGGCGAACAACAGGCAGCCGCAAAGGATTCTTTTTACATTTGAAGTCTTCATGATATTGATAAATAAGTAACATCTTTTCTATACTTGGGGATGGACCACACAAAAGGTGCCGGAAGATTTGCTCACCAACTTATCGTCGCAATAAATCTCGCACTCACAAAAATGTATATTCCGTCCCGCCTTGATCACGGTACCCTTGGCGATCAGCTCATTACCCCAAGCGGCCCGTAAGAAAGACATTTTCAACTCTGCCGTCAGCACGTCTTTCTCCAGCGGGGTCATCGTATAGGCGGCGAAACCGGCGATCGTATCCGCCAAAGCAGCCAAGACACCCCCATGCGTCACGCCGCTATATTGTCTCTGCTCGTCATGCAAGGCATATGCGCCTCTACACGACCTTCCTCGATAACCGTGAAGTCGATCCCCAGAAAATTCACATAAGGATTCGTCTTCGCACGGTTAATCAACTTTTCTTTTATTCTCTCATCCATATCTTTTCCTTTAACGAACCGTTATCTTACAATCATCCAGATTATCGATAATGGCGAGGCTCTCCACACGTATGCCCTTTTCACGCAGCAGGTTCCCGCCATCTTGAAACGCCTTCTCTATAATAAAACCCATACCCTCGATCACGGCTCCCGATTGCTCCGCCAACTCGACCATTCCCATGGCGGCGTTCCGTAAGCCAAGAAATCATCGATAAACAGGATATGATCCTCCGGAGTTAAGAAGTTATTGCTGATACATACCGTATAGTCACGATCCTTCGTGAAGGAATGGACCACGGTAGAGAGCATGTTCTCCATCGTCTTCGGTTTCTTCTTCTTTACGAAGACCACCGGCAACTGCATGATATAACCCACCATAATGGCCGGGGCGATACCGCTCGCTCGATGGTCACGATCTTGTTTATCTTACGATCTTGAAAACGACGGATAAATTCCTCGGCGATCTTATACATCAACATCGGGTCCATTTGATGGTTGATAAAACTATCCACTTTAAGGATACCGCCGGGATAACAGCGGCCGTCTTGCAAGATGCGTTGCTTCAATAATTCCATAATTTGTTATTCTGTTTGATCTTCTTTTACACGTATAAATAAATTCGCCAGAATGGCCGTCAAGCCACCCGTCGTTATGCCGGAGGAGAAAATGCCACGGATCACTTGAGGAGCGGCCCCTAGAATATCCGGCATCAGCTCCACCCCCAACCCCAAGGACAAACTAACCGCCAACACCAACGTGGCCTTCCGGTTGATATCTTGGGCGGCGATAATACGGATACCTGCTGCCGCCACCGTACCGAACATCAGCAGGGTAGCTCCTCCCAGCACCGGATCGGGCATCAAGGAGAAGATAACGCCGACAACCGGGAATAATCCCAACAGGATCAGCATACCCGCGATATAATACCCCACGTACCGGCTGGCGACTCCCGTCAGCTGGATGATCCCGTTATTCTGGGCGAAGATAGAGTTCGGGAAAGAGTTGAAAATTCCGGAGATAAATGAGTTCACCCCATCCGCCAGCACCCCGCCGGAGACTCGCCTCAGGTAGCCTTCTCCCTCGATCGATTTCCCCGATATCATCGAGTTGGCCGTAATATCCCCCGTAGCCTCGATCGCCGTGATCAGATAGATCAAGGCGATCGCCACGAATGAAGAGATATTAAAATCCAATCCATATTTGAAGGGAACCGGGATATTAAACCCTCTCAAACTCTGCGAGGAGACAGCCTCCATATCCACCATTCCCATGGCGAAAGCGATCGCGTAACCGATACACAACCCCAGTACGATGGAACTCATCCGCAAGTACTTGTTCTTACAACGATTGAAGAACAAGACACTCAACAAGACGCACACAGCTACCCCGATATTACGCAAACTACCGAACGTACCGTTATCCATAGCCGTATACCCACCGCCGCAAGCGACCACTCCTACCTTGATCAGGCTCAAGCCGATGAGCAACACCACGATACCCGATACCAAGGGAGTAATCACCGAGCGCAGATACTTAAAAGTACGGCTCACGATCATCTCTACCGGAGAGGCGGCGATACAAACGCCGAAAATAAGGGGAAGCCCTCCCGCCAAACCAGCCGTGATAATCGGGCCGATAAACGAGAAGCTGGTGCCTTGGATACATAGCAGCCCCGCCCCGACCGGTCCTAATTTACGACATTGAACGAATGTGGATACCCCGGAGGCGAACAGGGCCATGGAAACCAAGAAGCCGGTCGTCTCCAGATCCAGTTTCAGCGCCCCGGCGATAATCAAGGGAGGTGTTATGATCGCCACGAAAATAGCCAGCAGATGCTGGATGGCGGCAAAAAGCGTCTCTTTCAAAGGCGGACGGTCATCGATCCCGTAAATCAAATCCGTATTCATCCTGTCTCTTATAGTTTCAAGTCTAATAAGGTCCTCCCTTTGCGTTCAACACTCGTACACTCATCTCGTCTCCTTCTTCCGCAATACCATCACCGTAGCCGAATCGAGCTTATACCCCCCGCCTACGATCACCGGGAAGTTGTTTCCCAACGAGTCTTTCGGGTGGAAGGCGTATTGATGCGTATGGGCGGATATATTCACGTTGAAAGGGGCTTTCGCCAACAGGCTTCCCCAAAGCTCCGGACAAGGCTCATAGGCATCCCCGTTTCCGTAGATAGGGATATGGTTCAATAAAACCCGCTTCGAGCTTGCTTAAACTCCTTGCCGCTCAATTCTTTCGAGAGGAAATTCACTTGATCTTTCCGGAGACCGGTGAAATCGTTCAGGCCATAATACACCCATGTGCTATCCGGTTTATCCTCGCCGCAATCCAGCATGACGAAACGGGTATCTCCCCAGTTGAACGCCCCATACGTCTTATCGCCCACATAGTCAAACAAGGCACGCAGGCCGATCGAGTAAGCGTTGCGTATCTCGTGGTTGCCTCTAAGGAAGAAAGCGGGTACATGACTGGCGCCCACCTTCCCGCATAAATAAGCCAAATGATACAAAGCTTCTTTCTCATTGGCGGGATCGTCTATACAATCCCCGTTAAATACCACGAAATCATAAGGGATATCACGCACTTGCCCGTATAAGGCGTCTAGGGTCGGGATATGCTTATGCAGGTCGTTAAAGACTCAAGGCCGTGAAATCCTTTTGGGATGCGGAAGGGACCTTGAAAGTGTAGAACGGGGATACCGCCGTCTCGCCAAACTCTTTCTTATAGGCTTGGTAAAGCATGATTTCCTGCGAGCATACCCGGTAGTAATAGGTTTGCCCCGGTCGTAGGTCCGTCAGCCGAATCTTATTATGCAAGCCGTTGCATATCACTTGACCGTCCACGATGGTGCGGGCCTTCTTCAAATTCAGCGTGTCCGTACCGTATTCTACCAACTATACGTAGGGACACGGGTCTGCCACATCACCGTTATGCCGCCCTCCGTAGGATTTTGCAGATAGGGCACCGCATAAAAGATCTCTTCCGGCCTGGCCTTCAAGCGAACCTCCGTTACGACCGGGCGATGATCCGATGCCACCGCCTCTTCGGGAACCCATGCGGACAAACGGGTAAAGGGCTGTCCATTCTTTACATAACCCGCTATATAGTCCAAACAGCTATCCGGCGTGGAAGCCGGGAAGGTAGCCTGTTTAGGATTGCTCAACAACTGGAAATCCTTGCTGATTTCCGTGATAAAGGGGGAATGCGCCGTAGCGTTCCAATCCCCGGCGATAAACAGGGGTTTATGCGCGGAAGCGGCTTCCCGCCGAAGGATCGGCAAGGAGAGCATCCGGTCTTCCGGCGTCAAGGAAAGGTGCGTGCAGCAGAAGATATATCTCTCAAACTCGACCCATAGCAAGACCCGTTCCTCCTCCCGTCCGGGAAGGGCGATATAGCGGTAGCTCACCGGCTTCTCCTTGCTCAGCATACCTACTCCGTATTTACCGCCATCAAAGTCGATGGCCGGGGCGTAGGTAGGGAACATCAGGGTGCGTTCTCCCAACGTCCGGAGCACGTCGATCCCGCCGCTTCTTCCGGTCACGCTATCTACCTCCTGTACGGCGACTACATCGGGGGCTACCTTACGTATAGCTCCGCTATACGCCCGAGGTCCGTCACCTCATCCATGCCCCTTCCGTTGCGGATATTATAGCTCATGATACGCAACGTATTCCGCTCGGCATCGCCGCTTTGCTGGGCCAATGCCTTATTTATGGGCAAGCATCCGATCAGACGATCGCCCAAATAAACCATTTCCTCATAGGATTCGATCTAATGTTTATATTCATTTTATATCTATACCTTAACCGAATATCTCTTTCAATGACTGCTCGAACTCAGCGATATCCTCGCCGGAAGTATCCCAAGAGGTAACGAGACGGGCCTCGTTGATCTCCTCGTTCCACATATAGAAGAAATATTTATCTTGCAACTTCCTCAACGCCTCGGCAGGGATCGTGAAGAAGAGCTGGTTGGACTCGATCTTCTGCGTAAAATGAATCTCCGGGTATTGTCGTAGCACGTCCGCTAGCTTGGCGGCGCTGATATTCGCTTTCATGGCGTTCTCCAACCAGAGGTTATTTTCCAGATAAGGGATGAACTGGGCGGAGAGATAACGTAGCTTCGAGGCTAGCTGGGCGGATTGCTTCCGGTAAAATCGCAGGTTCTCCGTGATCTCCGGGCGGAACGAGACCACGGCCTCTCCCATCATCATACCGTTTTTCGTGCCTCCGAAGCTCAAGATATCCACGCCTGCGTCTACAGTCACTTGGCGCATCGTGCAATTCAGGTAAGCGCAGCGTTCGCCAAGCGTGCTCCGTCCATATGCAGATACATATCGTACGAATGTAAGAGATCGGCGATCGCTTTCACTTCCTCTATCGTATAGATCGTACCTAATTCCGATACTTGGGAGATATAAACGGCCTTGGGTTGCGAATGGTGGCAAACCCCGAAGTTCTTCAGATGGGGACGGATCAATTCCGGTGTCAGCTTACCGTCCGTCGTAGGGATCGTGACGATGGCGCAACCGGTCATCCGTGCGGGAGCACCACATTCGTCTACGTTGATATGGGCGGTCTCGGCGCACAGGATGCTATTAAACGGACGGGTTACGGCTTGCAGGGCCACGGAGTTCGCCCCCGTCCCGTTAAACACGAAAAAAGGAGAAGCATCCTTGCCGAACACTTCTTGTATCTTACTCGTAGCGGCCTCTGTCCAAGGATCATCACCATATCCAACCGCATGATTATCATTTGCCTTGATGATCGCATCCATTACCCGGGGATGCACGCCGGAATTGTTGTCACTAGCGAAACTTCTCATCTTTAAATCTGATTTTTCGCCAAAAGTACGGATTTAAGATGAGAATGAGGATATCTTGAATTGTTTTTATTTCATATCAACGACGTTGACGGATGCACATCTCCAACCGCCCGGGACTTTGTCTGCAATCCCAAACAATCAAGACCTCTATTGTACAAGACTTGATTTCATAAAATAAGGCATAGTTACCAGATAGCACATAACGGATATTCTCATCCTCTGTCTTGATCCCCATACGAGGAGAAGAAAGGATTAAACGCATTATCGCCCTAAACTCTCCTAATAATTTAGTGCTGTACGTTTTACTCTTATTACGTTTATTATAATAGTCAAAAAATTTCGGTCATATCATTCAAAGCTGATTGAGACCAAATCAACTTTCGTTTACCCATCGCTCCATATATCTATCCAGTCCTTCATCTTCAATAAAACGCCCCTCCGAGATATCTTCTCGCGCATGCTTTATGGCAACCTTTACTTCCGGCGAGAAGCGAAGGGCTTGCCTTTCCTCCATCCTATCAATCAAGCTCTTGATACGATGTAACAAATCATCATCATTTATGAGACTGAGCCGTTGTATCAATGATAATTTCAATTCCAATGTTCCCATAATCTTCAATCCGATTTAATTTCCCATAGTAAGGTTACAAAGATAAATAGAATAATCCATACCGCACGTTATTTTACCTGAAATTGTTCCGTCGCATAGAGGGCCTCGCCGGTTTGGGTCAGGCCTTCGATGGTGATGGTGAAATCACCGGTCAGGTCGGAGGTGGTAAAGGGGATGGATATAGAGGACTCGCCGGCTGTCCGGATATCGGGTCGCCAAAGTAAGGTATGGCGGAAATCCGGAACAGGAGATCGCTTCTCGGCCTCTGTCCGGTAAGCGGGCATATAGAAGATGCGCTGGGCTTGCGTGCCTCATAATCAAAGAACTGGGTGGAGTTATCGACTACCAGACCCGGGTAATTATGCTCATAAGAGGAGAAGGAGCGATACCGTCGAATATCTGCCCACCGAATACGTACTTACCTTTATACACATCGATCTTCCGGATTTTTAGGGGATCGTACTTAAAAATGATCTCGTGATCGACGATGGGGATACCATCTAGTAAAACCAATGAGTTACCGATCGTATACCCGATTCGCTCCTCGGTCAAGACAGCCAGCCGGCGAACCCCATCCATCTTACGGAAGCGGAGGCCGGGGATAAACTCGATCACGACTTCCTCCATCGTCGTGAAACGGGTGTACTCATCCAAAAGATAACTCCAATCCGGTTGCCACTGGAACCAAGGCTTCTCCGCTTTTTCCCGAACCAAGGAATCAGACCGGTAAGCATGCAACACCTGTAGCCCCACGCTCCGCTTCACCAACTCATCTTGCCAAGCGGGATTCAATCTCAAGGCGGGAAGCTCCTTCTCCGGATGCGTAGCGTAAGGAGATTCGATGTCCACCCGGTAGCGAGAGGAGGAAGGGGATAAAGCCACCGTCACGATCTCGTGCGTCCCAGATATATGTTTCGTAAAGAAAGTCACCTCCCCGGCAGCGCCAGTTGCCCCCCGAAAAGGCGGATCTCCCCCCCGGAAAAGCCCAATAAAGGCCTCACCGCCTCTTTAGACGAAGGTTCGCCCGTAGACAGATCGATCACTTTCCCCGTCAGGATCGGCCCCTCGTATTCCGCCAAGAATTTACGATCGGCAGGCGATGATCTCGTAGTAGGCATGCTTTGTTTCCAATCAACGATACCGCTCCGGGCGGAAGGTTTATACAAGTCGATCCCGGCGATAGAGACCGATAGGGTCTGTAGATCCGGGGGCAAGCCGTTTATCCGGATCTCCCCCTGAACGGGTATCATAGGTCATACGGTCCGGCGATACGGAAACCGGGCCCTCTCGCCTCGTAAAAGAGTAAGTGGGCAATAAAGTATCCGTCAGCAGGGCCTCGTTCGTCACGAAGGTGTTCACCACCGTCAGCGGCTTCTCAAAGAAGACCTCCTCCCCCTCGTTCCGCATATAACGGGTATAGGCCACCAGCCGGTAGTTTCCGGTCGGCAAGGTAGACGGCAATTGCAGGCAACCATTCCCTACCCCCTTCTCCAGCACGAGTCGGGCTTGCACGACCGCCGAGGCGCTATCCAGAAGCTCCACATACCCGACCTTGCTCACGTCGGACAACCGTTGGTCCAAATCCGTGGCAATGAATTTCATCCATACAAGCTCGCCCGACAGATAAAATTGCTTATCCGTTTGCAGATAAACCCGCTCTCGCAATTCCCCTGCGAGAACCGTTTGCCCCGCCCATAAGAGGCAGAGGAGCGACAAGATCCATTGTTTTATCATAGACTTCTCCATAGCAACTAAATTATAAATGACTGGTAGGCCACCAAGAGGGCTTCTGTTTCGAACCAAAACGGCCGCAATCCATACAACGTTTCAGCGCATACGTATTACTCGCCGCATTCATCGGATTATAGGAAACATATCCGTAATCCGGATTATTATCATATTCCGATCCCTGTACGATCGTGCTTGCGCAGCCCGTAACCTCGGCCTCATATACCTTCTCTATCTCCGGAAAGAAACGCTTGAGGCGAGTCACTGTCGCTACTTCCACGAAACCGATCACCGGAACCTCCGGGTCCGTCACGCAGCGGATATTCCCTTTCATCTCGGAAGGAATAGGGGCAAACAAGCTACCAGACTCCTCTATGTTCTTCTGCAAATTAAAATAGTAGTCGTAAGCCTCCCGGTGCAACGCATATTGTTCCACCTCCGCATGATACAACATCGAGAAACGGCGATCGCTGGGATGATACGAGGCGATACTTTGTTAGCGATCACGTTCTGCGTCAGCCTGTCGGAACTGCCTAGGAGATCACCTTCGAGCTGTCCTTCCCCCAGCAATAATACCAATTATTCGATGTAAGTAAATCATATATTACGACCGTATTACCCATTTTCTCGGCGGCCATAAAGATCTCCGCCTTCACCTCCCAATTCTCCTTATACATCCAGCGGAAATAAGAGGATCGATCCGGGGCATTATGCGTAGACACACAGAGACGGACCTCCTCTCCCGGCCCCTTCTTCAGCAAGGAGATAGAGTCGATCGGAGGCGTTATCTCCGGTCCCAGATAGTCCGACTCATACTCCAGCCCATCCAGCGAGATATGTAGCCGGTACCGTACCCGGGTCCAGCTCTCCCATATCCACCTTATACTCTCCCTTCCCGGAAGAATTAGCGCAAGTGAAAACAGCTCCATCCTCACGCTCCACCACCACCTTGGCGTTATTCACGAACTCATCCTCCGTGAAATCGTCGGTCAGGCCCACGCTTCTCCGGAGCTTTATCGTAGTCTCGCCATTCGTGATGATACCATCCACGACCAACAAATCCCGTACCTGCTCCAAACCCTTCGGCTCGTAATCCGTGACACAGGCGGACAATAACAACAGCAAAGCCCCCAGCCACCAATGAAAGCCTTTTATAGAATCTTTTATCTTCGCTTCTTTCCTCATCTCAACTCCCCCCTAAAATTTAATATTATAAGAGACAAACGGGATAG
>ENA-OQAA01000770-OQAA01000770.1-human-gut-metagenome-genome-assembly--contig:-NODE-770-length-20205-cov-2.624415_pt1 | contig 20205 bp, 28 predicted proteins | sample MGYA00242489_ERZ504515 | MGnify/ENA primary metagenome ERZ504515 (study PRJEB26092, sample SAMD00036237) | human gut metagenome | host: Homo sapiens | study: EMG produced TPA metagenomics assembly of... | reverse complement strand
CCCGAATTTCCTCCGTCCCCACCGCTCCTTTCTTATCAATATGGAGTATATCGCCAACATCGCAGCCCGCTCCATCACGATGCAGGACGGAGCCGTAGTGCCGCTGCCCCACGGGAAGTATTCGGAAACGAAAGACCGCTACCTGAGCTATATTTTTGACCGAAAGCAGGTGGTCATGTAGTGAACGCTCTTACTGTACCAAACGGCGTTGCCGTGGCGCTCTTTGGCATCGCACTCTCGGCGGCGTTCTGCGACATCCACTGGACGAAGAAGAACTGCATCATATTGGCGGTTGGCTCAGCAGCTATGCTCTTGATGCAGGCGCTCATTACTTATAAGGGTAGCTGGATGGCGATGCAGGAGGCGTATCCGCTTACCACCCATCTGCCGCTCGCCATCATCCTCAGCGTCCTCAGCGGAAAATGGCTCTGGCCCACCATCTCGGTGCTGGCGGCGTATCTGTGCTGTCAGCTCCGGCGCTGGGTGGCACTGCTGGTCATTGCGATGGTGCCGGGCATCGACTGGCTGCAGCCCGCCGTCGAGATGGTGGTCACGCTGCCGCTGCTGGCGATATTGCTGCGCTATGTTGCACCGGCGGCCCGCAGCTTTGCCCGGTATCCGCGATCGATGCAGCTTCTGTTCGGCGTAGTGCCGCTGGCAGGCTACCTTTTCGATTATGTGACCCGCATCTACACCGACCTTCTCGCCAGGGCAATCAGGCGGCGGTGGAATTCATGCCCTTCGTGTGCAGCGTGGCGTATATCGTCTTTGTCCTCCGGGTCTCGGCAGAGGAGCGCACCCGCAGCCAGCTGGAACAGACCCGGAACAACCTCAAATTGCAGGTCGGTCAGGCGGTGCGGGAGATCGAGGCCCTGCGCACCTCCCAGCAGCAGACTCGCGCCTACCGCCACGACCTGCGCCACCATCTGCAATACATCTCCGCCTGCATCGAGAACGGCAGGGGAGAGCAGGCGCAGGAGTACATCCAGAGCATCTGCTCCGAGATAGAGGCCAGCAAGGTGACGACCTACTGCGAGAACGAGGCTGCGAACCTCATCTTCTCGTCCTTTGCAGGCCGGGCGGAGAGCTGCGGTGTGCCGCTCAACATTCAGGCTCATATCCCGCAGCTTATCTCGGTGGCCGAGACAGACCTCTGCGTGCTGCTCTCCAATGCGCTGGAAAATGCGCTCCGGGCCTGCCGCAGGATGAAAGCGGAGAATGGCCCTGCATACATTGAAGTTACTGCCCGGGAAAAGAACGGGCATCTCTTTTTGCAGTTCGTCAATCCCTGTCCGGAGGGGATACAGTTTGAAAACGGCCTGCCGGTGACCCACACCGAAGGACACGGCATCGGTGTGCGCAGCATCTGCGCGATCGTGGAAAAATATAAAGGGCTTTCGGATTTCTCGGTGCAGGACGGCAGATTCATCCTCCGCGTTTCCCTGTGAGCCGGGTCGATTGAGCGCAGTTTCGGGGCGAATCGTGTCAAACTGCCCGCCGCAGGGGCAGAAAAGAGTATACTGGAACCAGACAAAATGTGCTCTCCGAATATCGCACAAGGAGGAAAAGTTTTATGAAACGTATCACTTCTCTTGCACTCAGCGCGGCACTTCTGGCCTCGCTTTCGACACCGGTGCTGGCCGCGCCGGCCATCTCTGTGGATGCGGCCCCTACGGCAGCTGTGCTGGAAGAGGAAAACTCTTTGTGGGAGCTTCCGCAGGCAGACACGCCGGACATGAGCAACACGGTCTGGTCGTTTGCCGGCGGCTACATCGACGGCGGTGAGATGACTCAGGCCGAGATGGACGAGTCTCTGGCGGCATACGGCGGTACGCTGCAGTTCACCTTTGACGCCGCAGGCGGCGCAAAGATGATCCAGGGCGGCGGTACGCTGAACGGCACTTACCAGTATCTCGACGACGGCAGCGTGGGCGTCATCTTCGACTACAACGGCGAGGAGCTGCGCTACGCCTGCATCTTTACCTGGACGGACGAGGGCGAGCTGCTCATGGTCGCCATCTCGGATGTGGAGGGTGCCGACGGCATTTACTTTGTCCAGTAAATTCGTTTCATCGTGTCTTTCGGATGCGATGCAGATAAGCCTTGTCCTGGAGCTCTGGCTCTGACAGCTGCTTTTGCGGAAAGCAGCTGTCCTGTGGGAGCCGGAACGCCCATTCCCAGGTGAGGCTGGAGGAATCAGAAACGGCCCGGCAGAGTTTTCTGCCGGGTTTGTTCGTTTTCCGGGGCAGAGAGAAGGACTTTCCAGAAAAAAAGTGCAAAAAAGTCAAAATATCCTCTTGCAATTTTTCCGGAGAGTGATATAATATTAAGGCAATCGTTTCCAAGGCGCTCGAGGGGGTAGCCGATATTGAAGGTTGTGATGGGCACATACATTAAATATGGCCCCAATAAGTCAGAACCAGAAATGAGGTGAAAAGAATGAAACAGGGTATCCATCCGAACTACGTTGACTGCACCATCACCTGCGCATGCGGCAACGTCATCAAGACTCGTTCCACCAAGCCCGAGATCCACGTCGAAGTTTGCTCCAAGTGCCATCCTTTCTACACTGGTAAGCAGAAGCTGGTCGACACCGGCGGACGTGTTGAGCGCTTCAACAAGCGTTTCGGCCGTAAGTAATTGCAACAATTACAAGGCTTCCAAGAGCGTCGTTCCCTTTGCGGGGAGCGGCGCTCTTTTTGCGTCCGGCCGCGAAAACTGCCGCATCAGCGCAAAAGAAACAATATTTGGAAACGCACACAGGTTTATCTTATTTCTGACACATTTTCGGGCTAAAATGATGCAGATATTCCCGGGGACACCCGCAGAGAAGGAGCGTTTTTTTGTGATAGAAGTATCCCACCTCACCAAGAAATACGGCAGCCGCCTTGCAGTGGACGACATCTCTTTCACGGTGGAGGACGGCGTCATCTACGGCCTGCTGGGGCCGAACGGTGCCGGTAAGTCCACCATCATGAACATCCTCACCGGTTATCTTGCCGCCACGGAGGGGCAGGTGACGGTGGCGGGCCATCCGCTGCCCGAGGAAGCCGACGCCGCCAAGGCCTGCGTGGTTATCTGCCGGAACAGCCGCCCCTTTACCCGGAGATGACGGTGGCCGAGTACCTCGACTTTGCCGCCGAACTGAAAGGTGTCAAGAAAGCCGACCGCCCGGCACAGGTGCAGTCTGCCGCCCACCGTACCGGTCTGGAAGATGTCCTGCCCCGGCTCATCCGCAGCCTCTCGAAGGGCTACCGCCAGCGGGTGGGCGTGGCGCAGGCGCTGCTGGGCAGTCCGCAGCTCATCATTCTGGACGAACCCACCGTGGGTCTCGACCCGGCGCAGGTCATCGAGCTGCGCCGCCTCATCCGGGAGCTGGGCCGCACCCACACGGTCATCCTGTCCAGCCACATCCTCAGTGAGGTGAAGGCCGTCTGCGACAAGGCACTCATCCTGTCGCAGGGGCATCTGGCCGCTGTCGTGGACCTTGCCGCCGAAGAGTGCGATTTGGAAGAGCTCTTCCTTGAGCTGACGGCTCCGGAAGAGACTTCGGATAAAAAGGAGGACTGATTCGATGCTTGCCATCTACAAGCGGGAGCTGCGCAGCTTTTTTCACGGCATGATGGGCTATGTGCTCACGGCCTTTCTGCTGGCGGCTTCCGGCATCTATTTTCTGGCCCTGAACCTCGGTTACGGCCTGACGGATTTTGGCTACTATACGCTCTACCGCACGATCTTCGTGCTGCTGCTCTATTTCCCGGTGCTGGCCATGCGCTCGCTGGCCGAAGAGCGCCGCGCCCGCACCGACCAGCTGCTTCTCACCAGCGGTGTCCGTGTGGGGCATCGTGGTGGGCAAGTATCTGGCCCTCTGCACCGTGTTCGCGCTGCCCTGTCTGGCCGACGGCATCATGATCGTCGTGCTCTGGCTGCTGGGCGGCACGGCCTCGGCCTTCGGGGCAAATTTCGCCGCGCTGCTGTGCTATTTCCTGCTGGGCTGTGCGGCCATTGCCGTCTGCGAGTTCTGCTCCGGCCTCACGGAGAACCAGATCATTGCGGCAGTCATGGGCTTTTCGGCCCTGCTGCTGGCCTATATGATGCCCAGCCTCCGCAGTATGTTCAACGCCGGGAGCGCCGTGGCGCTGGTGGTCTTTACGGCTCTGTCGGCGGGAGCCTCCCTTGCGGTGGGCCTGCGCACCCGGAGCTTCACGCTGGGCTGCTTCTGCTTTGCGGCCCTCTGTGCCGGGCTGAGCGCCCTGTTCCTGCTGCGCAGCGCATGGCTCACCGAAGCGTTCAGCGCTGTCTTGAGCGCCCTCTGCCTGTTTGCGCCCTTTGAGGAGTTCGTCAACAACAGCTTTTCTATCCCCACGCTGGTCTATTATTTGACGGTGACGGTGCTTTTCCTCTTCTTCACGGCGCAGGGCATCGAGAAGCGCCGCTGGAACTGAGAGGGGGGGACAAGACCATGAAGAAATTTGAGAAAAAGAGCGCAGGCCCGCTGGAACGGCTGCGGCTGCGCAGCGGCATCTATGCCTCGGCGGTCACGGTGCTGGTGGTCGTGCTGGCCGTCCTGCTCAACCTCATCGTCCGGGCCGTTCCGACGAAGTACACCGAGTTCGACCTCTCGGAAGCCGGGCTCTACACCCTCAGCGACAGCTCCAAGGACATCGTCCACGCCCTGACGCAGGATGTCACCATCTACTATCTGGCCGAGACGGGCAGCGAGGACGCCATCATCACAAAGCTGCTGGACCGCTACGCCTCCGAGAGCAGCCACATCAAGTGGGAGACGAAAGACCCCGCCGTCTACCCGACCTTCGCCGCCCAGTACGGCGTGCAGTCGGCTGAGAACGGCAGTCTCATCCTCGTCTCGGGGGAGAAGAGCGCCGTGCTGGCGGCGTCCGACCTCTACGATTATGACTACTCCGACTACTACACCACCGGCAGCTACAGCGTGACCTTTGGCGGCGAAAATAAGCTCACCGCTGCATCTACCGCATCACCAGCGGCGAAGAGCTCCACGCTACTACACGACGAACCACGGCGAACAGCGCCTCACCGACACCCTGACCGATGCGCTGGAAGGCAGAACCTCTCCGTCAGCCCCCTCGACCTGCTGACGGACACCATCCCGGATGACTGCGACCTGCTCATCATCAATGACCCGCAGCAGGACTTTGCATCGGCGGGCGGCCTCGTGGATGAGATGTCGGCCCTGCGCGCCTACCTGAAAAACGGCGGACATCTGATGCTCACCACCGACAGCTATTACTCCACCCCAAATCTTGATGCCCTGATGGCCGAGTTTGGCCTGACCCGGACGCCCGGACTCGTAGTGGAAGGGACAGCGGCCATTACCTGAACGGTTACCCCTACTATCTGCTGCCGGATTACGCCACCGACACCGAGAGCGGCACGCTGGACGGCATCGACACCAGCCGCCGCGTCCTGCTGCAGATGGCGCAGGGCATCACCATCACCGAGACGGAGGGCATCGCTCGGAAGCTCTGCTGGTCAGTACCGAGAGCTCCTACAGCAAGGCGGCGGGCTATGAGATGACCACCGCCGAGCAGGAGACGGCGACCCCGACGGCCCCTTTGCGCTGGCAGCCTATGCTTCCGATAACAGCACCGGCGCAGAGGTCATCTGGGTCAACTGCGGCAACATGGACAACGAGGCCGTCTACCAGACTGTTCCCGGCAACGTGACCTTCCTGCAGGGCTGCGCAGCCTCTCTGGCCGGGCAGGAGGGGACCACCCTCGTGGAGTCCAAGGCGCTGGAAGCTGCGCCCATCACAGTCTCGGGTCACACCGCCGCTGTGCTGGGTCTGGTGTTCGTCCTCATCCTCCCCGGCGGCTGTGCTGGCCGTGGGCGCAGTGGTGGTGCTGCTGCGACGCCGCAAGTAAGGAGGCACGCCATGAAAGCAAAACAGCATACCCTCATCGTTTTGCTGGTGTTCGTCCTTTCCGCCGGGGCGGCGCTGACCCTGCTGACCCACGCGAACCAGAAGGCCGAACAGGCCGCCAGCGAGGCCGAGGACGGCAGCATCCCGCTGCTGGATGTGACCACCGCCACGCTGGAAAGCGTCTCCATCCAGTATGGCGGCGATACTCTGACGCTCCGGCCCTCTGACGACGGCTGGACGCTGACCGAGGACCCAGCCTACCATCTGGACGATTCGGCCTGCAGCACCATCCGCACCGCGCTGGCAGCATGAAGCCAAGCGCCAGCTCGAGGCGCAGCCCGGAGAGGACTACGGTTTCGACGCGCCTCAGCTTGTCGTAAATGTTTCGGCGGCGGGGGAGCGCACCACCCTTACCGTGGGAGCGGAGAACCCCGTCACCGGCGATGTGTACGTCCGGCGGGAGGGCGGCGACGCTGTCTATACTGTGGACGCGGCCAAGTTCCGCTGCATGGAGCAGACGAAGGCGGAGCTCTTTGGGGCGTTCAGCCCGGCGGGTATCACAGTCTCGGACATCGAGGCTGTGCGCTACACCCTCCAAAGCGGCGAGACGATCAAGCTGCAATCCGTATCCCAGCCCACGGAGGCCGACAGCACCACCTACCAGACCGTCTGGCAGCTCACAGATGAACCGAATGCTGCGTTGGACACCGACAAGACGGACGCTCTGCTGGCCGCACTGGCCAGCTATGTCACCGGGCAGGACACTGCCGCCGACCTTTCCGCCTGCGGCTTCGACGCCCCGCTGGTGACAGCAGAGGTGACGACAGCTGACGGCACTGTCACCCTGACGTATGCCATCGGCACCGACGGCTATTATATGATGGTGTCGGGCGACAGCTCTGTCTACACCGTGGACGGCCAGACCGTGCAGGCCCTCTGCCTGACGGCCCGGCAGCTGAAAGCCGACACCTGAGAATTTATCCCAAAAGCACCCGCAGTTCTGCACTGCAGGTGCTTTTATGCTGTATAAGGAAACGCTATATGCAAAATTGATGTAAAACCCGGGTGGGAAAAGCCCCCTCGGAGTCAAAGTTTCGGCAAACATCAGCAGAGTGATTGACATTTTGACAAAGATTGTTTAAGATAGACAAGACAGGGCAGAATAACTGCGCAATGTTACGGTCGTCATGGATGTTGTGCGGGAAGGAGTCTGCTCCCACAGCCGGCACAGATTGGATGGGCGAGGGGGCAGACTCGAAGTCACCCTAATGCGATGGAAGGATGGGGGAGTAAACCCCTGTCTTTTTTCGTATCTGAGTTACAAGGAGGATATAGGAAAGAAATGAACAACTCGGTGATCGTTTCGCTGCGAGACATCGTAGTGGAATTTGATGGTCAGCGCATTCTGGATGGGCTGAACCTCGACATCCATGACAAAGAGTTTGTGACGCTGCTGGGATCCTCCGGCTGCGGAAAAACCACCACCCTCCGCCTCATCGCGGGCTTTCTGGAACCGACGTCCGGCAAAGTGCTGCTGAAAGGAGAGGACATCACAGGCGTACCGCCCTACAAGCGCCCGGTGAACACCGTGTTCCAGAAATACGCGCTGTTCCCCCACCTGAACGTCTTTGAGAATGTGCCTTCGGCCTCCGCCTCAAGAAGATGGACGAAGAGACCATCCGCCGCAAGGTGCGGGATATGCTGGAAGTCGTGGGCCTGAAGGGCTTCGAGCGCCGCAGCATCGGCCAGATGTCCGGCGGCCAGCAGCAGCGCGTGGCCATCGCCCGCAGCCTGGTCAATGAGCCGGAGATCCTGCTTCTCGACGAGCCTCTGGGCGCCCTGGACCTCAAGCTGCGCAAGGAGATGCAGCTGGAACTCAAGCGCCTGCAGCGCGAGATGAACATCACCTTCATCTACGTCACCCACGATCAGGAAGAAGCCCTGACCATGTCCGACACCGTCGTCGTCATGAACGGCGGCAAGGTGCAGCAGATCGGCACCCCCGAGGACATCTACAACGAGCCCAAGAACGCCTTTGTCGCCGACTTCATCGGCGACTCCAACATCGTGGACGGCGTGATGCACCGCGATTTTCTCGTCTCCTTCTCGGGCGTCGAGTTCCCCTGCGTGGACCGCGGCTTTGCCCGGGAGGAGAGCGTACAGGTGGTCGTCCGCCCCGAAGATATTGAAGTGGTCTCCCCGGTGGAAGGCCAGCTGGTGGGCGTCGTCAATGACGTCATCTTCAAGGGCGTCCACTTCGAGATGCATGTGGAGTGCGAGGGCCGTGAGTGGCTCATCCATTCCACCCGCGCCTGCACGCCCGGTGAGACCATCGGTATGCGCATCGGCCCCAACGAGATCCATATCATGTCGCGTTCGGAGGGGTGAGGCCGCATGAAGATTTACGATAAGAAACTGGCCTATCCGTACTTTGTATGGATGGTGCTGTTCACGGTGGTGCCGTTGTTCATCGTGGTGTATTACGCCCTCACCGACTCCGCCGGCAGCTTTACGCTGGACAATCTGGTGACTGTCAGCGGCTATGGCTCGGTGTTCGCCCGCAGCCTGCTGCTGGCCCTCATCTCCACCGTCGTCTGCCTCATCATCGCGTTTCCGGTGGGCTATTTCCTCTCCCGGCTGCGCGTCAACAAGCAGCACATCATGCTGATGCTGGTGATGCTGCCCATGTGGATGAACTTCCTGCTCCGTACCTACGCATGGATGGGTCTGCTGAGCCTCAACGGCCCTGTGAACGCCGTTCTGGGCGTCTTCGGCCTCGGACCCTACAACATGCTGAATACCTCCGGCGCTGTGGTGCTGGGCATGGTGTACAACTATGTGCCGTATATGATCCTGCCCCTCTACACCAGCATGACCAAAATCGACCAGAGCATCGTGGAGGCGGCGCAGGACCTGGGCGCTTCCACCACCAAGACTCTGTTCCGGGTGCTCATCCCCATGAGCATCCCCGGCATCAGCACCGGCATCACGATGGTGTTCGTCCCGGCGGTGTCCACCTTCGTCATCAGCCGTATGCTGGGCGGCGGTTCCAACCTGCTCATCGGCGATCTGATCGAGATGCAGTTCCTCGGCAACAGCTACAACCTCAATGTCGCTCTGCCATGAGCCTCGTGCTGATGGTCATTGTGCTGCTCTGCATGAGCTTTACGTCCAGCTTCGACGAGGATGAGATGGAGGGTGTGTCCTGATGAAAACGAAACATCTGCGTCTGATGCAGCGCGCCTACGTCATCCTGTTCTTCTGCTTCATGTACCTGCCCATCGCGTACATGGTCGTGTTCAGCTTCAACCAGAGCAAGGGCTACGCCCTCTTTACCGGCTTTACCTTTAAGTGGTACACCAGCCTGCTCCACAATGAGTCCATCCTGCACGCGCTGTGGGTGTCGCTGTATCTGGCACTGTTCTCGGCGGTCATCGCCACCGTGCTGGGAACTGGCGCGTCGTCTGGCATCGCTCCATGGGCCGCAAGAGCCGCCTGCTGGTGACGAATATCACCTATATCACCACGGTCAACCCCGAGATCATCACCGGTATCTCCCTGATGATGCTCTTTGTGGCATACCAGCGCTTTGCGTCTGGGCTGGACTTCCTGCCAGACAACATCATGGGCTTTCCCACGCTGCTCATCGCCCATATCGCATTCAACGTGCCGTATGTCATCTTCAATGTCACGCCCAAGCTCAAACAGCTGGACATCAAGCTGTTTGAGGCGGCGCTGGACCTCGGCTGTGACCCCCGGCAGGCATTTTTCAAGGTCATCCTGCCCGAGATCAGCCCGGCCATCCTGTCGGGCTTCCTCATCAGCCTGACCTACTCCATCGACGACTTCATGATCTCCTACTTCAACTGCGGTACGGTGGAGACACTGCCCATCGCCATCTACTCCATGACCCGCAAGAAGGTCAGCCCGGAGATCTACGCGCTGTCCACCATCATGTTCGTGGTCATTCTGAGCATCATCCTCATCTCCAACGCCATGGAGAGCCGCGGCTACCGCCGCGACCAGCGCGCACTGAGAGGGGAGATGTCAAATGAAGCGTTTCGTCATTCTTCTGCTGACGGCTGTGCTGGCGCTGACCATGCCGCTGTCGGCTCTGGCCGCGGGACAGATCGAGGTCACGGAGGACATTTCCGTCTCGGATGACTACGACTGGACCCGCTTCAAGGGCCAGAATGTCACCCTGAATGTCTACAACTGGGGCGAGTATATCTCCAACGGTTCCGACGACAGCGTGGACGTGGTGGCGGCCTTTGAAAAGCTGACCGGCATCAAGGTCAACTATACCACCTTCGACTCCAACGAGTCCCTCTACGCCAAGCTCAAGTCCGGCGCGGCCAACTACGATGTCATCATCCCGTCGGACTACATGGTCGCCAAGATGGTAAGCGAAGGGATGCTGATGCCGCTGGACTACAGCAACATCCCGAACTTCCAGAACATCGACGAGGAGTACCGCAACGGGGACTATGACCCCGAGAATGCCTACACCGTGCCTTACACCCTCTGCACCACCGGTATCATCTACAATACAAAGATGGTAGACGAGGCCCCCACCAGCTGGGCAGACCTGTGGGACGAGAAGTATGCAGGCAACATCCTGATGTTCAACAACAGCCGCGACGCCTACGCCATCGGTGCGTTCAAGAGCGGCAGCAGCGTCAACCCCCAGACCACGGAGGATGTGGATGCTGTGGTGGACGAGCTGAAAGCCCAGAAGCCTCTGGTGCAGGCCTATGTCATGGACGAGATCTTCGATAAGATGATCGGCGGCGAGGCGGCCGTCGGCGTCTACTACTCCGGCGACGCCATCACCATGATCGACGACAACCCCGACCTGGCCTGGGTGTCCCTGAGGAGGGAACGGTGCTGTCGGTGGACAGCATGGCCATCCCAGCCACCAGCGAGCACGAGGAAGCCGCAGAGATGTTCATCAACTTCATGTGTGAGCCGGACGTCGGAAAGGCCAATATCGAGTATATCGGCTACACCACCCCCATGCACTGTGTGTGGGAGATTCTGGATGAAGACCTCAAGTACAGTGAGATCGCGTACCCCTCCGAGGACATTGCGGCCAAGGAAGAGGTGTTCACTGCCCTGAGCGATGAGTCAACAGCGAGCTGGACGTGAAGTGGAGCGAGATGAAGAGCTACGACGAGGGCGGCAGCGGATATCTGTTCCTGATGCTGCTGGCGGCGATGCTGGCTCTGGCCTGCTTCAACATCTGGCGCAAGGTGCGCAGGAAAACGCGCAATATGTATTGAACCTGAGGGGGCTGTGCGGAGGCGTACAGCCCCTTTTTATAAGGAAAGGGAAAGAATATGAGTGAATACAGAAGCTATACGGAGCAGATGACCGTACTGGACGGCGACAGCGACTTCCGCCGCTGCCTGAAGCCCAGCGCCCTGTTCCGGTATGTGGAACAGGTGTCGGCGGATCACGCCCGGGCTTACGGCGTGGACCACGCCTTTTTCAGGGAGCGCCACAGCGCATTCCTCGTGGGCAAGCAGGCCCTCAGGGTCTGGCGGATGCCGGGCCGTGCGGAGAAGATCGACCTGACCACGGCCTGCGAGGTGTTCAAGAAAGGCACGATGAAGCGGCTGACCACCATCACCAGCGAAACAGGGGAGAAGCTGGCTCTCGTGGACTGCCGCTGGATGATCGTGGACACTGAAGCAGGGCGCATCCTGCGCACCCCCGGCTGGACGATGCCGGACTTCCAGAACGACGACCTGCCCGAAGAACTGCCCCAGATCGTCCACAAGAGCCAGCCGCTGACGGCGGCAGGGGAGCGCCGCGCCAGCTACTCCATGTGTGACCTCAACGGCCATATCAACAACTCCCTCTATCTGGACATCGCCTGCGACGCTCTGCCGCAGGAGGTCGTGGAGGCTGCGCCGCTGTCCTTCGCTTCCATCAAGTACCACCGTGAAGTGCCGATGGGCCAGACTGTGCAGGTGTTCTATGCCCCCTCAGGAAATGGCTGGTATGTGCTGGGCCGGAGGGAAGAGCACGCGGCTTTTGAGTGCTATCTGGAATTCGGAAGCGCTGTCACAGAATCTTTACAAAAATAATTACAGAAAAATTACAAAAAGCTATTGCAAAAGTCCTTCAAAAGAGTTACAATATGGTTACAGAAAGGGCAAGGCCCTTCTGGATCATGAAATCTTTTTCTTCTTGTTTTTTGGAATATCGGGTGTCCGCCATCCTCCTCCGGCTGTTCTCCTTCACAGCTGTCGGCCGACACCGCACAGGCGATATTCCGCTTCGTGTGCAAAAGAGCCCGTCTGGTTTCGGACGGGCTTTTTTGCGTCCAAAAATCCGGAGAAATCGGCCCACAGCGAAGGAAAGTATGACCTTAGGTCAATTTGCCTGTTTTTCTGCAAAGGACATTTATAAAGTTTGGCGGGGCAGGGGTTTGTATTCCGCGTGGGTTTGTGGTAAAGTATATACAATCAATTCCTGAGTCGAAAACATGAAATTGTTTTGATATTGTTTGATATGATCCGTTGCGGATGCGTTAAGAGAAAAGGAGTTTGAATATGGCTTATTTTTACGAAGAACCCTCCCGTACCTTTGGCGAATACCTGCTGGTGCCGGGCTACTCTTCTGCTGAGAATGTCCCCACGGCTGTCAGCCTCAAGACCCCGCTGGTCAAGTACCGCAAGGGCGAGGAGAGCTGCCCGCTGGAAATGAATATCCCCATGATCAGCGCCATCATGCAGTCTGTCTCCGGCGATAAGCTGGCCATCGCGCTGGCCCGTCAGGGCGGCGTCTCCTTCATCTACGGCTCCCAGAGCATCGAGAACGAGGCCGCCATGGTCCGCCGCGTCAAGAGCTTCAAGGCCGGTTATGTGGTGTCCGATTCCAACCTGGCCCCCACCGCCACCCTGCATGATGTACTGGAGCTGAAGGCACGCACCGGCCACTCCACCATCGCCATCACTGCGACGGCACTCCTAACGGCAAGCTGCTGGGCATCGTGGCCTCCCGCGATTACCGCGTCAACCACACCCCCGATGACGCTCCTGTCACCACCTTCATGACCCCCATCGAGAAGCTGGTCACTGCCCCGGAAAACACCTCCCTGCACGACTGCAACAACATCATTTGGGACAACAAGATCAACACCCTGCCGCTGGTGGATGCCGAGGGCAACCTGAAGTATATCGTCTTCCGCAAGGACTACGATTCCCACAAGGCCAACGTCAACGAGCTGCTGGACAAGAACAAGAGTTACGTTGTGGGCGCCGGTATCAACACCCGCGACTACGCCCAGCGCGTACCCGCACTGGTGGAGGCCGGTGTGGATGTGCTGTGTATCGACTCCTCCGAGGGCTACTCCGAGTGCAGAGCCGCACCATCGGCTGGATCCGCGAGCACTACGGCGACACCGTGAAGGTGGGCGCAGGTAATGTCGTGGATGCCGAGGGCTTCCGCTTCCTCGCAAAGGCTGGCGCTGACTTCGTGAAGATCGGCATCGGCGGCGGCTCCATCTGTATCACTCGTGAGACCAAGGGCATTGGCCGTGGTCAGGCTACTGCTGTCATCGAGGTCGCCAAGGCCCGTGACGAGTACTTCAAGGAGACCGGCATCTATGTGCTATCTGCTCTGACGGCGGCATTGTTCACGATTATCACATCACCCTTGCACTGGCCATGGGCGCTGACTTCGTCATGCTGGGCCGCTACTTCGCCCGCTTCGACGAGAGCCCCACGAACAAGGTGCGTATCAATGGCCAGTATATGAAGGAGTACTGGGGCGAAGGCTCCAACCGCGCCCGCAACTGGCAGCGCTACGACCTCGGCGGCTCCACCAAGCTGAGCTTCGAGGAAGGCGTGGACAGCTATGTTCCTTACGCCGGTCCGCTGGCCGACGGCGTCCAGACCACCCTGTACAAGGTCAAGAGCACCATGTGCAACTGCGGCGCACTCTCCATCCCCGAGCTGCAGCAGAAGGCCAAGCTGACCGTCGTTTCCTCCACCTCCATCGTGGAGGGCGGCAGCCACGACGTCGTGCTGAAGAATGCCACCCCCAGCATCATGAACGGCTGAATCTGAAATATCAAAGCACCCCGCAGCACGAAAAGGCGCTGTGGGTGCTTTTTGCATATCCGGACGCATCGATGCCCGTGATTTATCCGAGGACAGAAGAGCACTGCCGGAGGTACTGGTAAAGATTCCACAAAAAACATTTTTCTTTCCGTCGTCATTTTTTACCAAAACCTCTTGCGTCCGCCCGCCAAAGATGCTATAGTGGTACAAACGTCCTGTCATGACAGGGTAAAACGCGCGGCAGCGCAGAGTTTGTTTGGCTGCACCCGCCGCAGGGGTGCGCGGAAAAAAGAGAGGAAACTTTTCATGAGCGAGATCAAAGTTGTGCCGTATATCCCGGATGAGGACTACGACAATCCGGCAATGGTCGTTGATTTTTACGAATTCACTATGGCCAACTGCCTGTTTCTGAACGGCTTTAAGAATACGACCCTTGTGTTTGATATGTTCTTCCGCAAGAACCCGGATAACCAGGGCTACTCCATCAGCGCCGGCCAGCGCAAGCTGACCCGTTTCCTGCTGAACTACCACTTCAATGAGCAGGATGTCCACTGGCTGCGCACCAAGGGCATGAGTGAGGAGTTCTGCGAGTATCTGCGCAATTACCGCTGGAAGGGCGATATGTACGCTCTGCCCGAAGGTACAGTCTGCTACCCCCATGTGCAGATGGTGCGCATCGAGTGCGACCTCGTAGGCGCTATCCTCATCGAGACCTATCTGCTCCAGACCATGAACTTCCACAGCCTCATCGCCACCAAGGCACCCGCATCACCGGCCTCAACACTCACACTCCCCGCAGCGTCATGGAGTTCGGCACCCGCCGCGCACAGGGCGAGAGCGCAGGCAACGACGGCGCTTATGCTGCCGTTCTGGGCGGCTGCATCGGCACGGCCAACTGTCTGGCCGAGATGAAGTACGGCTCTGAGGTCAAGGCTGTGGGTACTGTGGCCCACAGCTTCATCGAGTTCTTCCCGACCGAGTTCGATGCCTTCAAGCCTTCGCCGATGCCTACCCGGATTCCGTCAGCCTGCTGCTGGATACCTACAACATCATGGAGAGCGGTCTGCCCAACCTCATCAAGCTGGACGACTACCTCATTGAGAAATATCCTGATGACCCCAACCGCCGCGTCAAGAGCGCCCGCATCGATTCCGGTGACCTGGCCCGCGGCTCCAAGCGCCTGCGCAAGGCACTGGATGCAGCAGGGAAGTCCTACATCAAGCTGGTGGCCTCCAACGGTCTGGACGAGAAGAAGATCGCCAACATGGAGCTGTACGAGCACGCACACTTCGACTCCTACGGCGTGGGCGAGAACCTCATCACCTCGGCCTCGGACCCTGTGTTCGGCGGCGTGTACAAGCTGGTGGCGGTCAAGCGCCCCGACGGCCAGCTATCAGCAAGATGAAGTGCTCCGACTCCGCCAGCAAGGCCATCATCCCGGCAAGAAGATGCCGTGGCGTCTCTACGATGAGAACGGCCAGGCGCAGTGCGACCTCATCGCCATGGAAGGCGAGGTCATCGAGGCAGGCAAGCCGTCACGATGGTCAACCTCGACTCCGATGCCATCGAGCGCACCGTCACCATCGTTCCCACTCGCGTCAAGCAGCTGCTGGTGCCGCATATCCTGAACGGTGAGCTGGCCATCGAGCTGCCCTCCATTGCGGAGAAAAAGGCCTATATCGCCAAGCAGCTCACCGAGGAGACCTGGGAGAGCGAGCTGCGCATCGAGATGCCCCACAAGCACTACGTCAACATGACCCCTGCTGTGGCGGAGTGCCGCTCCAAGATGTACGCAGAGCTGCATGGCGGCAAAGTGTAAACTTGACAAAACAGCATTTCTATTGTATTATATGAGCTGTCGCTCGCAGGATCGTGAGCGGCAGCTCATTCAGAAGCCACTGTGGTGAAATTGGCAGACACGAGGGACTTAAAATCCCTTTCTGGAGACAGAGTGCGGGTTCAAGCCCCCGCCGGTGGCATGGAAAAGCCCCGGTAAGTGCAGAAATGCATTTACCGGGGCTTTTTTGTGTATTATAGCAATTCAACTTTTTAATGCAACAGCAACAGCGTTGAATTGCATATCGCAGATATGCTGTTATCAGGCTGCGTTATTTTCTTGATCTGCGATAAAACGGGAAGGAAACTATACCGCCAACCGGTATATGACTCGTCCAAGGGGGTATTTTATTACTCTTCGTTGAATGCTTCCTCCTGCGCATGGAACCGCTCGAGGAAGCTGTGCTCCACACCCTCGGACTTGTAGCCGGGCATGGTATCCAGCGCCACTGCGTGGATGCTGCGGAAGATGCTGTTTTCGATGTTGGGGTTATCCCGCTTGAGGCGGCGGAGCAGAATTTTCGTCTCCTGCCGCTTGGAGCCACCGCCGCCGTTGTCGCACATGGTGCAGTTCTCGGTAAAGCGGCAGGCGCACTGGATGAATTCCAGCTCATTGTAGCGCTTCCACGCCAGAATATCTTCCTCGCGGATGCAGTACATCGGGCGGATGAGGGTCATGCCGGGGAAGCTGGTGCTGTGGAGCATGGGCGGCATGGCCTGCAGCTGGGAGCCGTAGAACATACTCATAACGGTCGTCTCGATGACGTCGTTAAAGTGGTGGCCCAGTGCGATTTTATTGCAGCCCAGCTCCTTGGCCTTGCTGTAGAGGTGGCCGCGGCGCATCCGGGCGCAGAGATAGCAGGGGTTCTTGTCGGTGTTGTTGGCCACAGAGAAGATGTTGCTCTCGAAGATGGTCACAGGGATGTGGAGCAGCTCGGCGTTGGACTCGATCTTCTGGCGGTTTATCTCGTTGTAGCGGGGTCCATCACCAGAAAGACCAGTTCGAACGGCACATCGCTGTGGCGCTGAAGCTCCTGCATCAGCTTTGCATCAGCATCGAGTCTTTGCCACCCGAGATGCAGACGGCGATCTTGTCACCGGCTTGATGAGCTCGTAGCGCTTGACCGCTACGATGAAGGGGGTCCACAGCTCCTTGCGGTATTTTTTGATGATGCTCCGCTCAATGAGCTGGTAAGGTTCCATTTCGCGTTTCATGGATCTGTCCTTTCTTTTTTCTCACAGCTGGGTCAGCCGGGTGTAGCAGGCGTCAAAGGCGCGGAGAAAGCCGTCCAGCTCCTCCTGCGTGGTCAGGTGGCTCAGACTGATGCGCCATGAGGAGAGGGCATTCTTCCGGTCGCGGCTGACGGCGAACACCGCCCGGGAGGGCAGGCCGTCCGACGAGCAGGCCGACTTGACCGAGACACAGACGCCCTCCGCGTCCAGCTCCCGCTGGAACACGGTGCCTTTGACGTTCTCAACGCTCAGGTTCAGGATGTGGGGGATGGCACTCTCCGGGCTGTTGATGCGGACTTTTGGGTACTTGCTCAGAGCAGTGCGGAGATACAGGTTTGCCTCTTTCACCCGGGCAGAACGCTCCGGCAGCTCATTTACCGCAGAGCTCAGCGCCGTCTCGAGGGAAGCCGCCAGAGCTACTGTAGGGGTGCCGCTGCGGTAGATGGTGGTGCTTTCGCCGCCGTGGATGAGAGGCTCAAGCGCCAGCCGCCGCCGCTTGAGCAGCAGGCCGATGCCGTTCAGGCCGTAGAACTTGTGGGCCGTCAGGCTCATGGTGTCCACGCCCTCGAAGGAGACGGGGATCTTGCCCACGGCCTGGGTGGCGTCTACGTGCAGATGGCAGTTGGGCCATGCCTGCAAAATTTCCGAAATTTCTTTCACCGGCTGCACGACGCCCAGCTCACTGTCCACCAGTGTTACCGCTACAGCAATGGTGTCGGGGCGGAGAAGTTCTTTCAGGTGCTCGAGGTCGATGGTGCCGTCCCGCCTGATGTCCACGAGGTCGATTTCATAGCCCTGCTCCTGCAGAGCGGTCAGGGTGCCGCTGACGGAGGAGTGTTCCAGCGGGGTGGAGATGATGTGCTTGCCCAGATGGCGGGAGAGTTTTGCCAGCCCCTTGAGAGCAAAGTTGTTGGCCTCGCTGGCTCCCGAGGTATAGATGACCTCGGCGGGCTGTGCGCTCAGCAGCCCCGCGATGCTCTGGGTGGCGTGGTCAATGACCAGTTTTGCGTCCCGGCCTGCCTGATGGCGGGAGTTCGCGTTGCCGGGGCAGCTGCGCTCTACCTCACAAAAACGCTCCAGCACCCGGGAGTCTGCGGGGGTGTTGGCCGAATAATCCAGATATATCATAAGTGTCCTTCTAATAAGTGGTACAACTGCTGTCGTTTCGGATGCCGCCGGCCCAGTGACCAACTGCGGCAATAGGTTATATTATAGTGCGGAATGCGGCATATTTCAAGGCCGTACGGCCTCCGCCGACAGAAAATCGCCGCAAAATACAGGAAAAAGGTTGTCAGCGTCCTTCTTTTATGCTATACTATGCCGAAGAATGAAAGGAAAGGGGAGAGCGGGATGCTGAAAAAGAAATCGTCTTTTGCACGCATCGGCTGTATTTTCCGTTTCCGATTTGGTCCCGATTTTTGAGGCATTGCCGCTTTCCCGCGGTAGTGCCTCTTTTTTGGGCCGCAGATAGAAGGAGGAAATAATGAGTCAGAATATTGATTACTCCAAGGGCATTTACGACGCCCGCCAGCTGGGTGCCGGACGGATGCTGATCCTGGGCGTCCAGCACATGTTCGCCATGTTCGGTGCCACCGTGCTGGTCCCCCTGCTCACCGGTCTGAGCGTTTCGACCACCCTGCTCTGCGCAGGTCTGGGTACGCTGCTGTTCCACTTCATCACCAAGGGCAAGGTCCCGGCCTTCCTCGGCTCGTCCTTTGCCTATCTGGGCGGCTTCTCCATCGTGGCCCCCATGCTGCTGACGCCGACGGCAATCTGACCATCGCCAACACCCAGATGCTGCCCTACGCTGCGCAGGCGTGGCCTTCTCGGGTCTGGTCTATCTGGCCGTCAGCCTGCTCATCTCCACCTTCGGCATCCGGCGCATCATGCGCTTCTTCCCGCCGGTGGTCACAGGCCCCATCATCATCGCCATCGGACTCATCCTCGCCCCCTCGGCCATCAACAACTGTCAGGCAAACTGGCTGCTGGCCTTTGTGGCTCTGGGTACGGTCATCGTCTGCAACATCTGGGGCAAGGGCATGGTCAAGATCCTGCCCATCCTGATCGGCGTTCTCGTCTCCTACGCAGTGGCCCTTGTGACCGGTGCCGTGGACTTTGAGCGCATTGCCTCCGCCGCATGGTTCGGCATCCCTCTCCACAAGGAAGCCATGGGCCTCTTTGCCATCGACGGCAGCCCCGAGTTCATCAGCGCCCTGTTCACCATCATCCCCATCGCTCTGGCTACCATGATGGAGCACGTCGGTGACATCGCCGCCATCAGCGCCACCGTCGGCCACAACTATATCAACGACCCCGGCCTGAACCGCACCCTGATGGGCGACGGCCTTGCCACGACGCTGGCCGGTCTACTGGGCGGCCCGGCCAACACCACCTACGGCGAGAACACCGGCGTCCTCGCGCTGAGCAAAATTTACGACCCCCTCGTCATCCGCATCGCCGCTGTGCTGGCCATCATCCTGAGCTTCAGCCCCAAGTTTGAGGCTGTCATCAACACCATCCCCACCGGCATCATCGGCGGTATCAGCTTCGTGCTCTACGGCATGATCTCCGCCATCGGTGTCCGCAACGTGGTCGAGAACCGGGTGGACTTCACCAACAGCCGCAACCTCATCATCGCCGCTGTCATTCTGGTGTCTGCTCTGGGCTTCAACTCGGTGGGCGGCCTGACCTTCGCGGTCGCCGGTGTGTCCATCAACCTGTCCGGTCTGGCCATCGCTGCTATCGTGGGCATCCTGCTCAACGCCATCCTCCCCGGCAACGATTACGAGTTCGACTCTGCCGATGGTGCCGGTGCTCCTTCCAGCGGCAATCTGCAGGTCTGACCTGGACAGGGAAGCCCCTTCTTCGGCAGAAGTGACAGCTTTTTGAAATGTTCTTTGGGCAATGTGCAAGGCTTCAAATAAATGAGAATAATTCTTAAAATCAGTCTTGACTAACCAGGAGTCATTGGCTATAATAGAGTCAGGAACAAGATCTGCTGTACCAGAGCAGACCCCTAAAAAAACAACAAACCAAATGGAGGATAAATCTTAATGAAGAAGTACGTTTGCACCGTCTGTGGCTACATCGCTGAAGGCACCATCCCGAGCAGTGCCCCGTCTGCAAGGCTCCCGCTTCCCGCATTCGTCGAGAAGACCGGCA
>ENA-OQAA01000769-OQAA01000769.1-human-gut-metagenome-genome-assembly--contig:-NODE-769-length-20221-cov-3.717677_pt1 | contig 20221 bp, 30 predicted proteins | sample MGYA00242489_ERZ504515 | MGnify/ENA primary metagenome ERZ504515 (study PRJEB26092, sample SAMD00036237) | human gut metagenome | host: Homo sapiens | study: EMG produced TPA metagenomics assembly of... | reverse complement strand
TCGTTTGATGTCTCTTCCTCGCCCTACTTAGATGTTTCAGTTCAGGCGGTTCCCTTCCAATACCTATGGATTCAGCATTGGATAATGGAGTATGAACTCCATTGGTTGCCCCATTCAGATATCTCCGGATCAATGGATGTTTGCTCCTCCCCGAAGCTTTTCGCAGCTTACCACGTCTTTCATCGGCTCCCAGTGCCAAGCATTCACCTTGCGCCCTTTTTAGCTTGACCGTTTTCTCAATTGATTCTCCATTTGCCAACAAGATTTTTTACCGCTTGGTGAAATTGTTCCCTAACTTTATCAGTTAGCTAATTAATTTTACTTGGGGATCTTCGTCTATCTCTAGACTCTGATCAAAATCTTATTTCGCAGCTCTATATTCAGTTTTCAAGGTACATGTCGTAAGATTTGTGGGTTCCCCCATCACTAGGTGAACCCCGTGGTGGGCTGAAATGGACTCGAACCATCGACCTCTCGGTTATCAGCCGAGTGCTCTAACCAGCTGAGCTATCAGCCCAAATGGTGGAGATAAAGGGATTCGAACCCTTGACCCCCTGCTTGCAAAGCAGGTGCTCTCCCAACTGAGCTATACCCCCACGCCATCGCGATCGGGTGTCGCTTCTTCGTCTTACCTGAGGTTCCTTTTGCAAGGCCCTCAAAATTGAACAATAACTGAAACTTACTTTAACCTGTCCGAAACATCCAGACCTGCTAGATCTTTCGTCTGACTCCCTAGAAAGGAGGTGATCCAGCCGCACCTTCCGATACGGCTACCTTGTTACGACTTCACCCCAATCACCAGTTTTACCTTCGGCGACGTCCTCCTTGCGGTTAGACTATCGACTTCGGGTCCCCCCGGCTCTCATGGTGTGACGGGCGGTGTGTACAAGGCCCGGGAACGTATTCACCGCGGCATGCTGATCCGCGATTACTAGCAATTCCGACTTCATGCAGGCGAGTTGCAGCCTGCAATCTGACTGAGACGTTGTTTTTGAGTTTTGCTCCACCTCGCGGTCTTGCTTCTCTTTGTTTAACGCCATTGTAGTACGTGTGTAGCCCAGGTCATAAAGGGCATGATGATTTGACGTCATCCCCACCTTCCTCCGTTTTGTCAACGGCAGTCTCGCCAGAGTCCTCTTAACGTAGTAACTGGCAATAAGGGTTGCGCTCGTTGCGGGACTTAACCCAACATCTCACGACACGAGCTGACGACAACCATGCACCACCTGTCTCGATGTCCCGAAGGATTTCACACATCTCTGTGCTATGCATCGGATGTCAAGACCTGGTAAGGTTCTTCGCGTTGCTTCGAATTAAACCACATACTCCACTGCTTGTGCGGGCCCCCGTCAATTCCTTTGAGTTTCAACCTTGCGGTCGTACTCCCCAGGTGGATTACTTATTGTGTTAACTGCGGCACTGAGGGGGTCAATCCCCCAACACCTAGTAATCATCGTTTACGGCATGGACTACCAGGGTATCTAATCCTGTTTGCTACCCATGCTTTCGAGCCTCAGCGTCAGTTGGTGCCCAGTAGACCGCCTTCGCCACTGGTGTTCCTCCCGATATCTACGCATTCCACCGCTACACCGGGAATTCCATCTACCTCTGCACTACTCAAGAAAAACAGTTTTGAAAGCAATTCATGGGTTGAGCCCATGGTTTTCACTTCCAACTTGTCTTCCCGCCTGCGCTCCCTTTACACCCAGTAATTCCGGACAACGCTTGCACCCTACGTTTTACCGCGGCTGCTGGCACGTAGTTAGCCGGTGCTTTCTTGTTAGGTACCGTCATTATCGTCCCTAACGACAGGAGTTTACAATCCGAAAACCTTCTTCCTCCACGCGGCGTCGCTGCATCAGGGTTTCCCCCATTGTGCAATATCCCCCACTGCTGCCTCCCGTAGGAGTCTGGGCCGTGTCTCAGTCCCAATGTGGCCGTTCAACCTCTCAGTCCGGCTACCAATCGTCGCCTTGGTGGGCCGTTACCTCACCAACTAGCTAATTGGACGCGAGTCCATCCTAAAGCGAATAAATCCTTTTCCCTCAGTACCATGCGGTACCGTGGGCTTATGCGGTATTAGCAGTCGTTTCCAACTGTTGTCCCCCACTCTAGGCAGGTTACTCACGCGTTACTCACCCGTTCGCCACTAAGCTTAAAAAGCAAGCTCTCTAAGCTCCGTTCGACTTGCATGTGTTAGGCGCGCCGCCAGCGTTCGTCCTGAGCCAGGATCAAACTCTTTATAAATGGTATTTATCACTTATAAAGTGTTAAATCTCGTTCACTCAGACACAATCGCTTGCGTCCTGTATGAATTACTTGTTTGCCGATCTCTCGGCTTTGGAATTGTTTTTCGTGATTTTCCATCACGTTTAAGGTTCCACAAGTTTCAGTATTGTTCAATTTTCAAGGTCCTGCGCTGTTTGAAACAGCTTGTTTATTTTACTTCATCGAGTCTTGTTTGTCAAGTACTTTTTTGAAATTTTCTTAAACAATCTTTTCAATCAGCCGCTGTCTTTCGGACAGCTTTATTAGGATACCACATCAGGTTTGATTTGTCAACAACTTTTTTGAGGTTTTTCCAAATTTTCTGATGCTGCTTTGTCCAGTCAGGCGTCCCCTATTGGATATCGCCTGTGCTATTCAAAGTGGTGTTATTTTAGCACATGCAAGTGTCATCGTCAAGGGCAAAACGTGCAGAAGTCATACTTTTGTCGAATCGCACAGTTTTTATGGCTCCGAATTGGAAAAACAGCCATCATTTTGTGTTTTCTTATTCGCCTGTCAGCTCTTTGCGCATCCATTTCAAAATCTTCCGTTCGCGGCGCGATATCTGTACCTGGGTAGTACCAAGGATTTGTGCCGTTTCACTTTGGGTTTTGCCTGCATAAAAGCGCAGGCGGATGAGCTGCCGGTCAGATTCATTCAGTCGTTTCAATATTTCCGCCAAACCGATCCGTTCCGCCAATACTTCTTCCGGTGAATCCACCGGGATATCCCATTCTCTTGTTCCGTCCTCATCATCCGCCGGGGTCAGAGAGATAACCGGCATAGCAGCCTGAATGGATACCGCCACCTGCTCCGGCGTTGCCCCCAGGTTTTGTGCCAGCTGTGCCACGGTTGGCTCTGCGCCGGTCAGCTTCATCAGGCGTTCCCGTTCCGCTGTCACTTTTAATCCAAGTTCTTTGATCGAACGGCTGACCTTAACAGTTCCCCCGTCCCGGAACAGCTTTTTGATCTCACCCAAGATGACCGGCACCGCATAGGTGGAGAAACAGACCCCGCGGTCCGGGTCAAACCCATCGCACGCTTTGACAAGCCCCAGGCAGCCCGCCGAATACAATTCTTCGTATTCGATGCCGCGGCCTGTAAAGCGGCCAGCACAGGAATGTACAAGGCCAAGGTTTTTCTGGATGAACTCCGTGCGCGGTAATGTGGTAAAAAGTGCGGTGGGATTTGCGGTTGCCATATCAGCTGCCTCCCTGCAATCGGGAACGAACGTCTGCCCTGCCACTAGGCGTTGATTCGTTCCGGTTTTAGCGGCATATCCGCAACGGTCAACAGATTCCACTCTGCTGTACTGGCTGATTCTGCCCTATGTAGGAGCGCACACGCCAAAACTCACCGGGAATCCAGGTGACGGCTCATGGTAACGCGTGTTCCCCGTCCCGGTGCAGAGGATACATGGACCCGATCCATAAAGCTCTGCATTACCGCAAAACCCAGGCCCGCGCGCTCGTCCGGGTTGCCGGTGGTATACATTGGCTCCATTGCCTTGGCAACGTCCGGGATACCAACGCCTTTATCCGATATGGTAATGCGCACATTGCCGCCCTCATACAAAACAGCCGTCATCGTAATGGGGCCGACGGTATCCGGATAGGCATGGACGATGCAGTTGGTGACAGCTTCTGACACGGCCGTTTTGATATCTGCCAGCTGCGGCACGGTCGGGTCCGCCTGGGCCAGAAACGCCGCAAGTGCCGCACGGGAAAAACTTTCGTTGACGCTGCGGCTGGCAAAGGTCATTTTGACCTGATTCAGCATTTTCATGATGTGACCTCCCCCACGATCAAACGTAATGGATATGCGCCAGGTCCAGCATGCGGCGCACGGTATCCGGTGCGTTTTGCACAACAAGCCGCCCACCCAGGCCGGACATCTGCGCCCGCGGCCCAGAATCAGCCCCACACCGGAGGAATCCATAAAAGTAACGCCGGAAAAATCCATCGTCAGCAATTCCGGCATGCGGGCATCGATCTGCGCATCAATTTCACGCCGTAGGGCCTGCGCGGCATGGTGGTCGATCTCACCGGTCAGGTAAGCCGCCAATGTTCCCTGCGCCGGAACAAAACAAACTTTCGCCAAGGGGGTTGTCCACCTCTTTCATTTTTGGTAATAGCAGCAAAAAGCGCCCTGCTGCTGGGGTATGTTCCCAGTATACAGGGCGCTGTGCGCATATTTTGTTGGAATTGGGGTTACTTTTCCGCTTCTTTGAGCAGCAGTGGACGGGCCTGAGCAGCAAGGTAAAGGCTGCCGCACACCACCACACCAGCCAGGTTGTTTTCATCGGCGTAATCCACCGCAAGGCGGATGGCCTTTGCCACGCTGGGGGCGGCTTCGGCATCCATATGGTACTTGGCTTCCTCCTCCAGTTCTTCTGCCGTCATGGCGCGGGGGCTATCCGGCGTGACGGTAAAGACCTTCTCAAAGCAGGGGGCCAGGTTTTCCAGCATTTTGCTGTGATCCTTATCTTTCAGCAGGCCAAGGACCGCCACAAGGTTGCCGTCATATCCGGCTTCTTTCAGAGTTGCAGCAAGGGCTGCGGTACCATCGGCATTGTGGCAGCCATCCAGCAGCAGCAACGGGTGGCGGCGCATGACCTCGATCCGTGCGGGCATTTTGGCATCCCGCAGACCGGTTTCAATCGCTTCATCGGGGATCTCGTAATGGTATTCCCGCCAGAGGGCCAGGGCAATTTCCACCGCCATAGCGGCATGGTTGGCCTGATGCTTGCCAGGGAATTGCAGCAGAGCACGATAGCCGCCGTAATCAACATAGTTTTCCAGCGGGCGGCACTTGAGCTGCTGCAAATCGGCGGTATCCGGCACCACCAGCGAGGTATGCGCGTTGGCCGCGGCGGTCAGCAGCGGGCCCATGGCCTCCTCCGGCTGCTCGGGGTAGCAGACAACCACGCTACCCTCTTTGATGATACCAGCTTTTTCGGCGGCGATCTCGGGCAAGGGTATCGCCCAAAATTTCGGTATGATCCATGCCGATGCGGGTAATGGCCGCAACCAGCGGCGCGGGGATGACATTGGTGGCGTCATAGCGGCCGCCAAGGCCGGTTTCCACCACGGCAAAATCACACTTCTGGCGGGCAAACCAGAGGAAGGCAATGGCGGTAACGGCTTCAAACTCCACCGGGCCTTCCCCGCCCTCAGCGATGATGGCATCGGCAGCATCCAGCACTTTCCGGGTCAGGCTGGCCAGGGTGCGCGGGGACATCATCTGTCCATTGATCTGAAAACGCTCCCGAAAATTGAGAACATATGGACTGATGGTAAGGCCCGTTTTGTAGCCCGCATGGGTCAGGATAGAAGATGTCATAGCGGCAAGGGTCCCCTTGCCGTTGGTGCCCGCAATATGGATGCACTTAAACTGCTTTTCCGGGTTTCCAAGGTGGTCCAGCAGTGCCTGCATACGCTCCAGGGATGCGCCGCTGCGGGGCAGGCGCGGCAGGGCGTGCAGGGCTTCAATCGCCTGTTGTTCTGTCATAAATATTCTCTCCTATCTGGGCTTTCGGGACGGTCATCCGCTGTGTTGATCCGGTCGGCGCGCTGCTGGCGCAGCAGCTCGGCCCGTTCGGCACGCAGGCGGCGGTTTTCTTTTTTCATGGCATGGAAAGAGGTCAGCCCGCGCACGATGAGCAGCAACAGCAGGGCCACGAACAAACCGGCAATCACACCGCCGAAGTCGATCCACACATCCCGCACGGACGAAGTGCGGCCCGGCACATACAGCTGGATGGTTTCATCCAGCAGCGCGGTCGCCATGCCGCCCAGCATGGGCCAGCTGACATGGCGCACAAAACGGCGGGTATAAACCCGCAGGCAGAGCATAAGCAGGAAGCCTTCCAGCGTGAACTCTGAAAAATGCGCCAGCTTGCGCACAACATGCTCGCTCAGCGGGCCGATATTGAGATGTGCAGGATGGCATTGATTTTTTGCATGACCTCATGGCTGCGGGCCGACGAGATGGAGCTGGTTTCCAGCGAGTTATGAAAGATAAACAGAATGCACCAGACCAGCGCAATGGTAAAAATGATCCGGAACGCAATCAGCCACGCTGGTGTGTTTGTGGGCAAGGGTGGTTTCGTCCATATATTCCATATGTTACCTCCTTTGCGGCAGAATACATTGGGCACAACCGGGCTTGCGGGAATGATTCCCACCCGGCTGTGCGTTTGATTATACCATTCCGTACCGGATATGGCAACAGCCCCCGCCGGGCAGCAGGGGCTGAAACTTGTAAACTTTTTTACACCAGATGGATATTACCGCTTACTGGATGAAAGCATCATGGATGGCGGCAACAGCACGGTCAGCATCGGCTTTATCAATGATCACGCTGATCTTGATCTCGCTGGTAGAGATCATATGGATGTTGATGTTCTGGCTGTAGAGAGCTTCAAACATGGTGGAAGCCGTGCCAGGGTGGCTCTGCATACCAGCACCGACAATGCTGACCTTGGCGCAGTCATTGTTGACGGTGATCTTATCAGTGCCAAAGCGGGTCTTGTTGGATTCCAGCACTGCACGAGCGGTTTCAGCTTCGCCCTTGGAGCAGGTAAAGATCACATCCTTGCAGCCAGCGCTGCCGGAAGACTGCAGAATGATATCCACGTTGATGTTTTTCTGTGCCAGCAGGCTGAACACCTTGAAGGACATACCCGGCACATCGGGAACTTCCAGGATCGAAACAACAGCGACGTCCTCATCTTTTGCAACGCCTTTGATCAGCATACCTTCCACTTTGGTTTCCTCCTTAACAACGGTGCCGGGCACCGGATTGATGCTGGACAGAACTTCCAGCTCGACGCCATACTTTTTGGCAAGTTCTACACTGCGGTTGTTGAGCACCTGTGCACCCAGGGATGCCAGTTCCAGCATCTCGTCAAAGGTGATCTCCTTCAGGCGGGTAGCCTTGGGAATCTTGCGCGGGTCGCAGTATACACACCTTCCACATCGGTATAGATCTGGCAGCGGTCTGCATGCAGAGCGGCTGCAAGGCAACGGCGGAAGTATCGCTGCCGCCGCGGCCCAGGGTGGTGATATCATCCGAACGGTTCAGTCCCTGGAAACCAGCTACAACTACCACGCGGTTGCGGGCCAGCTCACTTTCCACACGCTCGGTGTTCAGGCGCTTAATGCGGGCTTTGGTGTAAGCGCGGTCGGTGTTGAAGCCGGCCTGCCAGCCGGTCAGGCTGACGGACGGAACACCGATTTCCTGCAGCGCCATGGCCAGCAGCGAGATGGAAATCTGCTCGCCGGTGGCCAGCAGCATATCCATTTCGCGGTGGGACGGATCACTGGTGATCTCGGCAGCTTTGGTAATCAAGTCATCGGTGGTATCCCCCTGGGCAGAAACAACAACAACAACATCGTTGCCCTGGTTGCGGGTGTTGGCCACAATGCGCGCAACATTAAAGATGCGGTCACGATCCTTGACCGAGGTACCGCCGAACTTTTGTACGATAAGACCCATAAAGACCTCTTCCTCCCTGTTCCCTTATTTCACCGTTGCGCCTGTGTTATCGGGCAGCAGGCGGTAAACGGTAAAATGCTTTAGCTTTTCGCTCTGCGGCAGAGCTTCCTGCGCGCGGGCAAAGAATTCCTGATCGTCACGCGGGACAACCGCCATAATGGTGGGACCCGCGCCAGAAATATAAACAGCCAGCGCGCCCAGGTCCTGCGCCAGTTCAAACATTTCGTCCCCGCCGTCGATCAGGGCAGGCGGTATTTCTGGTGCAGGGAATCCTTGGTTGCCACGCCAAGCAGGCTGTAATCGCCATCGCAGAACGCGGCGGTAGCCAGCGCGGCGCGGGGACAGATTATACACGGCGTCCTTATGGCTGACCATATCCGGCAGCGCGGCGCGCGCTTGGAGGTCAGCAGGCGGAAATCCGGTACAAAAGCGGCAAATGCCAGCTGTTCATCGATGTTCTTTTTTACGCTGTAAACCTGGCCTTCGTCATACACACTGGTAACAAAGCCGCCCAGCATGGCGGGGGCCACGTTATCGGGGTGGCCCTCAATGGCGGTGGCAAGGGTCAGCATCTGGCGGCTGGTCAGCTTGTTGCCCAGCAAAGCGTTGGCACCCAAAATGCCCGCCACAATGCAGGCAGAGCTGGAACCAGGCCGCGCGCCATGGGAATATCATTGCGCTGGGTAATGCGCAGGCCGCGCAGCGGAATGCCCAGCTGGTCATACACAGCGCGGGCGCTGCGGTAGACCAGGTTGTTTGCCCCGGTCGGCACATGGGTGCCATCCACCGAAGAAATGCGGATGCGGTCACATTCCTCAAAGGTAAACACGTTGTGCATGGAAAGCGCAAGGCCAAGACTGTCAAACCCGGCGCCGACATTGGCGCTGGTTGCCGGTACAGTTACGGTAATCATGTTATGTGCTCCCTTCCCTGCCGGGCTTATTCCGGCAGCTTTTCAGCACAAGCGCCAGGCGGCCGCCCAGAACTTCCAGCTTGGCTGCCACAGCCTCCAAGTCCGCAGCCGTGGCAGCTTCGATCAGGTACGCGGCAGAATCGCCATAGTCAAACACCAGCTTGCCGGGACCGGCCACATTGGGCAGCACGGCGGCGGGCACACCCGCGGTGCGGATGTAATAAGAATACTTGGCGGTATCCATCAGCTGGTGATCCAGCTTTTCGGCGGGCTTCCAGAACAGACTGTCATGGATCTTGCTGCCGTCCTTCAGGCATCGATCACATCGGCCACAACGGCGCTGGCGGTGGGCAGCTTGCCGGCGCCCTTGCCATAGAACACAACATCGCCCAGCATATCACCCTGCATCAGCACAGCGTTAAACACATCGTACACGCCCGCCAGCTGGTTGGACTCCGGCACCAGCATCGGCTCCACACCGGCGCTGAACGCATCGGCTGCGCCTTCAGGGTTTTCATGGTACCAGGCGATCAGCTTGATGGCGCAGTCCAGCTGCTCGGCAGCTTTTACATCCTCCACGGTCACATCGCGGATGCCGCGGGCGGGGATGTTATCCGGGTAAACATGATGCCCGCAGGCCAGGCTGCTCAGGATGGCGATCTTGCGGCAGGCATCACGGCCATCCACATCGTCGCCGGGATCCTTGGTTTCGGCATAGCCAGCTGCTGGCAATTTTCAGCGCGGCATCAAAGCCCATGCTTTCGCGCTTCATCTTGGTCAGCATAAGTTGGTGGTTCCGTTCACAATGCCTGAATCTGGCTGATCTGGTTTGCGGCAAGGCACTGGTGCATGGGAGTAATGATGGGGGTACCGCCACCCACGCTGGCTTCAAACAGGAACGCTGCTTTATGCTCCCGTGCAAGAGCCAGCAGCTCTGCGCCATAGGTGGCAACCATCTCCTTGTTGGAGGTACACACGCTGCGGCCGCTTTCCAGGCACTGGCGCACATACGGATAAGCAAAACGGGTGCCTCCGATGGTTTCCACAACGACCTTGACTTCCGGATCGTTCAGGATCACATTGATATCTTTCACAAACAGCGCTGCGTCCGGAGAATCAGAAAAATCACGCACATCCAGGATGTACTTGACCTCCACCGGCTCGCCCGCGCGGCGGGCAATGGATGCGGCGTTGCGGCGGCAGACTTCCAGCACACCGCTGCCAACGGTGCCGAATCCCATGATTGCAATTTTAGCCATACCATACTCCCCTTGTTCCTTATGCGGCTGCCCGCATCCGGTATTCCGTTCTGTGCGCCTTGGCGGCGTGTGTTCACTTTCAGGTTCCGCGGTGCACTTCCACCACAAACGACTGACGGGCCAGCCGGGTCAGCATTTCCTCAACGGTCATCTGCATGGTTCCGGTGCGCACGGTAACTTCCACCTGTGCGGTACCATTTTCCGGCCGGGACTGGGTGATGGTAACAACCGATGCACCCGCTGCCGAAATACCGGAAAGCAGGCTTTGCAAAGCGCCGGTTTTATCCAGCAGGGTGGCGATCACGGTAATGGCCTCGCGGCCGGTTTCGGCGTCAAACACATAGTCCTTGTACTTATAGAACGCACTGCGGGAAATGCCCGCCTGACGCGCTGCCGTGGAAATATTGCTCACGCTGCCGGAAGCCAGAAGCTCCTTGGCCTGCAGTACCTTAAGGAACACATCCGGCAAAGCGGAGCTGTCTACCAACAAAAAACGGCGCTCGCCCATGTTGTTTCCCTCCTATGTACATGTGTATTCACAACGGGGATAATCATACCACAAGTGTGCGCGGCTTGCAAGCATTTTAGAAAAAATGTTGTGTATTTGAGCATGATGCACAACTGGCCTGTTGGTGCGGTGGAATCTTCCCGTGCTTTTATCTGTTTTTATGTGGTGGAAGTATGTCTTTCATTCGTGCACGTACATTTGATACGCTTCTGCCCGCCTTATTAAGGCCGCAAAAGGGCAGTGCATTTTCTCCTCATCCGCATGGTTCTCGCTGCTGCCATTATAGCATGTCCTCCATTCCAATACAACAAACGGGCACAGCAGCTTTGTAAACTGCTGTGCCCGATCTGGCTTATTGAATTTTCAGACTATTGGAACTTTACGCGATCAGCCTGCCGCCGGGTCCAGCGTGTTCACGCTGGGGTCGGTCAGGGTGGAATAGCTGTCATCCGGCAGGTTGTCCTCAGTATAGTAGCCGGTCTCACCACCGCCGGATACGATCGCACCGGTGGAGGTGCTGAACTGCTTCTGCACAACGGAGTCATCATAATAGAAGTCCTTGGCAGGCTTATCGGCCTGAGCAGCTTCCATATACCGCTTAAAGGCGCGCTGGGTCGGTTTACCGTTGTTGCCCAGGGTGCCATCCACACCCCACATGCAGTAAGGCTTATCATAGCCCCACCACACAGCGGTGGAATAGTATGGGGAAACACCGGCGAAGGTATAGTCCTTAAAGTCGCTGGTCGTACCTGTCTTGCCGATGGTATCAATGCCCTCGGTTTCCGGCTTCATGCCGTTTGCCGTACCGGGCGTTTTCCACACGTTGCTCAGCAGACGGTTCATGATGGTAGCGGCTGCAGGTCAATGGCCTGCACGGTGGTAACGCGCTTGCTGTTATCCAGGTACAGGTTGCCGTCCGAGTCATAGATCTCGGTCCAGCAGTGCGGGGTGGTAAACTTGCCGTCATTGAAAATGGAGTAAGCGCCAGCCAGCTCCACAACTGTCAGGCCCTGACTCTGGGAGCCCAGCACCAGAGGCGCCAGGTCAACGTCATGTTCGGGATCCAGATAGGTGCAGTTGAGGGTATCATGCGCAAAGCTGAACATCTCTTCCGCACCGACATAGGAACCGATCCAGACCGCAATGGTGTTGTAAGAGCGGCGCAGTGCATCATACACCAGCATGGTGGCACCATCGCCGCCTGCACCGCCATAGTTGGTAGGCCAGTCGCGCCACACATCATCGCGGGACTGGTTGACTGCATTATACTTGTCAGTAGAAAGGCCAAGCTTCAGGCAGCGGTCGGTATCCAGCACCTGATGGTCGCTCTTGAGGTAATACGGCGTATCCGCCATGGGCGAAGAATAGTTGATGATCTTGCTGTCCACTGCCAGGCAATAAGCGGCAATGGGTTTCATGGTGGAACCGGTCTGGTGGGGCAGCGTGGCGCGGTTGGTGCCGCGGTCTACTTTCTTTTCGCCCAGGCCGCCAACCAGGCAACGATCTCGCCGCGGTGGCATCCTCCATGCTGATGGACGCCATAGCCGCCTGGGTGCGCACGCTTTCATAGAAGATCAGGTTGCCGTTGTCATCCTGGCTGGTTTTCAGGGTGGTGTTTTCCTTATCGGCATAGACCGGCACATCATCGTCCGTGAACACAGAAGAGCCGTCCGGGTTCAGCGGCAGGCCGCTCTCTCATAGGTAATCTCGCTGTCCGCCGGGATACTGGAAGAAACCTCTTCCTCGTGCCACAGGGCCGGGAAGAGCTCGCCGTCGCCGGTGTCCTCGTTCAGCATGACCTGCTCCATGGCAGACTGTGCTTTCTGGTCCAGGGTAGAGTAGATGCGCAAGCCATCGGAGAAGATCTTATCCTGTGCTTCGGCACGGGTGCAGCTTTCCTGCTCCATGATTGCCTGGGTGACATCCGCAAACAAAGCGTCGTCAAAATAAGAGTTGCGGGAAGTACGGGTGACCTTTTCGGTGGCCGATTTGCTCTCGGCCAGGGTGATGGGTTCCGCCTGTGCAGCAGCGCACTCTTCATCAGTAATATATCCCTGGTTGCGCATCAAAGCCAGAACATGGTTGCGGCGCTTGAGCAGATTTTCCGGTTGGTAGCCGGGTTAAAGCTCTTGGGATTCTTGGTGATGGAAGCCAGCTCGGCGCATTCGGCCAGGCTCAATTCCTCCACGCTCTTGCCAAAATACTCCTGCGCGCCGGCTTCCATGCCATAGATGGTGCCGGTCAGCGGGATGGTATTGAGGTAAGCTTCCAGGATGGTTTCTTTGCTGTAGCGGTTGCAAAGGCCCAACGCGCGGAAAATCTCGCGCACCTTACGCAGAACGTCCTGTTCACTATCACCGGTCAGGTTTTTGACCAGCTGCTGCTCCAGCGTGGAAGCGCCCTGCTTGGAGCCAAGCAGCGCGTTTCCGGTAAACTCGTTCAGGGCAGCGGCAATGGTGCGCTTGACGTTGATGCCGGGCTCGCTGCGAAAATCCTTATCCTCAACGGCGATGACCGCGTTCTGCAGGTTTTCCGGCATGGCCGAAATTTCGCGCCAGATGCGGTTATTTTCGCCAGCAAAGGTGTTCACCTCGTTGCCGTCGCGGTCATACACAATGGAGGTCTGTTTGAGCTTCTGCTCATCCAGGTCCAGCTTGCCGTCCGGGTCCTCGGTCACCTGCACCACATACAGCGAAAGCAGCACCGCACCGGCGCTGGCCGCCATGACGCAAACGCACAGCAGGCAGCCAATGAACCGCATGATGGTGCCGAATATACTGCGGCGCGGCTTATTTTTTTTCTTTTTCCGTTTTTCTTTTGGGCGGAAGTTGCGGCTGTTTCCGGGCTTTTTGCACTTTGCATGGAAATGTGCCGTTCCTGTTTGGGGTCTATGGGGACCGCCTCCTTTGGGATAATTGCGGCAGGCGCGAAGCCTGCCTGCGCCTGCACTGATACGCGGCCGCACAGCGCGGTCACGCAGATGGACATAAAGCCATAGAATGAATTATATCACAAAGTATTGCCAAAAGTACAGTAGCAGGCAGACAATTTTCACTTTTTTACGGTTTGGGTGCCGCCAAACCGGGCATACTGCTTGCAGGAGCGTACTATTTGATTTGTGAAATTTGCGAATACCACAAAATAGAAGGAGGTTTTTGCCCATGCGTTACCAACTGCCGCGGGGCTATCGCCGCTACCTGCTGGGGCTGGCCATGCTGGCGCTGCTGTGCATTGCCGCAGCCGTAACAGTGTTTTTTGTTCCGGTGCAAACAACAGCCGCAGGCGCAATACTTGTTAAAAGATAACGCCGGGCGGCTGGCCCTGTATACCCCGGACGGCACCGGTCCCCTGGCGCAGTACGATGTATACACCCGCCTGCTGCCGGAGCCGGACTGCCTGGCATTGCAGCAAGGCGTGAGCATTTATACCGAAGCCGAATTGCAGCAAAAACTGGAAGATTACGGCCTGTAGCCCCCTTTTACCCTGTCTGCGCTTGTGTTGCCGGGCATTTTATGGTACACTTCTATTTAATAAGGGCAACACCGCACAATTCCCGCCTTGCGGCTTAAGCACCGCTCCGGCAGCTGCGGCACGGCATCTGCGTTGCCAAAATGCTCGATAAGACATCCAGTATTATCTGCGCTTTTGGCTTGGCATCTGCCGCACCTCGCTCGCCGTATCGGCACTTAGAATTATGCGGTATTGCCTAAGATGTGGTAGTGTCCCCTGCGGCAAGCCGCCATCTTGAATGATTGCTGTCATTATATAATGTGTTTATTTTTGTAAGGAGTGTTCTAACTATGACCGAACAGGCAATTCTGGAAGCTGTACAGGAAATTTTCCGCGATAATTTTGACGATGATACCCTGGAAATCACCCGCGCCACCTGCGCTGATGACATTGAGGATTGGGACAGCTGGAGCAGATCAACCTGCTGACCGCCATCGAGAAAAAGTTCAACATCAAATTCAAGCTGGCCGATGTGCGCAACCTGAAAAACGTTGGCGACCTGCTGGACCTGGTTGCCCGCATGGTGGGTTAAGATGAACCACTACACACTGGCCGAGATGACCCCCGGCCTGAGCGAAAGCTTTACCGTTACCGTAACGGAAGAGATGATGGCCCAGTTTGAAGCCATCACCGGGGATGTTTCCCCCATCCACATGGATGCCGAATACGCCCAAAAGCGCGGCTACCCCGGCCGCGTGGTATACGGCATGCTGGGTGCCAGCTTTTTCTCCACCCTGGCGGGCGTTTACCTGCCGGGCGAACACTGCCTGCTGCACGGCGTGGAGTGCAAGTTCGCCAAGCCGGTTTTCATTGGGGATACTTTGACCATTACCGGCACCGTGGTAAACGTGAGTGAAGCCGTGGCTGAAGCGGAGATCAAGGCTGTTATCACCAACCAGGACGGCAAACGGGTCACGCGCGGCATCATCAAAGCCGGGCTGGCCAAATAAAAGTGAGGGTAACTTCCATGGCATATACATATCTCATCACCGGCGCCACCAGCGATGTGGGCGCCGCACTGATTCGCCACCTGCTGACCGAAGCCCCCGGCGAGGACCGCACCATTCTGGCACAGGCTGCGGCGATCTGGCCCGGCTGGATGTCTTAGTGCCAGCGCAATTCCCCGGCCGTCATTGTTACCTTTGACGCGGACCTTTCCAGCCCCGAAGCGTGGATGCCCTGTGCGCCCGCTTTGGCAAAGATTTGCCCTGCCCCACCCATTTTGTACACCTGCCGGCCCTGCCGGTGGTGAACGCCAAGTTCAAAGCGTTTGATGAAGCCCGGTTCCAGAAGGACTGGGAGATTCAGGTACATTCCGCCGTCAAGCTGTGCAAGGCGGTGTTGCCCGCCATGAGTAAGGCGAAGTTTGGCCGGGTGTTGTTTATCCAGACCAGCTACACCATTGGCTGCCCGCCCAAAAACACAGCTGCCTATGTAATGAACAAGAGCGCTATCGGCGGGCTGGTGAAAAGCCTGGCTGTGGAGTACGCCCGCTTTGGCATAACGGTAAACTGCGTGGCCCCCAGCATGATGGAGACCCACTTTTTGAAGGATACGCCGGACCTGATCGTGCAGGCCGCAGCGGCAGACAACCCAATGGGCCGCAACGCCACGCCGGAGGATGTTGCCCCGGCCATGGCGTTCCTGTTGAGCGAGGAAGCCCGCTTTATCACCGGCGTTACCCTGCCGGTCACGGGAGGTTCCGCCATTGTCTGACCTTGTGCTGCGTTTAGCCCGCCCCGGCGAGGATGCCCGCATTGCGGACTTTATCAACCAGAATTTTGACATGCGCCTGCCGCTGATCAACCGGGCCGATTTTTACCAGTTCTATTATGCCCACACGCCCGGTGCCGCCCCACAGTTTGCGCTGGCGGAGCAGGACGGCGAAATTCTGTGCGCCGCCGGGTACATTCTGGCCAACCAGAGCGAAACGCCGGACATCTGGGTTTCAGTCTGGGTTGCCGCAAAGGGCCATAACGGTGTGGGGCTGGAGCTGATGGACGCCCTGTCCGGGCTTTTGAATGCCCGCGTGGTTGCCTGCAACAACATCCGCGCCAACACCTGTGTGCTGTACCACTTTTTGGCTGGCAGGCCGAGCGCCTGCCGCATTATTACCGCCTTGGCGCACCCGGTGCAAAGGCTGGCAGCTGGCGGTGCCGGGTCCAAATTCTGCTCCCTTGCCGGTACAGGATGACCTGCCGCTGACCCGTGTGCCGGATGCCGCTGCGCTGGCCGAACTTGGCCTGCCCCACAGCAGCCACACGCCGCATAAAGATCTCTGGTATTTGCAGCGCCGGTACTTTGCCTACCCGCACCAGAGCTACGATGTGTGGGCGGTGCAGGAAGCCGGTGCCCTGCTGGCTTACGCGATCACCCGCACCATCACAGCTGCCGAGACCGGCTGCGTACCGGTGGTGCGGCTGGTGGATTTTATCGGCGATGATGCTGTTCTGCCCCGCATTGGCGGCGCACTGGACAAGCTGCTGCACGATGCGGGCGCGGAATATCTGGATTGTTACAACGCCGGTATTCCTGCCGCCGTATGGGCCGCCGCCGGGCTGACGGAGCGGCGCGAGGACGATGGGGTCATTATCCCCAACTATCTGACCCCGCCGCTGCGGCAGAACACCGAGTATTATTACTTTACCAACCAGCCGGACGGCTTTGTTCTTTTCAAGGCTGACGGCGACCAGGACAGACCCAACCTGCCCTGCGATTGAGGATAACTGCCATGAAAATTGCATTGGTGACCGGTGCTTCCAGCGGTTTGGGGCGCGAGTTTGTGCGCCAGATTGCGGAGCAGGGCAAAGTGGAAGAAATTTGGGCCATCGCCCGCCGCCGCGACCGGCTGGAAGCACTGCAATCCATCAGCGCAGTGCCCATCCGGGTATTGGCGCTTGACCTGACCCGCCCGGGCGATATGGAGTACCTGCGCAACACCCTGCAGGATGAACTGCCGGACATCCGCATTTTGGTCAATGCGGCAGGCATGGGGCGCATGGGCCCGACGGTGGATATTCCCGCCAAAGACAACGACGCCATGATTGACCTGAACTGCCGCGCCGCCGTGGATGTGACCGATGCGGCGTTCCCCTATCTGCACCCAGCAGTCAGGTACTGGAGATTTGCTCCACCGCGGGGTTCCAGCCCATTCCGGGGCTGAACGTATACGCCGCCACCAAGGCGTTCCTGCTCAGCTACACCCAGACGCTGCATTACGAGCTTTCCCCTGCGGGCATCCATGTTACTGCGGTATGCCCCTACTGGTCAAGGATACCGAGTTCATTGGCATTGCGGAAAAAGGCGGGCATGGCTTCCGCCATTATCCGCTGGCCAGCCGCAGCCAGGATGTTGTGCGCCGCGCTGCGGCGAGCGCGCTGAACCTGCGCGTCAGCACACCGGGGCTGGTGTGCACGCTGCACCGCGCCGCGGCAAAAGTTACCCCCAACCTGCTTTGCCTGCCGCTGGCCGACTGGCTGAGCCACGTTTGACCCAGCCTTGCAATACGGAGGAATCCATTATGGAAAAGCACCAATACATCTGCCCCAAATGCGGCTGCCAGCAGTATGAATCGGACCGGCTGCAGGCCACCGGCGGGAACTTCGCCAAAATGTTTGACATCCAGAACAAAAAGTTCGTCACCATCAGCTGCTGCAACTGCGGCTACACCGAGCTGTACCGCCAGACCGGCGGCGAAGGCTGGGATTTGCTGGACTTTTTGAGTGGGCACTAAAACCGCGGGCATTCCATCCCCCCGCCTGCCGAGCGTTGCAACAGCCCGGCATCGCCCCGGTACGTTTTCAGCCTATGATTTCTATTTAGGGTGTATCTGAAAAGTCGAAAATATCGTCTATTTCTACAAGCGCAGCAGAATTTTACGCTAAATCCTGCTTGTGTTTGCGAAATATCCGTCATTTTCTTTGTTTTCAGATACACCTTAGCGTTTACCATGTTTTAAGGCCCGATGCAATCGCATCGGGCCTTAAGTTTTTATTTGCAATAAATAATAAAGTATATTCGTGTCAGCGCTTCAAAAAGCGCGATAAACAATAAAATCTCCGACAGGGCGGATTGACTCATCCCGCCCTGTCCCAATGCCCATATGGCCCATTAAAAATGTGCAACTAACGAACATATTATTTGTGGAGCGATGCAATTTCCATTATCGCATATGCCCCAATGTATCGGAGCGGTCAAGACCGTTCCCTACAGAATAACGTGCAATCCACATTTATCCTATCACTATTTATTGGCTCTCATCTTCCGGCAGGCGATCCATCAGCCAGCCGTACACATAATCAAACACTTCTTCGCGGTTGGTTTCGTTGTGCAGCTCATGGCGGGCATCGTGCCAGATTTCGCAGCTCAGATCCTGTACACCGGCATCCCCCAGCATGGCCCACACTTTGCGCACGCCCGCGCCGTAATCACCAACAGGGTCCGCCGTACCGGCAATCAGCAGCACCGGCAGATCCTTGCGGATATTCTGTGCCCATTTGCGGCTGCTGACATGGCACAGGGTGGCCAGCATTTCGCGGTAAGTCGCCGCGGTAAATGGGAAGGTGCACAGCGTGTCTGCATCGTATGCCTTTACCACTTCCGGGTCACGGCTGATCCAGGCATTGGGCGAAACAGCATCCGGAATGCGGTTGCAATAGGCCCCATATTCAGCTTGACCAGCGTTTTGGAAACATATTTTGGCCCGCGCACAGCTGCGGTCAGCGCGGCAACCGCCCAGCCCGCCTGGTTGCGGATGTGCGGACCGCCGTGCCGCTGAAAATAGCGCCGGAGATGCTTTCCGGCCAGGTTTCGGCATACCAGCGGGCATAGAAACTGCCCATGCTGTGGCCATACAAAAATACCGGCACGCCAGGGAACTTTTGGTGGATGATGCCGTTCATCGTGTGCAGGTCATTCAGCAGGTGGTAACGGCCGCGGGGCTCGCCATAATGCCGTGCCTCCCCTTTGTTTGCGGTACCGCCGTGACCCAGGTGGTCGTTGCCGGCCAGAGCTATGCCGCGCTGGGCATACCACTGCGCCATGGGGCGGTAGCGCTGTACATACTCGCACATGCCGTGGCTGAGCTGCAGCACGGCGCGCACCGGCACCCCCGGCATGGTATACATGCTGGCCGCCACGGTATGAACACCATCGGCAGACGGGAAACGAATCTCTTCACACTGCAGTTGGGGCATAGGTCTTACCTCCGCTGTTTTGGTCTGGCCGCACCGCACAGGGCAGTACATACACTATTCTATAAATAGTGTACCACAGTTTACCGCGCAGAACAACGCACAAACGCTGTTTTGCACAAAATTCGCCCCACAAATGCCAAAACAGCCCGCCTGAACGGTGAACATCGGGCAGGCTGTCTCCTTACAATTTCTCGTTTTCCTGGGCCGCTTTGACGGCGCATTCATCGCACAGGCCAAACACAGTCAGGCTGTAATCTTCCGGCACAATATCGGGGCAGGCATCAATCAGGGCTTTGAGCTTCGCATCCGAAATATGGATGCTTTTTACTTTTTGGCAGCTGCGGCAATACAGCTGCTGATGATCCTCCTGCGGGCCCTCAAAACGGTCTGCTTCGCCGGGGATGGAAACACGCCGCACTTTGCCAATATCAACCAACGTATTCAGGTCGCGGTAAACGGTGCCAAGGCTCAGCCGCGGGCACACTGCCCGCAGAGACGTACAGATCTGCTCCGCGGTTGGATAATCGCTGCGCGAAAGTACCTCCCGCAAAATCAGTTCACGTTGATGAGAATAGCGCATACTAAAAATCTCCTTCTCATACAATGCAGAGGAAAGAACTCGAAATGTTTTCCACTTCACATTGTATACATGATTCCTGTACCCTATCATATCAAATGATATTAAAGATTGTCAATACATTAAAATGTGACGTTTCGAAAAAGTTCTTGATATTTTCTTTCAAGCTAACAGGAATTGACTGTAATAATGTTGCCTTTTCTGATTATCTCGGCATTTTTCTTTTGTCATTCAGGAGATGATTTAATTTTTGACACTGTTTTTTCTTTTTTTGTTCAATTCCCATAAAATATTTTCATCAAAAATATTTTTATATTCCTATTTTGATATAGGTTATTATGATTTTATTGCGCGCAATTATAGTTGGCAATACCGCATAATTCTAAGTGCCGATACGGCGAGCGAGGTGCGGCAGATGCCAAGCCAAAAGCGCAGATAATACTGGATGTCTTATCGAGCATTTTGGCAACGCAGATGCCGTGCCGCAGCTGC
>ENA-OQAA01000768-OQAA01000768.1-human-gut-metagenome-genome-assembly--contig:-NODE-768-length-20225-cov-3.273162_pt1 | contig 20225 bp, 21 predicted proteins | sample MGYA00242489_ERZ504515 | MGnify/ENA primary metagenome ERZ504515 (study PRJEB26092, sample SAMD00036237) | human gut metagenome | host: Homo sapiens | study: EMG produced TPA metagenomics assembly of... | reverse complement strand
TGCTTGCCAGAGTAATAAAAAAGCAGAAAAACAGGCGGATTACCCGCCTGCTGTTGACATGCAATTTTGTAACTGTTAATATATAAAGCAAGGGCGAAAAGCTGATTTTGTTTAAGCTATCGCCCATTCTTATCATAGAAGATCATATTTACAGACTTTTCTTCATAGTCTCGAAAGGAATGCATCCCATGGCAGCATTCCTTTCTTTCCTGCTCTTTCATCATCTTTTTTGCTGTTTTCCAAACAAAACACACAAATATTTTACAGATCAAAAATAAGATTCCTATCTTTCATTTCCCATACAGAACACAGCTACTACACCCGGACCTGTATGACTTCCTATCACTGTTCCGATATTGTTGATCAAAATATTTTCAACACCCATCTTCTCACGTACAAGTTGCGCCACATATTCCGCATCTTCGATACAGTCTCCGTGAGTAATCATAATCAAATCATTCTCCCAGCCTTCTGACTGTTTTACTGCCATATCTACAATTTTATTCAAAGATTTTTTACGTCCTCTTTCTTTTCCGATCACCTGTAATTTTCCTTCATTATCCATATGAATGATCGGTTTGATCTGGACAAGCGTTCCGAGAACTGCCGTTGTTTTAGATACACGACCTCCTCTATGAAGATGATTCAGATCATCCACCGTCACATTATGGCAAATATGAAGTTTATTTTCTTCTGTCCACTTTGCAACTTCTTCTATCGTCTTGCCTTCCGCCTTTTTCTGCAGCGCTTTGTGTAATAGTAGAGCCTCTCCCATGCAGGCACAAAGCGTATCGACTACGATAACTTTTGCCTCAGGATATTTTTCTTCCAACATCTCCCCTGCAAGACGCATACTGTTTAAAGTTCCGCTTAAACCGGACGAAAACCCAAGATGTAAAATATCCTTTCCTTCTTTCACAAATGGTTCTAATGCTTCCATAGCCTCTTCCGGATTCACTTGCGAAGTAACAGACATCTTCCCCTCGCGGAGTTTCTCAAAAAACTCTTTTGCAGTCAATCCTTCCATATCTGTATAGGTTTCTCCGTCAATCGTATATTTTAATGCAACAACCGGAACATGTCTTTCTTCCAACCATAATTTCGGCACATCAACCGTGCTGTTTACTGTAATCACATAATCTCTCATTTTTGCATGCCTCCTGTACAAATATCAGAACACAGATAATTTCTGTATTCTTATATTTACATATAATACCATTTTTTAGACATTACGCAAAATTTTTTTAACAAAAATTAAAATTTGTAATAACAGTTCTTCCATACACAAAAACTTGTCTGCCGCAAAAACCGAAAATCAATTTAATTTTACATTCATATAATTTCGTCCTGATAATGTCTTATTAAATACAAGGAAACAAAACACCAAAATACACCCAATTATAAATCCATACAGATTGAAACATGCCGTCAAAACCAAAAGAAGAAGACGCATAAATTTTAGCGCGTATCCTAATTCAAAATTAGGCTGTGTATAATTTGCCACAGCTACAAACGCCATGTACAGCATCACCTCACTGTTGAACCAACCGGACTGTACCGAAAATTCGCCCATCACAATACCCGCAATCACGCTAAGAGGCGTACTCAACATTGTCGGGGTATTCATTGCCGCCAGACGAAGTCCGTCAATCGACAATTCTAAAATAATAAACTGAAAGACAAGCGGAATATTTACTGTATCCTGCACCTCTACAAAACGAAACACTTCAGGCAGCCATTCAATATTCTGCATAAATAATAAATATAATGGTGTAAAAAATACCGTTGCAACTGTGATCAGCGTTCTTGTAATCTTTAAATACATTCCTGTTACTGTCGGAAAATAATAATCATTTGCTTCCTCTATCATATCAAAAATCGAAGTAGGAAGGATCATTGCCGACGGAGAATTATCTACAAGAATTACAACTTTCCCTTCAAAAAGACATGCCGCTGCCGTATCCGGACGCTCTGTATATTTAAATTTAGGAAAAGGATTAAACCATTTTCGTTTAAAAAGAGCTTCTGCAAGGCTTTGCTGATTCATCCGCAGATCATTTAATTCCAATGTTTCAATCCTTTTCTTTAAGTTTTGTAAAAGTTCCTTATCCACTCTGTCTTTCATGTAACAAATCGCAATATCTGTACGCGAAGACTGCCCTGCCTCCGTCATCTCCATGACAAGATGCGGATCCCGAATCCTTCTCCGCATCAGTGCTGTGTTAAATACGATTGTTTCTACAAATCCGTCTCTTGATCCGCGAAGCGATTTATCCTTATCGGGTTCATCGACTCCTCTCGCCGGATATGTCCTGCAGTCAAGAGCAATACATTCCTTATATCCATCAATAAACAGGCAGGCAGGACCGGAAAGGACGTTGCGGATCACCTGATCAAAATCTTCCAAGATTTCTACTTCCACATAAGGAACATGTTTCTGAATAAACATTTCTGCATCTTTCGGCATATCCTGTTCGGATACAGAAAGAAAGGAGTCCATGATCTTTAACATTGCTTCATCTTTTATAAATCCATCAATGTAATAGAACACAGACGCCTTTCCGCCTATTATGATCTCCCTTCTGATAATATCAAAACTTTCCTTAACCGGAAGAATCTCATTCATATATCTTATATTTTCTTCAAATGAACTGTTTAACTTTTTCGTATTTTTTTCTACCATAGAAACTTCCCCTTTTTTCTGCCGGATACCGACAGTACATTTTCTATGGTTAGAATACCCTTTTTTTATTTTTTTATTCGATCGGCTTTTTAATATATTATTTCTTTTTACGCTATAACGGTTTACCATGCTAATCAACGGATTCTTCAAGATATCCGGCTTTTTTCATTTTCTCGATGACCTGTTTCTGTCTCTGCCGTGCAAGTTCGGGACTGGCTGTAGGATTATAGTTTGTCGGAGCATTCGGCACTCCGGCAAGAAGGGTACATTCGTCAAAATTCATCTCCGACGGAACTTTACCAAAATAGCCGTTTGAGCATCCGCCACGCAATAATATCCATTTCCAAAGAAAATAGAATTTACATACAACTCAAAAATCGTATCTTTGTCAAGCTCGGACTCGATCTTAAACGCCATAAACATTTCCGCCACTTTCCGTACGATCTTCTTATCCTGCGTAAAATACTGATTTTTTGCAAGCTGCTGGGTGATCGTGCTGCCGCCTTCTACATAAGCTCCCGCTTTGATATCATTAAAAAAGGCTCTTCCAACCGCAATCGGATCGACCCCGAAATGGTCATAAAACCGTTTATCTTCCACTGACAAAACAGCATCAATATAAGTCTGCGGCAATTCATCTATCGTCGTATAATTCGGCTGCTCTTCAATTCTTGCAGCCATCTCTTTCACACTTTCTTCTGACAGAGCCTTTTTATACTCCTCATAGCCTTTATATCCAAGAACTCCCCCTGCAATGATTACACATAAAAAAATAAAAGAAAGCAGTCTTTTTATTATTTTCATCTGAAACGTATCCTCCTCTTTCGTAAAAGCATTTCCCCGCTGCATATTCAATATATAAAATCTATCCGCTTTCTTCCATCCTTTTAGCTTACGTTTCACCGGGAGACTCTTACATTTTTGTAAGCCGAAAAAACATCCCCCTGATCCACTTTTATTCTCTGCCCTAAATGTCAGAGCCGTGTTTTATTTTGTCGTGCTTCCGAATCCTCCATTTCTCACATCAGTTGCAGCATCGTCAACGGTAATCCCATATTCCACAAAAATCCCCTGCATAAAGCCCTCTCCGGCTTTGATCTGAACTGTTTTTTCTTCATTACTGTCGTTTGTCAGTTTTGCAAAAATATGGCCTTCATTATCCGAATTATAATAATCACTGTCAATAATTCCAACCGTATTATTCAGTTGCAGACGAAACTTAAACCCAAGTCCGCTTCTCGGATAACATTTTAACACCCATTCCGGTTCCATCCAAACCCTGATGCCTGTCGGAATTTTAATCGTTTCTCCCGGATTCAGTATAATGTCAACCGGAGCAAAAAAGTCATATCCCGCACTTCCTGCCGTTGCACGTCGAGGCAGCTTGATCCGATCGTAAATTTCCTTAAGTGTTTCTTTGCTTTGATCTTTATTTTCTCCCTTTTCTATTGCCTGAAATGTATCATCCCAGCCATCTGAAAATTGTCCGAAACTTACCTTTTCAAATCTTGCTATTCTTTTCATATATCTGACTCCTTAATGCTGTTCTTTTTGAAAATTCCAGACGCATCCAAAACATCTACAATTTCCTCAATGACACTTTCATTTACTACAAGCGCCATTCTGACATACCCTTCTCCATTGCTTCCAAAAGCGCTTCCCGGGGTAACGATAACGCCTGTTCGCTCCATAAGCTTCATACAAAAATCCACAGACGATGCATACCCTTCCGGTATCTTCGCCCAAACAAACATCGTTCCCTGACTGTCTCTGACATCCCAGCCGATTCTCCGAAGTCCTCCACACAATGTTTTATTGCGAGACGCATACTGCCGCCTCTGCTCCTCAATAAAATCGTCCGGTCCGATCAATGCCGCGATTGCAGCATACTGTACCGGATAAAAAATACCATAATCAATCTGTGACCGTAAAAGACGAAATTTACTGATAATTTCTTTATTACCTACAACAAAAGAAATTCTTGCTCCGGTCAGATTATAAGACTTAGAAAGAGAATAGAATTCTACTCCGACGTCTTTTGCCCCTTCAAACGAAAGGAATGATTTTCCCGGCTTGTCTCCATATGTAATATCTGAATACGCATTATCATGCAGAATTACAATCTCATTCTTTTTCGCAAAAGCAATCAATTTCTCATAAAACTCATCCGGAGCACATACACAGACCGGATTGAGCGGATATGAAACAATCATGTACTTCGTTTTCTTTAAAACTTCCTCGGGAATACTATCCAGATCCGGCAGGTATCCGTTCTCTTCCTCAATCGTATAATATTCTACGTTCGCTTTCGCGAGGATTCCGCTCATCTCAAACATCGGATATCCCGGATTCGGAACAAGAATCACATTGTCCGGATCACAAAATACCATACCGATATGAGCCATTGCTTCCTGAGAACCGTAAACAGACATAATCTCATCCTTTTCTACATGCACCCCAAAACGTTTCTCATATCGGTACTGCACCGCTTCCAATAATTCCGGCATATCTGCCAATGAATATTTATAATTATTCGGATCTTTGCACGCCTCCTCCATCGCTTTCATTACATGCAATGGAGGCTCAAAATCCGGCGTTCCTACAGAAAGATTGTATACTTTTCTTCCTTCTTTCAAAAGCTCTTCTTTCTTCTCATTTAACGCCCCGAAAATCCCAGGCTTAAAATCATTGATCAAAGTTGAAAAATGCTTGCTGTCCAATACAAACGCCCCCTAACATATGATAAAACATTCTTTAATTTTCAAATCGAATTGTTTCTATTCTATCACAGTTGTCATTTTATGTAAATGATAGGCGCAATCCCGCTTACCGTATCCACATTCCTGCATGAAATGTATTGAAAAAGAGATTTTAACTGACTATCTAAAAAAAGAAACGAGATGGTCAATATGTTGTTAGAAGACTATTAACTAATATTCTTTTTGATAGAGCTTTTTATTTACTGATACTCAGGTATTTCCAATGTTAAATAAGATGTTTTGTAAATCCATATTTCCGATAAAATCTTTCCTTCTGAAAACATCCCCTTACCTCTCCTCAAATTTTTCAAACAAGAGTTGAATCAGACACTCATAAAATACACTTTCAACCTCTTCAATCATCTCTGCCTTTCCATTCTCTCTGTAACTTATTCAACTCTGTTTTTCCCCACACACATTTAATGCGAACATCATTGCTACAAATACTGCTAAAAATCAGATATGCTGCCAAAAGAACTAAAAGAAAATTTTACATACAGAAATTTGTCAAGTATTTTGAAAGAAAAAGCCAAAAACCACGCAGAAAGAGACAGAGAAAAAATAAACTTTGCGCGGATTATATTTACAAAGATACATAACTACAAAATAAAACGGATGATCTTTAAGAAAGACTTAGAGTATAATTATTATTGGCAAAATCATGACAACCCGTCCAACGGGCAATGTCGTCAACTTAAGATATATCAAAAATATAAAATAAAAATGTCTAAAAGCACTTGATAAAATGCGAAAAAAATGTTGCCTTGCGTTGATTACTTTTTCAATGCGAGGTGATTTTATGAATACAAAACTTTTAACATCCATTTTACAATCTTCCAATGACCTTATTACATCAGAAGATTTCTTGACAAGGCATCGTATAGGTAATGCTTTTACACGTTCTGGAAAGCTTTCTTTTTCTAACTTGATTTATTTTGTGCTCCAGTCGGTTCATAAATCCATTCCTATAAACTATGCCCGATTTTTAGAAAATTTTCCATCTGATCTTCCAATATTTGTATCAAAACAGGCAATTTCAAAGGCAAGACAGGGTATTTCTCATAAAGCATTTCTTGAATTATTCCGTCTTTCTGTGAAACAATTCTATTTTCAACCAGTAAATTTACGCACTTGGAATGGTTTCCATATTTATGCCGTTGACGGAAGTACGATACAGATTCCGGAATCAAAAGAGAATTATGAAGTGTTTGGAGGTAACCCAAACAAGACAAAAATCATATCGCCTCTTGCTTCCGCATCCGTTCTTTATGATGTAATAAACGATATTCTGATTGACGTTTCTCTTCATCCCTATCGTTACAATGAACGGGAATCGGCTAAAGCTCATGTAGATTTTTTACCTAGGTTTCCAAACAGTATCATACTTTTTGACAGAGGATATCCTTCCGAAGACATGTTTCACTATCTAAACTCCAAAGGAATTCTGTTTCTTATGCGTGTGCCAAAGACGTTTAAGAAAGCTATATCGGAACAGGAAGATGCTTTGTTTACATATCCTGCTTCTTGTAATAAAGAATCCCTTACTTTAAGGAGCATTCACTTTTTATTGGAAGACGGCAGCACAGAATATCTAGTGACAAATCTGATGCCCGAGCAGATAGCTAAGGAGAACTTTCCAGATTTATACCAGTTTCGTTGGGGAGTTGAAAGCAAATATAGAGAACTTAAGAACAGGCTTGAAATAGAAGCCTTTAACAGCATTAAGCCTGCCAGTATCCAACAGGAGTTCTTTGCAGCAATGTATTTATCCAATCTAGTTGCGGTTATAAAGTCGGAATCAGATTCAAAAATCATTGTGTCTATCAATAATAGGCATGCTTACCAGGCTAACCGTAGTTATATATTAAACCGTATAAAAAACTGTATCGTACACCTTTTGCGGTCGCCCTTGTCCATATGTTACGAGATGATATGCCGGATAGTGGAAGAAGCTTCCAAAACATGTCCCATTATCCGCCCTGATAGAAAGTTTGGTAGATACCGAAAACATACACGTCGGAGATATTACAGCCATATGAAAAGCTGTATTTAAATAAAAACATAACCAAAAGGCTATCGGACTGTTAAAAAAATCAGCAGTCCTATTTGTGATGCGATTATTTGTAACAATAAATCCAATCACTTTATTAGCATACAGCTTTTTTTAATAAATACTCTTAAGTTGACAACATTGCCCGCATAGCGGGTGGTTTATTGTTTCGCCCATCTCCATTTTTCGGATCAACGAAAAACTCCAATGGGCTCAACAGACTAAAGTCCATAGTTATAAAATTTAAAGACATATTGCACTTACACAATATGCCCCCACAATGTTTCTATAAGACAATTTATATCATACTTTTTGTACTCCTATAAAAACTCTTCTATACTCCCTTTGTACTCCCAATTTTGCGATACAGCCCGATATTTGACATCATTTTATATACTTTGACTTTTCAATAAATCCCGTAAATATCACATTAAAAAGGCGTTCCATACAAATCATACGGTGTCACCTGATATACGTAATAATTAAGCCAGTTCGTATAGAGGTTGTTGGCGTGTGCTCTCCATGTAAGTACCGGTTTATTTTCCGAATCATCATCGGGATAATAATTTTCCGGAATTTGAGGATTTAATCCACGGCTTATATCACGCTTATATTCTGAATCAAGAGTCATACGGTCATATTCCGGATGTCCCATCACAAATATCTGACGCCCTTCTTTGGCCATACACATAAATACACCTGCCTGAAGAGAATCTGCAAGAATCATGATTCTGTCATCCTTCTCCAAAAGTTCCTGAGGAACTTCCGTATGTCTTGAATGAGGCGCCATAAACACATCATCAAAACCTCTTACAAGAGGAATCTTCCTGTTTCTCACGCGATGTCTGTACACACCGGATAATTTCTTCGGAAGCGCTTTTTTATTGATCCCGTAATGATAGTAAATACCCGCTTGCGCTCCCCAGCACAAATGAAGTGTTGATGTCACATTTGTCTTTGTCCACTCCATAATTTCTGTCAATTCCTGCCAATAATCAACTTCTTCAAACTCCATTTGTTCTACCGGCGCACCCGTAATAATAAATCCGTCAAACTTTCTCATTTTAATATCTTCAAATGATTCATAAAACTTATAAATGTGACTCGTTGATGTATTTTTAGAAACATGGCTCGTCATACGAACAAACGTCACATCTACTTGGAGCGGCGTATTTGAAAGTGATCTTAAAATTTGAAGTTCGGTATCTTCTTTCAACGGCATAAGATTTAAAAGTCCGATACTGATTGGACGGATATCTTGATGTGCCGCCCTATATTCATCCATCACAAATATATTTTCATGTTCCAGTATTTCTTTTACAGGAAGATCGTTTTGTACTCGAATAGGCATAATATTATCTCTCCTTTTCTTTGAATATATTTTTATCGGCATGGACATAAGTTCCGTCCGATTCTACATAACTATATTCGTCATAAGCATCTGTCTTGACAGGCAGTTTTTTTCTTTTCAAGTTTGTTATTAACAAGCATTCCGACAATATAATAAACGACTGCAAATGTCGGAACTCCAAGTATCATTCCGGGAACTCCGAACAGACCCCCTCCGATCAAAATCGAAAACACAACCCAAAATGCCGACAAGCCCTGTGGAATCTCCTAATATTTTAGGACCAAGCACATTTCCGTCAAACTGCTGTAAGGCGATAATAAAAATAATAAAGTAAATCCCCATCTTAGGCTCTGCAAGCAAAATAAGAATCGCGCTTGGGATTGCCCCTATATAAGGTCCGAAAAACGGAATTACATTTGTCACACCGACGATCACACTGACAAGCATCGCATATGGCATATTCAAAATCGACAGGCCTGCGAAACAAAGAACACCGATAATAGCCGAATCAATGATTTTTCCTATAATAAATCCTCCGAATATTTCATTACTCTTAATAGTAAGATGAAGAATCATATTGGCATTTGACGGTTTAAATATAGCATATGTTATTTTTTTAGACTGTTTTGAAAACTTTTCTTTACTGAACAGTACATAGACAGAAACAATTAATCCGATCAAAATATTCATAATTTCACGCATGAAATTCAGCACACCGACTGTCAAACCTGACATAAAATCATTAATGCGTCCAAGCAGATCTGTACGCATCCAATTTTGCACAAATGTAGTGGCCTCTTTCATCACACTTTCTACGATATTCCCGATCGTCGAATTTTCTGTATTCATTTCACTTAACTCTCTGATAAAACGGTTCATCTGACTCGGAACATTCATGATCATATCACGAATACTTTTATAAAGTTCCGGTATCATCATATTAAACAGTGTAAAAATAATCGTTGCCAATATCACAATCGAAATACAGATTCCTACGGATCTCGACACGCTTTTCGCCTGTTTAAAATTAGGAAATTTCTTTTCCAAAAAAGGAAGGAGCTTCCTGTCTACTGCTTTCACTATCGGATTCAAAAGATAAGCGATTGCCAATCCGTAAACAATCGGCTTTGAAACCAAAAATATTTTCCGAATCACTCCCGATATGTGTCCTGCCCGCAAAAGCAGAAAATAAAAAAGAATACATGTTAAAGCGCCGACTACGATCGCCACAGTTTTGCCGAACTGCTGTTTTAACCAAGAAGGTTTTCCTGTTCCGAATATCGGCTGTTTCACATAATACCCTGTTTTATCACCATTTTTTTCGTTCTTTTTATACTTTTCATCTTTTTTGTTTTCTACATTTTCCTGTTCATCGGTCATCTCATATACCTTCCAGTCTTTTTCGTTTATCAGATAAACTATAATTAATTTATTATAACGCTTTTATTCTTTCAGCGTCAACCGGAATATATCATAACCCGTACCATAACCCCATGCCATTTTGCCGCGCAGATTGTAAGCGATTGCCAAAGTCTCTCCCAAAATTCGTCTTCATTACAAAAATAAAAGGAACCGTCTTTTAATTTAAGACGATTCCTCTGACATTTACTCTGGATATATGATTTTCCTTTTCTCCGTTATCTTGAATAACTGCTTTGTCCTTTTTCGTTCTTGCTTAACCCTTAAAACATGTTTTTAAACAATCAGCCTATGCATGATTGAAATGTCGCGCACTCTGTTCCCGATGCCTGTTTTGCATCTCCGCCTTCTACGCTGATTTTTCCTGCATGGCATTCACACTCTTTATTATACATACAATTTGTTGCCTTACAATCAACGCAGGAACAATCTGAAGCCTCTTTCATAGAATTTGTGTAACTTCCTTCCTTTCTCTCCTGAAAGCTGTCACAACATGTCTCTTTCGGATTTTTTGCAGATTCTCCTCCTACTGTAATCTCATCAAGATCACAAAGAAACTGTTTGTTGTGTACACACGTCTGAACTGTACATTTTAATTGCGGCATAACGCTACCTCCTTTTATTCAATATCAATAGCATTATGTCCTGACATTACTCATAATATTCTTTTATTTTTCAAAAAAATTGCCAAAACCGCAAAAAACTCTCTCACAAGATAATTTATCTGAAAAACATAATTTGAAGAAGCCGATACTGAAAAAACATGAGCATATCCTTCCTGTTCTGCTAAAAGTTTTGCCCTGTAACTATGAAAATTATTTGTAACGATTCCGACCGTCTCATGTTTCGGATCAATAAATCTCCGACTGAAACTCAGATTTTCTCTTGTAGAAACGGACTGATCTTCCTTTCTGATCCGATTTTCCGCAACTCCTTGTTCGATAAGATATTGTTCCATTGCATCCGCTTCTGAAATATCTTCTCCCGGCCCCCTGCCGCCTGAAACAACTACCATTGTCCTTTCATTTTCCTCTAAATAATGAATCGCTGCATCAAGCCGCCTTTTCAGCGAATCCGTAATTTTTCTTCCTCTTACCTGCGCCCCCAATATAATGATCCACTGCGCTCCTCTTTCAGGTTTAGAAAACATACCTCGACAGATTTTAATTTCCACAGTCAGAAAAAGAATCCATAACCCCAGGCATATCCATCCGAAAACACTTTCCACATATGCAGGAAGCGGCACACATCCAAAAAACAGATGTGCGCCGCCGGTCAACAACCAAAAAACCGCAAAGGTCGATCGCAGTCTGCGGGAATAAATGACAAGTATTAAATAATACAACACACACAGACTTCCCAAAATCCAGAAATACTCTTTCATTTATGCATTTCTTCCGCAGCACTTTTTATATTTTTTGCCACTTCCACACGGACAAGGATCATTTCTTCCTATTTTCTTTTCTTTACGTATTGTTCCTGAATTTTTCTGCTCTTTGTACAGACGTTTTCTCGTATTTTCATCAAAAATCTTTTCCCACTGCGGAAGTTCATAAAGCCAGTCAGCTCTTGCATCTACCATGTTTTTATATAATTTTTCTTTATCAAATCCAAGACTTACTTCTGTATCCTCATCCATCGTCTCAATCGGATTCGGTGTTTTCAAACTGTCGTTGATTCCGTCAAGAAAACCAACCATCGTCATTACATCCTGACCGTATTTTTCGGCAAGTTCTTTCACTGTTCCTTTTACCTCTGTATCAGGATCATCCAGAAGCTGCTCGTAAATCGATGTCTCTATTGTAAAATATTTTCCCCAAAAACTCTCTAACTGCTCTTTTGACAGGTTTCTGTCATAAGCCATATCTCTCCATTGATCTAATAAACATTTTTCGCTCATTGTATATTGCTCCTTTATCTTTAAAATCCATCTAAATCATTATATAACAATTTCTGTTTGCCGTAAACTATTATTTTAGGTATAATTACAGCATACCTATTCAGTTCAACAAGAAACTTGATCAAGCTATTTTTTCATGTTGATCGTCAATTCAAAATATTTTTATAGTAGGAAAGGATTTTATCATGAAAAACATAAAACGTATCCTTGCAGTCATAGGTGTTATCCTTCTTATCGGAATGTATGTCTGCACTCTCATATTTGCTCTGATCGGATCTCCTGCATCAGACGACCTGTTAAAAGCCTCTATAGCCGCTACGATTTTAATTCCGGTTCTGCTTTACGGGTTTATTCTGATCACCCGGCTTTTAAAAAATAAGAATAATCAGAACGATGATTAATTCATCAATTATATAATAACTCAACCAACTTTAAGGCTGCTGCGGTTTTTTCATGGCATTCATTTTCACCCATGTTGCCGCGCCGCCTTATCGCTTGTCTTTTCTTCAGGTATTCTTCCATCGTCATCATCCTTATTTCTGTCTCTCTGTCATTCCGGCGCATAAAATATACCTCCTCTTCTTGCTTTTTTCAAAACCCGGTCTTATATCTTATGCTTTCTCTTTAAAAAATATTACAAAAGGATGGCGAAAACCATCGGCTTACACCATCCTCATTCTCATATATTCACTCTTTATTTCCCCCGGAAACAAAAGCCTCCGAAAGACAAAATCCATATACCTTTTACAAGAACCTTACTTTTAACTATGAATTAACGGTTACGATAAATAATATCATCTCTTCCCGGGCCGTTACTGATCATTGTAAACGGATATCCGACCTCTTTTTCGATAAACTCTATATAATTACGGCAATTTTCCGGAAGATCTTCGTATTTTCTGATTCCTCTGATATCTTCTTTCCAACCCGGAAGTGTTTTAAGAACCGGTTTTGCTTTTTCAAGAAGATGTGTTACAGGAAAATCTGTCGTTACCTCTCCGTCAATTTCATAACCTACACATACCGGAATTTCATCCAAGTATCCAAGAACATCCAAAACCGTAAATGCAACATCTGTTGTTCCCTGCATTCTGCATCCGTATTTTGAAGCGACACAGTCAAACCAACCGACACGTCTCGGACGTCCTGTCGTAGCGCCGTACTCTCCGCCGTCACCTCCGCGTCTTCTAAGCTCATCTGCTTCTTCTCCGAAAATTTCACTTACAAATGCCCCTGCTCCTACCGCGCTTGAATAAGCTTTACATACCGTAATTACCTGTTTAATCTCATACGGAGGAATGCCCGCACCGATCGCCCCGTATGCGGCAAGCGTGGATGAAGACGTTACCATCGGATAAATACCATGATCCGGATCTTTTAAGGAACCAAGCTGACCTTCCAAAAGAATATTTTTTCCTTCTTTCAAAGCATTATGTAAAAAGAGCGAAACATCGCATACATAAGGAGCCACCATATCTCTGTAGCTTACAAGTTCTTTATATAATTCATCAGGATCAATCAATGGTTTGTGATAAAGGTGTTCAAGCAATACATTTTTTTGTTCTGCTACACGAACCACTTTCTCCTTTAGCAATTCATCGTCAAAAAGTTCACTCACCTGAAAACCGATTTTTGCATATTTATCAGAATAAAACGGAGCAATACCCGATTTTGTCGAACCAAAAGATTTCCTCCGAGACGCTCTTCCTCATAAGCATCAAAATTTTTATGATAAGACATCACCATCTGCGCTCTGTCAGAAACAAGAATCTTCGGCATCGGAACACCCCGATCCACGATAGACTTAACTTCCTTAAACAAAATCGGAACATCCAACGCTACACCATTTCCGATGATACTTGTTGTATGATCATAAAATACTCCTGACGGCAGTGTATGCAGCGCAAATTTTCCATAATCATTTACGATCGTATGACCTGCGTTTGCTCCGCCTTGAAAACGAACGATGATGTCAGATTCTTTACCAAGCATATCTGTAATCTTACCTTTTCCTTCATCGCCCCAGTTTGCACCAACTACTGCTTTTACCATTTCCATTCCTCCTGAACATCGTTGCTTTTAAATAATTATGAGCGGTACTTATGAATAACCGCAGTTAGAATTATACTATATTTTTCTTATTATGTAAAATGTTATTTCGTTTTTTATAAAAGGATCATAAAATTGTTTTGAAACAAAGGAGCCAATAGATTTTATAATCTGCTATTGTAATTGCCCTGAAAAAGTATTAAAATAACAGATACATTCAGGATGTTTCTCCATTATACAGACGGAGCACATCTTCTTACAGAAAGGAGAGTCAACAAATTGAAAAAACTTGTTAAATGGTTTAGTATCTTCGCTGTCATCGGAACGGCGATCGGGCTTGCCGTCGCGTATTTCTGCAAGAACAGTTCCGACATTCCAGAGGAAAATGATCCTGCCGAGACCGAGGATGATGACTTTGATCTTGATGCCGATCTTCAACCTGCATCCGACAGAGAATATGTATCTTTAAAAAAGACTGATGATGACACAGATGGCGAATCCGAATCACTTGAAGAAAAATAGTACAGAAATATTCCGTGTATTTACTATTTTATACACAACTAAAACACGCCGGAACATAAGTTTCGACGTGTTTTTCTTTCTCAAAAGCAGAATCTGTTCAACTGATTTGTCAATTTCCCTCTTTATTCCATGCTTCATCAAGCAGACGAGCCGCATGCAAGATTTTTTCATCGCTCATATTTGCATATCCTAACAGGATTACCGATTCGTTCTGTTCTCTGTCTTTTTCTCCCACATAATATTCTGACAGTCCGTATACTTTTACTTCTTTTTCTTCTGCCAAACGGATTAACTCTTTTTCGCTTCTTCCATCGCAAAAATGAAGAAGAAGATGTACTCCTGCATTTTCTCCCGACACTGTAAACTCTGTTTTCATTTCTTTTAAAGTGCTCAGTAAAACATCATGTCTGCTCCGATACAAAGCTCTTGTTTTGTTCAGATGACGTTCATAATATCCTTTTTCTATAAATTTCTGCAAAATAAGCTGATCTACTTTTGATACAGTAGAGCTGATAAATCCGCACCGTTTTTTATACAGCGAACATACTCTTTCCGGCAGGACAAGGTAACTCATCCTAATCGCAGGAGCTATAGATTTTGAAAAAGTTCCGATGTAAATTACCTTTCCGCTTCTGTCATATCCTTGCAAAGCCGGAATTGGTTTTCCTTTATAACGAAACTCACTGTCATAATCATCTTCTATAATAAATCTCTCTTCTTTTTCCTGCGCCCATTTCAAAAGTTCCATTCGCCGTTTTATAGGCATAACTATTCCAAGCGGATATTGATGCGAAGGCATCACAAATGCGATATCTGCATCCGATTTACGCAGTTCGTCCACACGCATTCCTTTGTCATCCATATCGACAGTACACACTTCATATGACAAATTTTTAAACAGACGATACGCCTGCTTGTATGTCGGATTCTCCAATGCGATTTTATGTTCACCTCCTAAGATCATTCCGAGAAGCATTAAAAGATAGTCATTTCCGGCTCCGACAATAATCTGCTCCGGAGTGCAATTTACTCCTCGGGCCTGATGAAGGTAACTGCATATAGCATTTCTAAGTCCATATTCTCCCTGAGGGCAGCCGAGACGAAACAGTTCTGCCTTATCATCACAAGACACTCTCGGGATAATTTTCGCCATATATTATACGGAAAGCTTTTCAGATCCACTCCGCTCGGAGTAAAATCATACCGGTACTTTTGTTCCCGTTGTTCATTATTTTCTCTTTTATTATTTTCCTGCGCATCTATCTGAAACAATCCGTCAATCTGACAAACAAAATATCCTCTGTAAGGCTGTGCCTCAATATAACCTTCAGACAGCAGCTGTTCATACGCCAGTTCCACCGTACTTCTGCTTACTTCCAAATGTGCGCTTAATGCTCTTGTAGAGGGAAGTTTCTCTCCGCTTTGTATCCGTCCTTTTTTGATATCATCTTTTATATAGTCATATATTTGCTCATAGAGCGGGACTTTTTGTTCCGCTCTTAAATTAATCATTAATTCATTCATTCTGTTTTATTATAAACTACCATTTATTTTGGAAGCTTAAACGAGCTCTTCAATGATACGATTCTGTTAAACACAAGATGATCCGGCTCAGAATCATGAGAATCCACACAGAAATATCCATTTCTCACAAACTGGAAGCTGTCATATGCTTTTGCACCGTCAAAACTCGGTTCCACATAAGCATCTTTTATTATCGTCAGTGAATTCGGATTCAGATTCAACGATCCATCTTCTTTATTATATACACCCTTTTCTTCATCGATTAAGTTCTCATAAAGGCGCACTTCCGCTTTCTGTGCATACTCCGCCGGAACCCAGTGAATCGTTCCTTTTACTTTCCTTCCTGTAAAACCGCTTCCCGCTTTTGTTTCCGGATCATAAGTACAATGTACTTCTGTTATCTTACCGTTTTCATCTTTCACAAAACTCTCACATTTTACAAAATACGCATGCATCAGACGCACTTCATTTCCCGGGAATAAACGGAAATATTTTTTCGGCGGCTCTTCCATAAAATCTTCTCTTTCGATATAAAGTTCTCGTCCAAACGGAACTTTACGTATGCCTAATTCTTCATTTTCCAAATTATTCGCAACATCCAGATATTCAACCTGACCTTCCGGATAATTATCTATTATGAGTTTGATCGGATCCAACACAGCCATCATACGCGGTTTTTTCATCTTAAGATCTTCACGGATACAATACTCAAGCATTGCATAATCTACAGAACTCTGCGCTTTTGAAACTCCGCACAATTCGATGAACATCTTTATAGATTCCGGTGTAAATCCGCGGCGTCTCAATGCCGCAATCGACACAAGGCGTGGATCATCCCATCCGTCTACGATACCATCCTCTACCAATTTTTTGATATAACGCTTTCCAGTAACAACATTTGTCAAATAAAGTTTTGCAAATTCAATCTGTCTGGGCGGATTCTCAAACTCGCACTCTCTTACAACCCAGTCATACAATGGTCTGTGATCTTCAAACTCCAATGTACAGATAGAATGTGTAATTCCTTCAATCGCATCTTCGATCGGATGTGCAAAATCATACATCGGATAAATACACCATTTATCTCCGGTATTATGGTGTGTCATACGCGCCACACGATAAATAATCGGATCTCTCATATTTATATTCGGAGAAGCCATATCTATTTTAGCCCGAAGAACTTTCTCTCCGTCCTCATATTTTCCTTCCCGCATTTCTTCAAATAATTTCAGGTTTTCCTCTACAGAACGATTTCTATAAGGACTTTCTTTTCCGGGTTCTTTCAATGTCCCGCGGTATTCTCTCATCTGTTCTGCGGTAAGATCGCACACGAATGCTTTTCCTTTTTTAATCAGTTTTACTGCGCATTCATACATTTGATCAAAATAATCTGATGCAAAATATAGCCTGTCTTCCCAGTCCGCTCCGAGCCACTGAATATCCTCTTTGATTGAATCAACAAACTCCATTTTTTCTTTTGTCGGATTTGTATCGTCGAATCTCATATTAAATGTGCCGCCATATTTCTGGGCCAGTCCGTAATTAAGCAAAATTGATTTTGCATGTCCGATATGCAAGTAACCGTTCGGTTCAGGCGGGAAACGAGTAGCCACATGATCATATACTCCCTCCGCCAAATCTTTGTCTATTTCCTGCTCGATAAAATTCTTTGAAACAGTTTCGTTTTCCATTGTCTCCTCCTCTAATAACGCAAACATTCATAGCAATTATCTTATCATAAAATTAAGATATCTACAAGTACTCGGTTTACTTTGCCGCGTTGATGTGATACAATAAGCCCGCTGTCTAAAATATGTATCAACGCATTTCATTTTTTCAAAAGTATGCGCTATTTTTATTTTAGAACAAATTTACCTGATTACAAAAAACAAAGAAAGGCTTTTAGTTATGAAAAGAGAAAATTTTGGTTCACGACTCGGCTTCATCCTAGTGTCGGCCGGGTGTGCTATCGGACTGGGCAATGTATGGAAATTTCCCTATATGGCCGGACAATACGGAGGAGCCGCATTCATTTTAATCTACCTGCTGTTCCTTGTGATACTCGGATTACCGATCATCGTATGTGAATTCAGTGTAGGACGCGCAAGCCAGAAAAGCATCGCCACATCTTATAACGTACTGGAACCGAAAGGAACGCGTTGGCATTTTACAAGATGGTTTGCAATCGCCGGAAACTATCTCCTTGTTATGTTTTATTCCATGGTCGGCGGATGGATGCTTTATTACTGCTTCCGGATGGCAAAAGGAGAGTTTGCAGGCATTGATTCCACAGTAGTTTCCGCAAAATATGATTCCATGCTGGAATCTCCTGTCACACTGACTTTTTGGACTATACTTGTAATTTTACTTGCTTTTTGGATCTGTAGCATCGGTCTTCAAAAAGGTGTCGAAAAGATCATGAAGATAACTATGCTCTGCCTTTTGGCAATCATGGTCGTACTTGCCATAAGGTCAGTTACTCTTCCGGGTGCAGCAGAAGGACTCAGATTTTACCTCATTCCGGATTTCGGAAAAGTACTCGAAAACGGGGTCGGAAACGTTATTTTCGGAGCAATGAGTCAAGCTTTCTTTACACTAAGCATCGGAATGGGCGGAATGGCAATCTTCGGAAGCTATTTAGATAAATCCCGTTCTCTCACCGGAGAATCTTTAAGCATCCTTCTACTGGATACTTGCGTTGCTCTTACTGCAGGTTTAATTGTATTTCCTGCATGTTTTTCATTTAATGTACAGCCGGATGCAGGTCCCAGACTTGTATTTATCACTCTTCCGAACATTTTCACTCAGATGCCGGGAGGACGAGTTTGGGGGGCTCTGTTTTTCCTCTTCCTTTTCTTTGCAGCCCTGTCCACGATCGTCGGCGTATTCGAAAACATTGTTTCCTTCGGGATCGATCTTTTTGGATTCAGCCGCAAAAAATCTGTCGGCATCAACATTGTACTTATTATTGTATTAAGTATTCCTTGTATTCTCGGCTTCAATATTTTATCGGGGATACAACCGCTCGGAGCAGGGTCGAACATTATGGATTTAGAAGATTTCCTTGTGTCAAACAATATCCTTCCTCTTGGTTCCGTTATATATCTTATGTTTTGTACACACAAAAACGGTTGGGGATGGAACAATTTCATTCAGGAGGCAAATGCAGGAAACGGATTGAAATTTCCTCAATTTATCCGTAAATATATGACATATATTCTTCCTTGGATCGTTGTCATCATCTACTTAAAAGGCTACTATGACAAATTCAGTTCTCAAAGCAACGTCGTCTTCGGCGTATGGATGGCTGTCGCATTTGCATTTCTTCTCCTTGTTTTTTCCGTCACACGGAAGCAAAAACAGACCAAACTATAATCGTTTTTATAAATTCGCTTTATTAAGTGCAGACAGTAAATAATATCAAAAGAAAGTTCTGTGGATCTCCAAAGAACTTTCTTTTTTACAGTAGCGAACTACATTTAATATTCTTTTGCAAATTCTACATTGCCCCGTTCAAAATATTTTCCCACATCAGCAAGGAGTCTTGCAAAATACAAACATACCGTCGGATCAATGTCCGGATGTTCCCTCCTCAAATCATAATTCTGTACACCGATAAACATTGTATGCGATGCCTTCCAATCCCTTTCCAATATCGGGAAGAAATCTTCAATATCTTCACATCCCGCATAAAAAAAGATATTAATATTATTTTTCATCGCATCAAAATACCGATAAAAATCCGGTAGTTTCACTCCCTCCATTACTCTGATAAAATGTGTCAATTTTTCCAATCCTTCTTTTAAATCTTCCAGTTCCTCTCTTCCTATTTTCATCTTTCCCTTGTATGATAATTAGGAAGTTAATTATCACACGTTTCCTTTCTTTTAATATCGTGGTTCAATACAATTCAGATACTATGGACTTTTGATTTTTCCCTGTAGCCTTGACTACTCGACTGGAGTGTA
>ENA-OQAA01000767-OQAA01000767.1-human-gut-metagenome-genome-assembly--contig:-NODE-767-length-20227-cov-2.499303_pt1 | contig 20227 bp, 29 predicted proteins | sample MGYA00242489_ERZ504515 | MGnify/ENA primary metagenome ERZ504515 (study PRJEB26092, sample SAMD00036237) | human gut metagenome | host: Homo sapiens | study: EMG produced TPA metagenomics assembly of... | reverse complement strand
CTTTCATCATGGACGTATCTTCGCAGTCGACCGCTGTCCGGCAAGAGCTTCATCCCCATTCTGGTTGGTACCGGCTGCGGCGTTCCCGGTGTTATGGCTTCCCGTACCATCGAGAACGAGCGTGACCGCCGTATGACGATCATGACCACCTGCTTCATTCCCTGCGGTGCCAAGCTGCCCATCATCGGCCTGATCGCAGGTGCTCTGTTCGGCGGCAGCAGCTGGGTCGCCACCTCTGCTTACTTCATCGGCTTTGCAGCATCATCATCTCCGGCATCATCCTGAAAAAGACGAAGTTGTTCGCCGGTGATCCTGCTCCGTTCGTTATGGAGCTGCCCGCTTACCATGTGCCCGCATGGGGCAACGTCCTGCGCGCTACTTGGGAGCGCGGCTGGTCCTTCATCAAGCGTGCCGGCACCGTCATTCTGGCTGCCACCATCATCCTGTGGTTCCTGCAGGGCTTCGGCTTCGAGAACGGCGCGTTCACGATGGTCGAGGATCAGGACAACTCCATCCTGGCTATCGTTGCAAGCGCAATTTCCTGGATCTTCATCCCGCAGCTTCGGCAACTGGCGTGCAACCGTCGCTTCTATCTCCGGCTGATCGCCAAGGAGAATGTCGTCGGTACCTTCGGTGTTCTGTATCACTATGCTGACGAGCTGTCTGACAACGGCGACGAGATCTGGCCCGAGGTTGCTGCCAGCTTCACCGCGATCTCTGCTTACAGCTTCATGATCTTCAACCTGCTGTGCGCTCCCTGCTTCGCTGCTATGGGCGCCATCAAGCGCGAGATGAACAACGGCAAGTGGACTGCTATCGCCATTGGTTATATGTGCCTGGTGGCCTACTGTGCATCTCTGGTTGTTTACCAGATCGGCGGCCTGATCACCGGCGAAGTTGGCTTCAACATCTTCACCATCGTTGCTGTCGCTATCATTGTGTTTACCATCTACATGCTGGTTCGCCCCAACAAGTACCTGAATGATAACGAAGTTAAGATTGATGTCAAGAAGGTTGCTGCTTCCAAGTAATCACTGACAATTTGATGTTCCTTTTATAAGAGAGGTGTTTCGCTATGATGGATTTCTTGGCCACAAATTTTAATCTGCTACCATTATTGGTGCGGTTATTGTGTTTGGGGGCACGGGCCTGATTGTGTGGCACTCTCACAAGCATGGCGGCGTTGGCTGCGATTGCGGTGGCAGCTGCCACGGTGAGTGTGGCTGCTCCGGTGGCTGCAATGGCTCCTGCAAAGAAAATGCAGAAGAGCTTGCAAAGTTCAAACGGATTGCCGAAGAAAAGGCAAAGGCTAACGCAAGTCAGGTACATTAAAGCTTAAATTTTCCTGAATCCCAGCGCGGCGGGCCGCAGGCAGCAATGCCCGCGGTCCGCCGCATTTTTTATCAGCTGCACTATGGTGCGGGCTGCTTGATATGGAGTGATGAACATGGCATTGAGCGATGCCCACCTGCGATATCTGTTTGCAATCAGCAATGCAGCTGCAGCAACCCCGGATGTATCTTCCCGTCAGATTGGCCAGTGCACTGGGGGTTACCAAACCCTCGGTTGTGCATATCCTGAACATTCTCATGCGGGACGGTATGGTGGTAAAACGGCACTATGGCAAAATTTATCTGACGGACCGCGGTGCGTTTACCGTAAACTACTACCGCCGCTTGCTGGATGCAACCCTTGCCGCTATGCCGGAATATCCGTTCCCAGTCAGTGCAGATGAACGGCGCAATGCGGCCCTGGCATTGATTGCAGCGCTTCCTGACCGGGATTACAGGGAACATTTTGGTGCGCTCTTTGCCGAAACGGAGGTGGAAGAAAATGAGCCGCAGCCAGAAAGTGAATGAACCGGAAACCATGTCCACAGCTTCGGCCTATCTGTACAAAGAACAGGCCGAGTGTGTGCAGCAGGTGCACCAGTATCTGGTGGAACATCTCGATAGCCGCGTAACCCAGGTGGAACTGGCGCAGCGGTATCATATCTCTCTTACTTCGCTGAAAGGGGCGTTCAAACAGGTGTACGGCTTGCCAATCAATACTTACCTGCGCCGCTGCCGTGTGCAGCATGCGGAACAGCTGCTTTTCACAACGGATTTGAGCATTTTGGAGATCGCACAGCGGGTTGGGTACGACAGTCCCAGCCGTTTTGCGGCAATGTTTAAGCGCGAAAAGGGCATTACCCCGCGGGAATGCCGCCGCGTGCGCACCGACCAGCTGCCGGAAGAAAAAACGATTGCCTGATGTGGAATTACAGCTCAGCAAAACGCACAGCAGCGGTGGGCTGAAACTGGGCGAAATGGTGGAACGTGGAACATAGAATTTTCAAAAATAAAACCAGACGGCACATTTTTTTATCCAAAATGCACTTGTAAAAAGTGTAAAATACGTTATACTTGCGAATAAGGATTTTTGCAAGAAGTTAATCTTGTGAAACATCGCCAATTACAGCCGGGGGATGTATGCAGCAGCTTGCACCCCTGGGAATGTCGAATCAATAGAGAGGAGTTCAACGGATTATGGTGAACGTAAAGAAGGTAGCAATTTTTGTTGGTGGTATGCTGTTTGGCTCCGCTGGTTTCAAAATCCTGGCCAGCAAGGACGCTAAGAAGGTCTATACCCAGACCACCGCAGCCGTTCTGCGTATGAAGGACTGCACTATGGAGACGGTTAGCCGCGTTCAGGAAGAGGCTGGCGACATTCTGGCAGATGCAAAGGCCATCAACGAAGCCCGCGCAGCCGCAGCTGAACAGGAAGTTATCGCTGATGACGCTGCTGAAAGCGCCGCAGAATAATTGCTCCTTTTGGGCCGCCTGCAGGCGGCCCTTTTTTATGTGGTGGGGCACAGCGGCTGAACGGATGATGCCTTTATCGCTGTGCCAGAATTGGCAGTTGGGAAAGCCAAATAAGGAAATACAACTATGAAATGTACAATTTTACATGAAAGCCGCGGCCGTATGCGTGTGCATGTAAATGCCGTGCGTATGACCCTGCACCGTGCAGATGTTTTGGAAGCATACCTGAACCATTCGGAAGCCATTGAACATGCCAAAGTGTATGAACGCACCGGCGATGTTCTGATCCAATATAAGGGCAGCCGTGCGGGTGCAGTAACGGTGCTGAGCCATTATAAGTTTGATAACCCGGAACTGGATTCACTGGTTACTTCGGCTGACAGCCGTAAGATCAACCAGGAATACCAGGAACGTTTTGTCAACTTGGTGGTGTTCCGTGCGTTCCGCAAGCTGTTTCTGCCTGCTCCGGTGCAGGCCGTTATCACGGTGTTCAAAGCAATTGAATTTATCCGCCGTGGTCTGGTCTGCCTGTGGCATCGCAAGCTGGAAGTGGAAGTGCTGGATGCACTTTCTATCGGTGTATCGTTGCTGCGCAGTGACTTTAATACCGCCGGTTCCGTTATGTTCCTGCTCAATGTGGGCGCTTTGCTGGAAGAATGGACACGCAAAAAGAGCTGGATGATCTGGCTCGCAGCATGTCCCTGAACGTTGACCGTGTTTGGGTGCGCAGTCAGGGGACCGAAGTTCTGATGCCCATCACCAAGGTCAAGGCGGGGGACGAGATCATTGTGCGTTCTGGCAACATGGTGCCGCTGGATGGCACCGTGATCGAGGGCGAAGCATGGTCAACCAGGCGGCCCTGACCGGTGAGTCGATGCCGGTACGCAAGATTGCGGGTGCGACAGTTTATGCAGGTACTGTTGTTGAGGAAGGCGAATGCGTTTTTGCTGCAAACGCCGTGGATGGTGCCAGCCGTTACGATAAGATCGTATCTATGATCGAAGAGTCCGAAAAGCTCAAGTCCAGCACGGAAAACCACGCCCTGGAGCTGGCGGATCGCCTGGTGCCGTGGTGTCTGGCTGGTACGGTCGTGACCTATGCGCTCACCCGCAACGTAACCCGCGCAATCTCGATTCTGATGGTCGATTTTTCTTGCGCACTTAAACTTTCCATGCCGCTGGCCGTGCTGTCTGCTATGCGTGAATGCGGTTCCTACCACATCACCGTCAAGGGAGGCAAGTATCTGGAAGCCCTGTCCAAGGCGGATACTATTGTGTTTGATAAGACCGGTACCTGACCCATGCAAGTCCTAAAGTGGTCAAGGTTGTGCCGTTCTCCGGGTGTGATGAGGAGGAAGTTCTCAAGCTGGCCGCCTGCCTGGAAGAGCACTTCCCGCATTCCATGGCAAACGCCGTGGTGCGTGCTGCCAAGGAGCGCGGCATTACCCACGAGGAGATGCATACCGAGGTAGAGTACATTGTGGCCCACGGCATTGCAAGCCGCGTGCGCGGGGAGCGCGTTGTGATCGGCAGCCATCACTTTGTGTTCGAGGATGAAAAGTGCGTCATTCCCGCTGCGGAACAGCAGAAGTTTGACGATCTGGAACCGGAATATTCGCACCTGTATCTGGCTGCCTGCGGCCAGCTGGTGGGCGTTATCTGCATTGCGGACCGCTGCGCCCCGAAGCACGCCATGTGCTGCGCCAGCTGCGCGCCATCGGTGTCACCAACACTGTGATGATGACCGGTGACAGTGACCGCACCGCAGCCGCGATTGCCCGCCAGGTAGGCGTTGATCAGTATTTCTCGGAGGTTCTGCCGGAAGATAAAGCAGAGTATGTCCAAAAAGCAAAGGCAGAAGGGCATACCGTTGTCATGATCGGCGACGGCATCAACGATTCACCGGCTTTGTCTGCTGCCGATGTTGGCATCGCCATCAACTCTGGCGCAGCCATTGCACGCGAAATTGCCGATATTACCATCAAAGCCGACAGCTTGGAAGAGTTGGTGCAGCTCAAGAGCATTGCCAACGCCATGCAGCGCCGTGTGGCGAGCAACTATCGCTTTGTGCTGAGCTTTAACTCTGCCTGATCATTCTGGGCGCACTGGGCATTTTGCAGCCGGCAACCTCGGCTATGCTGCATAATCTTTCCACCATCGGCATCAGCCTGAAGAGTATGACGAACCTGCTGCCCGAAAAAACGCAGAACCAGCTGCAGCAGGAGAACACAAAGGCCTGATGCAGGCACTAATCGCATGAAAACGCAGCCACTATAAACAGGTGAGCTGCTGCCAGCAGGCAAAAAGTATGGCAGAACGATGAAAATAAAACTGAAAAAGAAAAAATACGAAAAAAATAAAAATTTTTCAGAAAAAAGCTTGACTTTCTTTAGAAGCCTGTTATAATAATACCTGTTGATGACAGCAGCCCACGTTCGACCGGGTGTAGCGCAGTTTTGGTAGCGCGCTTGAATGGGGTTCAAGAGGCCGTGAGTTCGACTCTCGCCACTCGGACCAAACAGTGAGTTGAGTTTTTCAACGCGAAACCGCTAAGTTTGAAAGAACTTGGCGGTTTTATTTTTTTGCTTTTTTGCGGTGAAAATAGGGCCAGTTCTAACCGATTTTATCCAGCAGGCAAAGGTCACTGCATATTTGCTGCAATGCCTTGCTTTCTTTTGGTATCCAAATGTCCGTAAATATTCGCCGTCATCTTTATATCAGGATGCCCTAACCATTCCTGCACGTCCTTCAAGCCAAAGGATTGGGACAGTATTGAAACTCATGTGTAACTTCAAAACTTTCGATAAAGTATGAAAAGTCGGGAGCTTGGAACGCTGCGGATATTTAACTGTTTGGAGCATCCACAAAAAACGGACAAACATATGCCGTGTGCCGATAAGACAGTAATTTGAGAAAACTACAAAATCGGCATCTGCCAAGCAGGATTGGACAACAAAACAGGCGGCACTCAACGTCGGTTGGGTGCTGCCTGTTTTTGTACATCTAAGGGTTGCGAATCACCTGTTTTTTGCGCTGAAAAGCAAGGATAGCGAAAAGGGTGAAATAGTTATCGCCTCTGTGCGGTTCTTTTGTGAAACAGCGAATCGCTGCATAGCGGATACCGTTCGCTGGGGAGTGCGTATATTTGCGGTCAAGCAAAATACCCCTCAAAACTGTAAAGTCGATAGATAGGTATTTCGATGCAGAGTATGATTGACACTGTTAGAATCGAAAAATCAGATTTTAGCACAAAATAATGTTGCTAAATGGCGATAACTTCCGTCGCGCCTATTGAAAATAGAATGATTGCTGTGTCATACTGTGTGTACACACGAACGAGTGGGCACGTTTGACGATCTGATCTACAATGACCTGCTACGTATGCCGTCATCGTTTTGAATGGCGATTCAAAGGCGCATCTCGAAGTGGTCACGGAATATCAGCCTTTAGATCAGGCTCAATTATTATCATGAAGCAGACGATTGGAGAGATACCATATGACGATCAACTGTGTATGGGAGCATAACGGCAGAGACACCTTGCTTTATGCGGTGGATTTTGTAGGTGCATACACCCGCGGAGAAACATTGGAAGCCGCTGTCCGGAAAATGCAAGCAGAAATATGCTCTTATCTCAAATGGTGCGGCAAAAAAGCAGTAACAAGCATGGATATCGTCATCATCGAAGAAAAGGTTTCCGAGCTTGCGATCTGCGACGCGGACTCTGATGTGCTTTTTGAAAGTGAAAAAGCACCGCTGACAGCAGAAGAATATATAAAGTTAAAGGCACTTGCGCTGAAATCAGCGCAGGATTTTCTTGCCTTGTATGATTCTGTTCCCGATAAGAATGCAACGGCTGCTCCCGAACGCAAGACCTTTTACGGACAAGTTCCCCGCACGGCAAATGAAATGTACGAGCATACAAAGAATGTGAATACATATTATTTTGCGGAGATTGCTGTGGATGCCGATCGTGACGGCAACATATACGAATGCCGCAAGCGGGGATTTGAATCGCTTGAATCTAACCCTGATTTTCTGCAAAATACCGTCAGAAAAGGCAGCTATGGCGAGGATTGGTCACTGCGTAAAGTCCTGCGCCGTTTTATCTGGCATGACCGTATCCACGCAAGAGCCATGTATCGAATGGCGATAAAAGTGTTCGGGGCGGAGAGCATTGTAAATCCGTTTTACTTTTTTGATGAAGGAGTTTTAACATAATGGCAAGAACCGAAACGGTTGAATTTACAAATATGTGCATGATCTGTGATGGCAGCCGAGTTGTCGTGATCGACCGGAAAAAACGGGACTGGCCGGGCATCACCTTCCCCGGAGGTCATATAGAGCCGGGAGAATCCTTTACGGATGCGTGATTCGTGAGGTGCAGGAGGAAACTGGACTGCATATCCGTTCTCCCCAGCTCTGCGGTATCAAAGACTGGTGTGAAAATCAGTGCAGGTTGTTGTGCTGCTTTATAAGACAACTTGTTTTGATAATCAAAACAAAGCCGCTTGTCAAGCTGTTTTTTGAAAAGGAGAAAAAATCTAAAAAAAGAATAGAAAAGGCAACAGTTTATTTGCTTCCAGGGATGCAGGAAAAGAGCATAGGATGCAACATAATAAGAATAGCGATGCAAATGTAGGAATCCGCTGCGAGGCCCAGGCAACAAAACGAAAGGGAAAACGTAACTGGAAAAGCCCGCGAGTTGGATATCGGGAAGGAAAAAAGATTTGAAAAAATGTGGAACAAAATGCAAGAAAACCCTTGACTTTTTGGGAAAGGTCGGTTATAATAACAAACGTCGCTTGAAGCGATTGAAACATGTGCGGCCGTAGCTCATCTGGTAGAGCGCCACCTTGCAAGGTGGAGGTAGCGAGTTCGAGCCTCGTCGGCCGCTCCATGTGGAAGTTTAGCTCAGCTGGGAGAGCATCTGCCTTACAAGCAGAGGGTCAGCGGTTCGAGCCCGTTAACTTCCACCATGTGGCCCGGTAGTTCAGTTGGTTAGAACGCTAGCCTGTCACGCTAGAGGTCGTCAGTTCGAGCCTGATCCGGGTCGCCATTATGCCTCTGTAGCTCAGTCGGTAGAGCAGGGGACTGAAAATCCCCGTGTCATTGGTTCGATTCCGATCGGAGGCACCACCTGTTTTGCAGTTTCAGGGTAAAGAAACTGCAGTATGCGGCCGTAGCTCATCTGGTAGAGCGCCACCTTGCCAAGGTGGAGGTAGCGAGTTCGAGCCTCGTCGGCCGCTCCAGACAAACAGCAAAGAACCGGTTTACGCCGGCTTTTTGCTTATTATGGTGACGTGGCCAAGTGGTAAGGCAAGGGTCTGCAAAACCCTCATTCGGCAGTTCAAATCTGCCCGTCACCTCCAGAACTCCCGCAGGCAGGTCGCTCGCGGGAGTTTTCTGCATATAGCCCCTTGGATTTTGTGCGATAGTTGATTCCCCATAAAAATAAGTGACGATATGAAAGCCTCATGCCCTGTAAGCGTGCATAACAAAATGCTTACGGGGCGTGCTTTCTGGCAAAAATATATTACCTTGCGCCTTTCATTGTAAAAACAACAGGTATTGTTTTTAGCAGGCACCAAAGGTCAAACAGTACAGAGCAGTGATTGATATAGATCAAATCATATTTGAGCTTTTCTGCAGGGTTCAAATCATAGCCGCCATTGACCTGCGCGTAACCAGTCAGGCCCGGCATAACCTGCATACGGCTGCGGAAGTTCTCACTTTGCCGTCAAGGTCGTCATAAACAGTGGGGCGTTCGGGGCGCGGGCCAACAAAGCTCATTTCGCCCATAAAGATGTTGAGCAGCTGCGGCAGTTCGTCCAGGTGGGTCAGGCGCAGGATATGGCCAACGCGGGTAATGCGTGTGTCGTTTTCACTGGTCCACTTCGCATCATCCGGGGTAGTGCTTTGCTGCATAGAACGGAATTTGTAGATAGTAAAAGGCTTCCCGCCGTATCCAAGCCGTATTTGTGTGTAAATGATCTTGCCGGGGGAATCCAGCCAAACAACAAGCGCAATCACAGCCATGAGCAGCGCGCAGGTAACAAGCAGAACCAAAGAAAATACAAGATCAAACCCGCGTTTGAGGATGAGATAGCTCATCCTGCGCAGTAAAGGTACAAAAGATGAGCAGCTGACGGGGCGGGGTTCCATAGCCGAATGATACATGCGGCATCGACCTTTCTGAAATGTATGGGGCCTGGCAAATACAACAAAAGCTATTTACAATGTTAACCCAAAATATACTCAAAATCAATATGTTTCGACAAGATTCATGAAGAAATATTATGAGTGTACGTTAAAATACAGTATAAAGATACATCTGATATGAATTTTTATGTTTGAACGAAGAAAAAAGCTCCCAACTTGTACCAGCTGGGAGCAAATGATGATGAAAAGGAGACGTTAATAGATTGCACATCCGCGTCTGCTGTTTTCTTTTACCAGATAAAGAGCTTTGTCAGCATCCTTGAAGATGAATCTGCTCGATTTTTTGCGGTCAGTAAAAGCAACTCCAACGCTGATAGAAACAGGGGAAAGACCGGAGTCTTTCTTGGGGAGTTCATCGTTGATAAACCTGTTGCCATCAATAATATCGTCGAGGAAATACGCAAATTTGCGATAAATAAGAGGAATTGAACTATAAAAAACAATGTCCTCTGCTGCTTGCGGTGCTTGCGGCGGGAATGTATGCTGCCATATTTTTGACCGGATGCCAGAAAAAGGTCAAACGGCCTCCTTTGTATCTTATGTCGGTATGACGGTGCTTACCGTTGTGCTGATTGTTTTGTTCTTCTTTATCATGATGCTGGTCAGCCGCATTCAGGGTACGGCCCGCGTAGTCAACTATGCGGGCTTAGTGCGCGGCGAAACCCAGCGCATCATCAAACTGGAAGGTGCAGGTCTGCCGCAGGACGGCATGATTGAGGATGTTGCCTCCTTTGCCGCTTTCGCTGCGCGATTGAACAGATCGCGGTTTCGGCCAACGAGAATCTTTCGGTCAATAATGATATCAGCGTTTCGCTGTCCATCACGTTCTATAAAAAGCAGATCGAAAAATAAGCTGCCGCCAAACGCTTGACAAAAGCGGCAACATATGCTAATTTAGTAAGCAGTTAAATGCAAGGACGGGAACGAGTAACCGTTTTGTTATATGCGAAAGAGAGGCCCCGGTTGGTGTAAGGGGCTGGCAGGCAAAGCGGTGAATACATCCCTGAGCAGCAGGCTGAACGCCTTTGATTAAAGGCTGTTAGGCTGGGCCGTGTGCGCACGTTACAGCGTTTGGGTGTCGCAGTTGTACACTTTGGCTACCGCACCCGCGAAGGCCCGCCGCCGTGAGACACGGGCAAACAGAGGTGGTACCGCGTATTTGATCGCCCTCTGCCAAATTCAACATTTGGCAGGGGCGTTTTTATTTTTTGCCTTGCCGCACAAACCAAGGAGGATGCACCCCATGACCATTTATGACGAACTGAAAGCCCGCGGCCTGATTGCCCAGGTAACGGACGAGGAAGAAATCAAGGAATTAATCAACAACGGCAAGGCTACTTTCTACATCGGCTTTGACTGCACAGCCGACAGCCTGACCGCCGGCCACTTTATGGCCCTGACCCTGATGAAGCGCCTGCAGATGGCAGGCAACAAGCCCATTGCCCTGATTGGCGGCGGCACCACCATGATCGGTGACCCTTCTGCCGTACCGACATGCGCAAAATGCTGACCAAAGAGGACATTGACCATAACGCCGAGTGCTTTAAGCGCCAGATGGAGCGCTTTATTGAGTTTGGCGAAGGCAAGGCCATGATGCTGAACAACGCTGACTGGCTGCTGAACCTGAACTACATTGAGCTGCTGCGTGAAGTTGGCCCCTGCTTTAGCGTGAACAACATGCTGCGCGCCGAATGCTACAAGCAGCGCATGGAGAAGGGCCTGTCTTTCCTGGAATTCAACTACATGATCATGCAGAGCTACGACTTCTACCACCTGTTCCAAAATTACGGCTGCAACATGGAGTTTGGCGGCGACGACCAGTGGAGCAACATGCTGGGCGGCACCGAGCTGATCCGCCGCAAGCTGGGCAAGGATGCTTACGCCATGACTATCACGCTGCTGACCGACAGCCAGGGCAAAAAGATGGGTAAGACTGCCGGCAACGCCGTTTGGCTTGACCCCAACAAGACCAGCCCGTTCGAGTTCTACCAGTACTGGCGCAATGTCGGCGATGCTGATGTACTCAAGTGCATCCGCATGCTGACCTTCCTGCCGCTGGAGCAGATCGATGAGATGGACCACTGGGAAGGCGAGCAGCTGAACAAGGCCAAGGAAATCCTGGCTTACGAGCTGACCAGCATGGTGCACGGTGCCGAGGAAGCTGAAAAGGCCCAGAGTGCAGCCCGCCAGCTGTTCAGCGGCGTAGCCGACCACGAGAACATGCCTACCACCAGCTGGATGCCGCATTGGTCAAGGACGGTAAGGTTGGCCTGCTGGCTGCCATGGTTGGCGCCAAGCTGTGCGGTTCCAACCGTGAAGCCCGCCAGCTGGTACAGCAGGGCGGTGTTCTGGTGGACGGCGAGAAAGTGACCGACCCGACCTTTGGTCTGACGGTTGAGCAACTCCAGAATGGTGTTGTGATCAAAAAGGGGAAAAAGACCTACCACAAGGTAATGCTTTGATTGTCTGAATTTATAAAATGAGCGCGCAGGCTGCTGCATCCCCGGCACACCGGGCGGCAGCCTGCCGCTTTATTTTTGGAGCATACCTTGCCCCCACACGAGATTTAGGATATAATAAAAAGGTACGAAAAATGCGGCCGGGGGAGCAACCATGCCAAAAGATAAGCTGAAAACAATTTATGTGTGCAACCAGTGCGGCGAGACCAGTCCCCGCTGGCTGGGCCGCTGCCCGTCCTGCGGTGCATGGAACACGATGACCGAAGATGTGGTGGCAGAACCGGCAAAGGCTTCTTCCGGCCGCGCTGCCGCGCCGGTACGTGTGACGGGTCAGACCAGCCTGAAACCGTTGAAACTGAAAAACGTAAGCACGACCGAAGAAAAAAGCCGCATTGTAACTGGCATTGCAGAGCTGGACCGCGTGTTGGGCGGTGGCATTGTGCTGGGCAGTGTGATTTTGATTGGCGGCGAACCGGGCATCGGCAAATCTACCATTCTGCTGCAGCTGTGCGGCGAAGTAAGCCGGACGCGCTCGGTTCTGTATGTGACGGGCGAAGAATCCGTACGGCAGATCAAGCTGCGTGCCGTTCGGCTGGATGTGCCGCAGGATAATATCTCCATTGTGGCGGAAAGCGATGTGGATGAAATCTGCGGGCTGATTGAACAGATGAAGCCGGATCTTGTAGTGATCGACTCCATCCAGACGATGCGCTGCACGGATGTGGCGTCGTCCTCCGGCACGGTCAGCCAGGTCAAGGAAAGCTCGGCACGCTTCTTGAATGTGGCAAAAACGAATGAGATACCGACCTTTATTGTCGGCCATGTCAACAAAGACGGTGCCATTGCGGGTCCCAAAGTCATGGAGCACATTGTGGATACTGTGCTGTACTTTGAGGGCGATAAGACCCTGCCGTACCGCGTGCTGCGCGCCGTGAAGAACCGTTACGGCTCCACCAATGAGATCGGCATGTTTGATATGACCGGCAAGGGATTGGAACAAATCGAAAACCCCTCGCAGGTCATGCTGGAAGGGCGGCCGATTGGCATTTCCGGTACCTGCGTTGCCTGCGTGATGGAAGGTACGCGGCCAGTACTGAGCGAGATTCAGGCACTTGTAACGAAAACGGCATTTCCAAGCCCACGACGCACGGCAAGCGGGTTTGACTATAACCGTATGTATCTGCTGCTGGCCGTGCTGGAAAAGCGCGCGGGCTATGTGTTTGGCAACCAGGATGTGTATATCAACATCATTGGCGGTCTGAAACTGGACGAGACTGCCTGCGATTTGCCGGTCTGCCTGGCAATGGCGTCCAGTCTGCTGGATCTGCCTGTACCTGAAAAAACACTGGCCATTGGTGAAGTGGGTCTGGGCGGGGAAGTGCGCAGCGTGCCGCACCTGGAAACCGCCTGCGGGAGGCCCAGCGCGTGGCTTTGATACCGCCATTGTGCCCAAACATAACCTGAACATGCTGGATGCTGCGCAATTCCCGGGCTGCGCCTGGTGGGCGTTGCATACCTGCGGGAAGCCATCAATGCAATTAAAATCAATAAATAATAAGGTATGGGCAGCGACCCAAACCAAGAGGAGTATATCATGAGCGAACAGGAAAAGAATACGACCCCGGCACAGAATGCAGCCCCGGCAGCACCCAAACCGCCGAAAATTGATAATGCAGCGCTGAAAAAGGCTGCTGCGGCCCTGCGTGAGGAAAACAATCCGCAGAACTTTAATGCGGTTATCAACCTGATGATGCGCGGTGTATTCCTTGCACCGGCTAAGATTGAAATTGGCGAAAACGCTCCTAAACCGGACGAAAATGGACGAATCCAGCTGCCAAAAGACACCAAGGTGACCTTTGCGCTGCTGAAATCTGGTGATGGAAAGTCTTTCTTTACCGCATTCACCGATGCAGAAGAACTGGATAAGTGGCAGAATAAGCCGCTGGTCAGGTTATGCTGCTGCGCTTTGATGATTACGCCCGGATGCTGAACGGTAACGACCATGTGGCAGGTTTTGTGCTGAACCCGTTCACGGATAACCTGCGCTTTAACTCGGATATGGTTGCATCTTTGCTGAAACAGCGCAATGCGATGCTGGAAAAAATCAAGCAGACCGCCGCGCAGCAGGCAGCCCAGCGCAATGCACAGATCAAGCCCGGCGATAAGGTGACGATCGTGGAGCCTTCGGTATACCCGGATGAATTGGTCAACCCGCTGTGTGCCGAGTTGGAAAAGTACCCGATGGTGGGAGCCGCATACCTGCAGATCATGGTGATCAACGGAGCAACCAAGAGTTATCTTTTGGTTCTGGATGCACCCAAGGACGATGCACTGTTCAAAGCCGCAGGCGATGCAGCGCGCCCGTTCCTGGTCAGCAATGAGAAAAAGATGAACCTGAACATCACGATTTCTACTTCGCCGCTGGGCCAGCAAGGCATGCGCGGCAGCGAGCCGTTTTATATTAAGGGCCAGGGCCGTGTAGATAATCTGGGTGATGACGAAGATTGATAAAAGGCTGAATTTGGTATCGAATGATATGCATGGTGATGGCTGCGATAGACCTATTGGATGAACATCGCAACAAATAAGTAAATAAAATAAAAATAGGCAAATAAAAGAGCGAACGGAAAGAAGAATAAAACCAGGAGCTACTGGCATGCAGAGAACACACGAAATCTTGAATCTATCTACAAGCGGGTGCAGGATTTCGTGTGTTTTTGCATAACATGCAATTTCGCTAAAGACGAGTTTAGCGAAATATGGAGGAGGGCTTTACTCACAATAATGAGTACATACATTGATGTGGCGCACCCAAACCGCATGCGCCGTATACGGATATTCCGGATCTTGTTATGGATTATCTGCATTATCTGGATGTTGTCAAGCTGCGTTCGCCGCGCACCATTAACGGTTACTATCTGGACCTGCGCGGTTTCTTCCGCTATATGATGATAGTTTGGAACCTTGCGCAGTCAGATACACCGCCGGAAGAAATTGACTTGACCCATATTACCAAACGCCAGATCAGCACCATTACCAAACGGGATATTATCAATTACCTGGATTACGCCCGCAGTAATGATAACGGTGCCAAGGCCCGTGCCCGCAAGCTGAGCGCCCTGCGCGGCTTTTTTGGCTACCTTTGCCACCAGATCAATGAACTGAGCGAAAATCCAACGGATAATATCAACCTTGGCAGCCCAAAGAAATCCCTGCCCAAATATCTGAGTACCAGTGAAAGCATACGGCTGTTAAAAAATATACAAAGTGACTTTTATGAACGGGACTACTGTATTATTGTCTTTTTCCTGAATTGCGGTATGCGCTTGGCGGAACTGATCACAATCAATCTTGGCGATTTTAAGGACGATACCATTAAAATTACCGGCAAAGGAAACAAAGAACGCCTGGTGTACCTGAACACCGCGTGCCAGGCTGCGTTAGAGCATTACCTGCCCGCGCGGCTGCGCTAAACAACCTGCGGGATAAAGAAGCACTTTTGTATCCAAAAAGACTGGCAGACGTTTAACAGCGCGCCGTGTGGAGCAGATTGTTGCCAACTGCCTGAAATCAGCGGGCTTGGACAATATGGGTTATTCGCCGCATAAACTGCGCCATACCGCCGCTACACTCATGTATCAGGGCGGTGTGGATATGCTGGCCATCAAGGAAATCCTGGGGCACGAGAATGTATCCACGACGCAGATTTATACCCATATCAACCAGCAGCAGTTGAAACAGGCGGTGGAAGCCTCTCCCCTTGCGGATACTGGCTATATTGCACCGCAGTCCAAAGCGATGACGGATTCAAAGCAGGACACTGGCGAAGAGGACAGCTGAACCGGAAAACATAAAGCTGCTGACAGCGCACCCTAGCAGGCAAAGCAGATAATGTACAGATAAGCGCCGGATTGCGCGTTGAGCGCACAACGGCAGCCGGAAAAAACAATGCTGGACAGGCTTTGACTTACCCTGCACGAACTATGCGCAAGCCAAGCATGAATGCCGACAGCACAAGCTCCGGCAGGCAGTTCAGGAGCCAATAAACAACAAGCGCACGTGCCCCGCCGGACGCATAAATGGCGGAAGCGCACACACCTAATACAGTGCCCTTGAACGCAAAATAAGCCCCCATAAAAATGCTGCCCCACAAATGAAAACCGCAGAGATAAATCAGCGATGCCTGCAAAAATGCCGCGGCAAACCAACTGCACCAGACAGACCAGAATGCCGTATAACTTTGTGCGGCCATGACATGCTCTGTAAGCGAAGTGAAAGCACCGTGGAGCTCAAACCGGCCGAGCGGAATGCCGGCGAGATACCCGGTCAGAAACGCAGAAGAAAAAGCGAATAGATCGTTTTTGCCCGCAAGTTTTTGTATGCCCAGGCAGCAGCCGCACCGGCGGATGAACGCTGTTAAGAGCCTTTTGGGCGTGTAAGGGGCCGGTGCTGGTCGCGGGGCGCGCATCAGCGTTCGGGCGCAGTGTTCCCTACTGCGCCCAATGCACTCAGCACGCCGCCTGCGGTGCCGCCGAACAGCAGCGCTGCAAGTAAGGCGAGGTTCACATGATCAAATACAAGCGGTTTGCCGCTCAAAGCGGTAGTGAGGCTCAAACACAGCGCATAAAAGACGCCCACGGAAACACCGCATAAGAGCCGTTTTTGAGCAATACCGTTCGCAAGAACGAGACCGGAAAGAACAGCCCCCACCGCCACGCTGGCACAGGTTGCCGGTTTGACAAGTTCCAGCGAGAGTGCAGTATGGGCAAAAATCTGTGCGGCCAAAGCGAAAAGCAGGATGGCGGTACCCACGCCGCAGCCGAAACTTTTGATCAGCAGCCAAGATAAATGGCCGCTGGATTTACTGCGGACTTTGCAGATATGACTTGATCGAAGTTTGGCAGATGAAGCCTTGAATTAGCAGCAAACATAAAGAAAACGCCCCCTTTGCATGGTACAAACTATGCAAAGGGGGCGTTTGTTATTCAGGTAATACAGTCAGAACCAATCAGTTCTTCTTGGCAGGGGCATCTTTCTTGGCGGTATCTTTTGCAGTGTTGCCCATGTCCAGCTTCTCAACGGAGGAAATAGCGGAACGGCGGAAGCGAATCTTCACACGGTCGCTGGTGGTTTCCAGAACAAAGGTATCATCCTTATCATTGATAGCAGCAACGCGGCCAACAACACCACCAATGGTAATAACGGTATCGCCTACTTCGATGGAAGCGCGCATAGCAGCATCTTTCTTGTCCTGCTTTTTCTGGGGCAGGTACAGGATGATGTACATGAACACAAGGATCAGAACCATCGGCAGGAAAGTGACAAGCAGGCTGGCGGTGCTGGAAGTATCAGCGGTCAAAAATTCGATCATAATGTGGAACTCCTTAAATTTTGATTTTACAGTATTTTTATTATTATACAGGCTTTCGCCATAAACCGCAAGGGGGTAAAGCAAGGAAACACGGAATCCGCTTAAATTCTGGAATCCAGAAGATGCACATACTTATCATGGAACTGCTGGAATGTGCCGTTATCCAACGCTTCACGAATCCGCTCCATCAAATGATTGTAGAAATACAGGTTGTGCATAACAGCCAAACGCATACCCAGCATTTCATCTGCCTTTTGCAGGTGGCGGATGTAAGCGCGGCTGTAATTGCGGCAGACCGGGCAATCGCACTGCGGGTCAATGGGCTGTTCGTCACGCTCATATTTCAGGTTTTTAATGTTGATGATGCCGTTCCATGTGAACAGGTGGCCATGGCGGGCGTTGCGGCTGGGCATGACGCAGTCAAACAAATCCACACCGCGGTACACGCCCTCAATGATGTTGCCGGGGGTGCCAACGCCCATCAGGTAGCGGATCTTATCCGCCGGGGCGTAAGGTTCTACCGCGCTGATCACATCATACATCACTTCGGCAGGTTCGCCGACAGCAAGGCCGCCGATTGCATAACCGTCCAGATCATATTCAGCAATCTGCTTCATGTGCTCAACGCGCAGGTCTTTGTAGGTGCAGCCTGATTGATGCCAAACAGCAGCTGGTCCGGGTTCACGGCCTTGCCCTCGTGCTTCAGGCGGGCCATTTCCGCCTTGCAGCGCAGCAGCCAGCGTGCGGTACGCGCGCAGCTGTTTTTGGCGTAATCATATTCAGCGGGGTTTTCCACGCATTCATCAAAGGCCATGGCAATGGTGGAGCCAAGGTTTGCCTGAATCTGCATGCTCTGTTCCGGCCCCATAAAAATGCGGTGGCCGTCCAGATGAGAGTTGAACGTTACGCCTTCCTCGGTAATGTGGCGCAGCTTGGCAAGGCTGAACACCTGAAATCCGCCGCTGTCGGTCAGGATCGGGCCGTCCCAGCGGGTAAACTTGTGCAGGCCGCCCATATCGGCAACGACCTGATCACCGGGACGCAGGTGGAGATGATAGGTGTTGCACAGCATGACCTGTGCGCGGATTTCTTTCAAATCATGTGCCGAAAGCCCGCCTTTGATCGCGGCAGCAGTGGCAACGTTTTGGAAAGCAGGTGTCTGAACCGTGCCGTGCACAGTCTGGAACTCGCCGCGGCGGGCTGCACCCTCTTTTTTAATCAGACGGTATGGCATAAATGATGGTCTCCCCTGTTTTGCTGTTTCATTTTGTTCAAAAACATGCGGCGCCAGAGTGTTTTCCTGCGCCGCTTTGTGATTTTATTATACTGGAAGCAGTAGGATAAGTCAACTGTTCTGCGAGGCAGGCTTATTGGATGAACATGGCATCGCCAAAGGAGAAAAAGCGATATTTTTCCTGTACGGCAACCTTATATGCAGCCATGGTTTTCTCATACCCGTAAAACGCAGAGATCAGCATAATCAGAGTGCTTTCCGGCAGGTGGAAGTTTGTCACCAGGCCGTCAATAGCGTGCAGCTCTACACCGGGGTACAGGAAAATATCGGTAGTACCGCTGCAAGGGACAATTTTGCCGTACTTGGCCCAGACGGCTTCCAGCGTGCGGCAGCTGGTGGTACCGACAGCAATTACGCGATGGCCGCTGGCGCGTGCTGCGTTGATGGCCTCGGCTGCAGTATCATCCACGCAGTACCATTCGGTGTGCATCTGGTGCTCCTGAATATTATCCTGCTGACAGGGCGGAAGGTGCCAAGGCCAACGTGCAGGGTCACTTCCACAATGTTGACCCCCTTGGCACGGATGGTATCCAGCAGTTCCGGGGTAAAATGCAGCCCGGCTGTGGGGGCAGCCGCGCTGCCAAGCTCTTTGGCGTATACGGTCTGGTACTGGCTCTGATCCTCTAGCTGGCGGGTGATGTACGGCGGCAGCGGCATTTTGCCGAACTCATCCAGCTTTTCGTACAAAGTCTGGGTATCGTATTGGAAGGTTACATATTTGTTGCCATCCGGCAGGGTCTCGTCTATTGTGGCCGTCAGGGAGCCGTCGCCAAAGCTCAGCTTGGTGCCAGCCTGCATCCGGCGGCCGGGGCGGCCAGGCATTCCCAGGTGTCACCGTGGGCCTGGCGGAGCAGCAGAACCTCGCACACGGCGCCGGTGGGCACTTTAACACCCATCAAGCGGCAGGCAGAACCTTAGAATTGTTGACGACCAGCACATCTCCGGCGTTCAGGTATTCCGGCAGGTCATGGAAGATGCGGTGTTCAATCGTATCATTCTTGCGGTCAAGCACCATCAGGCGGGCGCTGTCACGCGGGTCAGCGGGCTCCTGGGCAATCAGTTCTTTGGGCAGGTCATACCAAAAAATCTTTCTTTAACATTGTTTTGCTTCCTTTTTGCGTTGACAAGTTGGCCGCGCAATGCTATTATTGAGGCATGCAGGCGGCGATTGTATCTTACAGCAGCTGCCATGCGGCACAGAGGCGCGGATTTCATCAGTATATTCCCTTTTATGCCAGCCAAAGGCTTGTGGGGAATGGAAAGGGACGTCCGCCGAAGGCGGTGCACGGCACGCATCGTTCCTGGGCCCGCAGCCGAACAGGGGCGGGACTGTCACGTTAGGATTAACGTGTTGCGCTGTGCTCATGCAATGTATCATTATATTGCATTTTGTGCCGGTTTTCAAGCCGGTTTTTTTATTATCTCGTGTTTGGCAGCAAAATGGCTTGAATGTGGCGGCAGGTTTGTGTTTACCCCCTGCAAACCTGCGGCGGCAGCTGCATATAGGTAATGGTATGGGGCTGGGAACAGAAGCAGAATCCCCAAATGTGCGTTGGGGTTCTGGAGGAAAGGACGGCAGTTTAAGATGAAACAGTACAAAGTTGGCGTTGTTGGTGCAACTGGCATGGTGGGCCAGCGTTTTATTACCCTGCTGGAAAATCATCCCTGGTTTAAGCTTACGGCTCTGGCTGCATCGGCACGCTCCGCAGGCAAGACCTATGAGGATGCTGTCGGCAGCCGCTGGCTGATGAAAACACCGATGCCGGAAGCAGTCAAAAAGATGGTGGTTCTGGATGCTTCAAGGTGGAAGAAGTTGCTGCACAGGTGGATTTTGTGTTCTGTGCAGTCAACATGAAAAAGGACGAAATCAAAGCGCTGGAAGAAGCTTACGCCAAGGCAGAATGCCCTGTGGTTTCCAACAACAGCGCACACCGCATGACACCGGATGTTCCGATGGTAGTGCCTGAAATCAATGCAGACCACCTGGAAATCATCCCCGCACAGCGCAAGCGTCTGGGCACCAAGCGCGGCTTTATTGCCGTCAAGTCCAACTGCAGCCTGCAGAGCTATGTCCCTGCC
>ENA-OQAA01000766-OQAA01000766.1-human-gut-metagenome-genome-assembly--contig:-NODE-766-length-20278-cov-2.169818_pt1 | contig 20278 bp, 25 predicted proteins | sample MGYA00242489_ERZ504515 | MGnify/ENA primary metagenome ERZ504515 (study PRJEB26092, sample SAMD00036237) | human gut metagenome | host: Homo sapiens | study: EMG produced TPA metagenomics assembly of... | reverse complement strand
CTTATTGGTGAACAAGGTGATGTTGTTCTCATAAAGGTCTACATCGGTCATGGTGACACTGATAGCCTGCTCCATACCCTGCTGGGAAAGCATCTCGTCCACTCCTGCCTGCCTGCGGGCGGTGACCCACTGTTTCCGGCTATGCGGAGACTTGCGGTAATAGTCTGTGGCAAGCAACTCACGGTTGGAGATGGCCAATACCGGCCTGCCGGTAACGGCAGAGGTATCGACATAATCCGTCAGAAACTTGAACTTACGGTAAAGCCACTTCTGTTGCTTCAAGCTGTCGAAGTTATTGATGGCAAAAGTCATCTTTTCATAGCGGTCACGTTTCCAGAAGTCGCGTTCGTCGGGCGAGTAGTCATCCCGATGCTCTATCATCTTGCGTACAAACTCCACTGCGGGATTATCCTTTTTCTTATACCGTTCACGTTTCGGCTTCACCACCACCTCATCCAGTGCATAAGTGGCTGGCGAAAGGGCAATATTGAACTTAGAAGACTTTGCAGGATGAATCAGCCGGACATATTCATTATATCCCACGGCCGAAATGACCAGCGTGGCCTCCGGGCGATAGGTCTTGAAGGAAAAACGGCCGTTATTGTCCGTCATCCCTCCCTCCGTAGTTCCTTTCAGATAAACTGACGTATAAGGCAACGGCTCCTTCGTCAACGAATCGGTGACAACGCCTTGCACCATATATTGTGCTCTCAATGGAAGAGTAACCAGCTGGATAAGCAGAAATACCCTAAAAAACAACTTCATACCTTGTTTTACCTAATTTGGATGGCAAAGGTACGGAAGAAAACTTTTTCTTAAAGTTCGGTTTTACGGAATAAATGTTCTAAAAAACTCCTTTTGTACAAAACACTTCCCGTTAAAAGCCGTTGTATAGCGAAACGACGCTCCAGAAAGCATCGGAACAACCAATATATAACCTAAACAACTTGATTATGGAATGGATTTTCAACCAGCTCAGGGAACGCCCCGAACTTGCCATTTTCCTCACTATATTCCTGGGATTCTGGCTGGGGAAACTGCGTATCGGTAAGTTTACGCTGGGCACAGTGACCAGTGTACTGCTTGTAGGCGTACTGGTAGGGCAACTGAATATAGCCGTACCGGGTCCGATAAAGTCGGTATTTTTTCTGCTTTTCCTTTTTGCCGTGGGCTATAAAGTGGGTCCCCAGTTCTTCCGCGGACTGAAAAAGGACGGATTGCCCCAAGTGGGCTTTGCCGTACTGATGTGTGTATCCGTACTGTTAGTGACCTGGCTGCTGGCCTGATGATGGGCTACAATGCCGGTGAAGCTGCCGGACTGCTGGCCGGTTCGCAAACCATCTCCGCCGTCATCGGAGTGGCAGAAGACACCATGGCCAATATGGGACTGGACGAGGCCCAACGACAAAGTTACGTCAACATCATTCCCGTATCCTACGCCGTCACCTACATTTTCGGTACGGCAGGCTCTGCTGGGTCCTATCATCCATCGGTCCCAAGATGCTGGGCGGGCTGGAAAAGGTGAAAGCCGCCTGCAAGGAGCTGGAGGCGAAAATGGGCAGCTCTCTGGCTGACGAACCGGGATTCATGCCGGCGGCACGCCCCGTCACTTTCCGTGCCTACCGGGTCGAAAACGAATGGTTCAAGAATGGAAAGCGGGTGATTGACCTGGAAGTCTACTTCCGGCAGCACGACAAACGTCTATTTGTGGAACGCCTCCGCAAATCCGGAGTTGTGGTGGAAGTCAGCATGAACATACAGATAGAGCCGGGAGACGAAGTAGTGCTAAGCGGACGCCGCGAATACATCATAGGCGAAGAAAGCTGGATAGGGCCGGAAGTACAAGATGCCCAGCTCCTGGATTTTCCTGCCGAAAAGTTACCGGTTACAATCACACGCAAGACGGTTGCCGGCAAGACGGTTGCAGTTATCCGAAGGGAAAAGTTCATGCACGGTGTCAGTATCCGGAGCATCAAGCGCGCCGGAATATCCATTCCCGTGCTGGCACAAACGGTAGTAGATGCCGGCGACGTCATCGAAGTGGTAGGTACCAGGCAGGAAGTGGAAGCAGCAGCCAAACGTCTGGGTATATAGACCGCCCTACCAACCAGACGGATATGATATTCGTAGGCCTTGGTATCCTTGTCGGAGGTTTGTTCGGAGCACTTTCCGTCCATATCGGCGGCATCCCCATCAGCTTGAGCACAAGCGGCGGCGCATTGATTGCGGGCTTGTTCTTCGGCTGGCTCCGCAGTAAGCACCCCACCTTCGGGCGCATTCCCGAACCTTCACAATGGGTGTTGAACAATGTCGGTCTGAACATGTTCATTGCGGTAGTGGGCATTTCGGCAGGTCCCAGTTTCGTGCAGGGCTTCCACGACGTAGGTATCAGCCTGTTTCTGGTGGGAGCAGCCGCCACCACCCTGCCGCTGATTATCGGCTTGCTGCTGGCAAGGTATGTTTTCAAGTTCCATCCGGCACTGGCTTTGGGCGTCTGCGCGGGGGCACGTACACTACGGCCGCTTTAGGCGCGGTGCAGGATGCCGTTGAGAGTGAGACACCTGCTCTGGGATACACCGTGACCTATGCCGTGGGCAATACCTTATTAATAATATGGGGTGTAGTCATCGTTTTGCTAATATAAGACGATTCTGTACCAATGCTTACTAATCCGGAGCATTCAAAGAATTATTGCCGGAAATGCAAGCGACTATATACCCATTCACTAATAGCTATTCGTCCGACAGCTGTCGGACGATAATTCAACAGTTGTCGGACGATGATTCAACAACTGTCGGACGAAAAGGAAACATATATCGGACGATTAATTTCAAGCAAGGAAAGAAATAGTATACCGCATGAACAGAGATTATTCGCCGAATGACTGAAAACAATAAATAACGAACCTAAACTTGAGCTTATGGATACAAAACTTTTTAGAAAAGAAAATGGAATCTATCAGCCTTTCGAACTGAAGAACCGCCTGATAGACATGGCAGACGAGAGTCTGAAGAAAACCGCCCGTACCATGCTGAACGCAGGGCGCGGCAACCCCAACTGGATTGCAACCGCTCCACGCGAAGCCTTCTTCCTGTTGGGAAGCTTCGGCCTGGAAGAGTGCCGCCGCATCATGGATTTGCCCGAGGGAATTGCAGGCATCCCCGAAAAAAAAGGCATTGCCTCTCGCTTCGAAGCCTTCCTGAAAAAGAACAATAACGTACCGGGCGCCAAATTGCTGGAACAAACCTACAACTACCTGCTGATGCAGCATGCCGCCGACCCCGACAGCCTTGTACACGAATGGGCCGAAAGCATTGTAGGCGACCAGTATCCCGTGCCCGACCGCATCCTTCATTTTACGGAAATCCTTGTGCAAGATTACCTTTCGCAAGAGATGTGCGACAACCGTCCTCCCGGGGTGCCTATGACCTGTTTGCCACCGAAGGTGGAACAGCCGCCATGTGCTACATCTTCGACTCCCTGCAGGAAAACTTCCTGCTGAACAAAGGGGACGGCATCGTCCTCATGGTTCCTGCCTTTACCCCCTATATTGAAATCCCACAACTCAGCCGCTACCAGTTTCGAGTGACCAAAATACATGCCAACCGCATGAATAACGAAGGGATGCACCTCTGGCAGTACAGCGACGAAGACATAGACCGCTTGAAAAGCCCTAAAATCAAGGCCCTCTTTGTCACCAATCCCAGTAATCCGCCCAGCTACACACTCAGTCCGGATACAATGGCGCGCATCGTGAGTATCGTCAGAAATGACAACCCTAATCTGATGATTATTACAGACGACGTATACGGTACATTCAGTCCGCACTTCCGTTCGTTCATGGCAGAAATTCCCTACAATACGCTTTGCGTCTATTCATTCTCCAAATACTTCGGTGCCACCGGATGGCGCAATGCGGTCATCGCCCTGCACGAATTCAATCTGTTCGACAAGCTGATAGCCAAACTGCCGAAAGAGAAACGGGAGATTCTGCACCGCCGCTACTCCACCCTCACTCTGGAACCTGAAAAACTGAAGTTTATCGACCGTATGGTTGCCGACAGTCGCCAGGTGGCACTGAACCATACCGCCGGACTGTCATTGCCACAACAGATGCAGATGGGCCTTTTCGCCGCCTTTGCCCTGCTGGACAAGGAAAACAAATACAAGCAAAAGATGCAGGAGATTATCCGCCGCCGATTGCATGCCCTTTGGGAGAATACCGGTTTCACGCTGACGGAAGACCCGTTGCGTGTAGGTTATTATACAGAAATCGACATGCTGGTTTGGGCAAAGAAGTTCTATGGGGACGACTTTGTAGAATATCTGAAACGTACCTACAGCCCGCTGAACGTAGTCTTCCGCCTTGCCAAAGAAACCTCTCTGGTGCTGCTGAACGGCGGTGGTTTTGACGGCCCCGAATGGAGCGTGCGCGCCTCACTCGCCAATCTGGACGAGAAAGACTATGCGACCATCGGCCAAGGCATTAAAAGGATATTGGACGAATATGCAAAAGAATTCTTTAAAAGCAGAAATTGAAAGGTGAAAGGTAAAACTTTCAAATTTCAATTAAATAGTATACGGAAGCGGGTCAATCCATCGTTGTAGGTACGTAGGGAGAACGTGCAACCATGACGGCTCAAAACTTCCCGGATAAACACCAGGCCAATTCCCTGCCCGTTCGGTTTGGTGGAAAAGAAGGGACTGAAGAGTTTAGCTTCGGTCTCTTTACTTATCCCCGGACCATTGTCAACGACTTCGACAGAAGCGGGGGCAGTGGTCCTTACTATTATCTCACCTTGCTGTCCGTTTTCTCCGGCATCCCCCTCTATACTTTCGGCAGCATTCTTGATGATATTCACAAGCACCTGCTCAAAAAGAGAAGCATCCATACGCACCATTCCCACCTCCGGGTCGCATTCCAGACGTAGCTCTATATTGCGGTCATTGCACATTCCTTCCATGAAACGCTTGCACATGGACACCAACTCATTCAGCTGGACGGGTGCCAGGGTAGGTTCGGGTATCTTTACCACATCTGCAAAACGGGTAATGAAACGGCTCATAGAGAAACAACGCTCCGTACAAACGCGCATCACGTCGCAGATGTCCTCCATATCATCTTCTGTAGAAAGTGCCTGCTCCACTGTATCGAGTGTGGAAGTGATGCCCGCAGTGGTATTGTTCACTTCATGAGCTATCATGCGGATTACCTTTTCATAGGCACGTTTCTCGGCACGCATCACTTCTTCCGTCATACGCTCTATCAAGAAAAAAGGATGTTTGAACCCTCTGTCAATAAAAGAAGAATGGGTGCATTTATAAATATTCGCGTCATTGAGACGGACCACTGCCGTCTCGTCTTTGGGAATGGACGAAAGTTCGGCAGCCAACGGGGAGTCCATCTGGTCCAGCCGCTTTGCCATCGCCTCCTCCATACGGACACCGAGCATCTTTACCGCCATCGGATTCAGTTGCGACACTTCATCGTCCATTGTCAGGATAATAACCCCCATTGGAGATGCCTGAATCAGCAAATCCAAGAAGTGATTCTGCTCGCGCATGCGCAACCGTTCATTCTTGAGCTGCTCCATCATTCGGTTAAAGATATTCACAATGCGGTCTGCTTCGTACTGCCCTACCCGGCTGAGACGACTACTGAAATCCTGCTCGCGCAGCAACTCCATACCGCTGCCTATGGTGTTCATCGGCTTCACTATCTTATTATAGAATACTATCAGATAGATAAGGATAAACCCGATGAGCCCCTCCAACACGTACAGATACAAAGAAGGCTTTCCACTCAGCAGATATACCAGCATTCCACCCAGACCGAGCAGAAAAAGGACAAGTATGAAGAAAAAGAATTTTATGCGCACGGGACTTGAATATTATATTTTTCCAAACGTCTGTAAAGCGCAGCGCGGCTGATGCCTAATGACACTGCCACTTGACTGAGATTCCCTTTATGCTGTTCCAACGCCTGCAAGATAGTCTGCCGCTCTATTTCATCCAAGGTCATACCTGCAAAAGAAGTACCTTCGGCAGCTTTGGCCGGTTCGTCGTGACGCAGATATTGGGCATCGAAATCCGTGGCATCCAGCACCGGCTTGCCGCTGACCAAAATGGTACGCTCCACCAGATTCTTCAACTCACGAATGTTGCCCGGATAAGGCAGGCGGGAAAGGAAATTCAGAGCGTCGGCCGAGAAATCCGTACGCGGCAAGCCGTTCACCACTGCCTGACGGTCGGCAAAGTGACGTGCCAGCAAAGGAATATCTTCACGGCGCTCCCGCAAGGAGGCAGTTTTACGGTAATCAGGTTGATACGGTAAAAAAGGTCTTCACGGAAAGTACGTTCGGACACCATCTTGCGGAGGTCTGCATTAGTGGCGGACACAACGCGTACATCGACTTTGCGGGGACGGCTATCGCCCAGCACTTCGAATGTCTGGTCTTGAAGCACGCGCAGCAGTTTCACCTGGCAGGAAGGGTCGAGGTCACCAATCTCGTCGAGGAAGATAGTACCTTTATTTGCCATTTCAAAACGCCCTATACGGTCGGCGCTGGCATCGGTAAACGCCCCTTTCTTATGGCCGAACATCTCGCTCTCGAACAAGCTCTGCGAGATGCCACCAAGGTTCACCTTGACAAAGGGCTGCTTCACGCGTTGGCTGTTGATATGGATGGCTTCGGCAATCAGCTCCTTGCCCGTTCCGCTTTCGCCCGTAATCAGCACCGAAGCATTGGTACGGGCTATGCGGGCCACTGTATTCAGCACGTCCATCAGTCCTTTGGACTTGCCTATAATATGGCTGCGATTCAATGCGGTAGTCTGTTCTTCCGGCACCTCTTTCGGGGCTGCCGTAAGCTCAAGGGCCGTCTCGATGCGCTGCAAAAGAGCAGCATTGTTCCAAGGCTTGGTTATGAAATCGAATGCGCCGGCCTGCATACCCTGCACGGCAAGCTGGATACTTCCCCATGCCGTCATCAAAATAACGGGCACATCGGGACGGAACACCTTTACCTGCTTCAATAAGGTAAGTCCCTCTTCTCCGGTAGTGGAAAGAGTGAAGTTCATATCCATCAAAATCAAGACGGGTGCTTCGGCCCTAACTATATCCATAGCTTCGCGAGGGCCCGGAGCCGTTTTCACCTCATATCCGGCACGCTTCAGCATAAAGCTGAGGGAAGAGCGCACAGCACTATCGTCGTCTATTATCAGTATCATAAAAATTGTAGTTTGTTTCCCGCAAAAATAAGTAAAAAAGCAGAGTTATGAATGATAAGTTATAAGTTATTTACCTATAATATCGCATATACGGTACTTTTACCGGCAAATAATTCATAACTTATCACTTGCAACCCGTCGACTTATCCTCTTACCACCTCTTCAAAATCAGCTTCCAATTCCGTATCGCGTTCAAAATCCCAAAGGGTCAAGCTGCGGAGCTGATAGAAGTAATACCAATAGTAGTACAGCTCTGAAATATGCTTTTGACGGGCTTCGTCTTTAGAGTTCTGTGCATCGTTCAGGTCCAGGGTGCTGATTTTACCTATCATAAAGGTCTCTACACTGGTCTTGTAACGCTTCTCAGCAATGACATCCGCCTCTTCGGCTATGTCAAGCTGTTGCGCCTGGTTGTTGAAGTTAGCCACCAGCAAAAAGATGTCCTGATTAAAGTCCATCTGTTCCTGACGGATTCTGGACAAGACCACTTCACGGTTGCTCTTTGCCACCCTTACCTTGCCGCGGCGCTTGCCCCAGTCAAGGATAGGAATCTTGACGCCTACCTGCACAATCTGATTGTCAAGCAAGTCCCGGTAGGCTGAAGAGAATTCATGGTTCTGCCCCGTATAGCCCACACTGGCAAAGAGGTCGATGCTGCGCAAGTTTCCGCGTGCCGTTGCCACTTCATAATCAGCTTCGAGCTGGCGGCGGCGAATGTTCTGTGCAAAGGAGTTGCGTTCCAGTGCCTTGTTCAGCACACGGTCATACTCCATCTTTATATCGGGAACAGTGGCGGGCAACACCGGATTCAGGCTTTCCTGCTCGGACACCCCGAGGAAAGAACGGAGCTGGAACATTTTTGCATTCAGGTTGCTCTCTGCCTCAGTCACGTCGGCCTTGCCCTGCAATGAATTCAGTTTAAGCTGCAACAAATCATTCTCGGATATCTGTCCCATTTTACGTTTGGCTATGGCCACTTCATAAAGGCGGTCGGCATTCGTCTTGTTCTGCATGGCGGTAGCGAGCGATTCTTTGGCCAGCAGCAACTCAAAGAAATAAGTGATGGTTTTCATCGTCACCTCTTCCGTAGCTGAAATGAACTCGGCCTTTGCCTCAGCATAGCGTACGGGCTCTATACGGCGGTTCCACTTCAAGGTATTCACTCCGAAGACCGGCTGCGTCAACTCCAGGCTCACGGGGACTGACATGAACTGCTTCGCTCCTCCGGAACCCAGTTGTTTGAGATAATCCAGCGAAGAAGTCAGTGACAGCTTACCCCCCGTAAACCAAATGTTCTGGTCTACCGAAAGCTGTCCGGACAGCCCCAGTGTATTGTTGCGAACAAAGCTATAGGAGCCGTCGGAATTCTGGTAGGTACTGTAGGACTTGTTATAGTTGGGTAGTGTACCGGTGAAATTCACTTCCGGCAACAAGTCCGCACGGAATGTACGGTATTCCCAATACGCGGTTTTCAATTCATTCAATGCCACAGCAGCATCCACAGACTGCGTACGGGCCAGTACAATGCCTCCGACAGCGTAATATTGCGTTCATGTCCCAAAGTATCATTCTGCGCCATGGTTGCCAACGGCATCAAAAAACAAACTGCAAGTAAAATATTCTTTTTCATGTTCAATCTTTAAAATTGTCGCAAACAGAAAAGCAAAGAGTGTGCCAAGTGGCCGGAAAGGTTTCATAGAGGGGTAAGTGTTCATTTTCGGACAGTGGGGATGTCCGTTAGCGGACGATATCAAGAAAACAACCGGTCTCTATCTAAAGTCTGAAAAAATCCTTCTAAAGTTCAATTAACCATTAATTAATTGATGAAAAATTTCTTTATTAAGGAAGAATTCTCTTTCTTTGTGCTGCTTTATACCTTTATTAAAAAGGATACAATACTAACATTAATTTATATAGTTATGAAGATTTCACACATTGAGCATCTGGGCATTGCCGTTAAGAGCATTGAAGAAGCCCTTCCGTACTACGAAAACGTTTTAGGTTTGAAATGCTACAACATCGAAACCGTGGAAGATCAGAAAGTTAGAACCGCTTTCCTGAAAGTGGGCGATGTAAAGATCGAATTGTTGGAACCTACTTCTCCCGAAAGCACAATTGCCAAGTTCATCGAAAAGAACAACGGTAACGGTGGCATGCATCATCTGGCATTTGCCGTTGAAGACGGAGTGGCCGGTGCGCTTGCCGAAGTCGAAGAAAAAGGTATCCGCCTTATAGACAAAGCTCCCCGCAAAGGTGCAGAAGGTCTGAACATTGCATTCCTGCATCCGAAGTCAACTCTCGGTGTCCTGACCGAGCTTTGCGAGAAACCGGAATAAGCAAGACTGTAAAATCATCAAATCATAAATTGTATAAACACTTAAAGAATATAAATTCATGAGTAATCAACTTGAAAAGATTAAAGAGCTTATAGACCGCCGCGCTGCAGCACGTCTCGGTGGTGGTGAAAAAGCGATTGCAAAGCAACACGAGAAGGGTAAATATACAGCTCGCGAGCGCATAGCCATGCTTCTCGACGAAGGCAGTTTCGAAGAAATGGACATGTTCGTAGAACATAGATGCACCAACTTCGGCATGGAAAAGAAACACTACCCCGGTGACGGTGTAGTAACCGGTTGCGGTACAATCGAAGGCCGTCTGGTTTATATCTTCGCACAGGACTTCACAGTTTCTGCCGGTTCACTGTCCGAAACCATGTCTCTGAAAATCTGTAAGATTATGGACCAAGCCATGAAAATGGGTGCTCCGTGTATCGGTATCAACGACTCGGGCGGTGCACGTATTCAGGAAGGTATTAATGCCTTGGCTGGCTACGCTGAAATCTTCCAACGTAACATACTTGCTTCGGGTGTCATTCCGCAGATTTCCGGTATTTTCGGTCCTTGTGCTGGTGGCGCCGTTTACTCTCCTGCCTTGACAGACTTTACTTTGATGATGGAAGGTACATCCTACATGTTCCTTACCGGTCCGAAGGTAGTAAAGACTGTAACCGGAGAAGACGTAAGCAGGAAAACCTGGGTGGCGCGAGCGTTCACTCCACCAAATCTGGTGTTACTCATTTTACTGCACAGACAGAAGAAGAAGGTTTGGCTCTTATCCGCAAACTGTTGAGCTACATTCCCCAGAACAACCTGGAAGAAGCTCCCTATGTAGACTGTACAGACCCTATCGACCGTCTGGAAGATTCCCTGAACGACATCATTCCTGATAACCCGAACAAGCCGTACGATATGTACGAGGTAATTGGTGCTATCATAGATAATGGTGAGTTCCTCGAAATCCAAAAAGATTATTCAAAGAATATCATTATTGGTTTCGCACGTTTCAACGGACAGTCCGTAGGTATTGTTGCCAACCAGCCGAAGTATCTGGCAGGTGTGCTCGACAGCAACGCATCCCGCAAGCGCACGCTTCGTCCGTTTCTGCGACGCCTTCAATATTCCTATCGTATCATTGGTAGACGTACCGGGATTCCTTCCGGGAACCGGCCAGGAGTACAACGGCGTCATCCTGCACGGTGCCAAACTGCTGTATGCATACGGTGAAGCTACTGTACCCAAGGTTACCATCACACTGCGTAAATCCTACGGTGGTTCGCACATCGTGATGAGCTGTAAGCAGCTGCGTGGCGACATGAATTATGCTTGGCCTACTGCTGAAATCGCTGTAATGGGTGGTGCAGGTGCTGTAGAAGTATTATATGCCCGCGAAGCCAAAGAGCAGGAAAATCCGGCTCAATTCCTGGCTGAAAAAGAGGCTGAATACACCAAGTTGTTTGCCAATCCTTATAATGCAGCTAAATATGGCTACATTGATGATGTTATCGAACCGCGTAACACACGTTTCCGCATCATTCGTGCCCTGCAACAGTTGCAAACCAAGAAATTGACTAACCCGGCTAAGAAGCATGGTAATATTCCCTTGTAATCAAGCTTTTCACACTAAAACAAGAACGATTATGAATAAAACAAAAATCGGAATATTCCTTTCATTGATGCTGGTGTTGGGCTTTTGCTCTTCTTGCAAAGAACAGAAATCGAACAACAAACTGCTGCTGAATGAAGTGCTGGTCAACAACGAGAGCAACTATCAGGATGACTACGGTGTGCACAGCGCATGGATTGAAATATTCAACAGATCATACGGCAGCGCCGACCTTGCAGGTTGCTATCTGAAATTCAGCAGCCAGCCGGGTGATACTGCCAGTTATTTCATTCCCAAAGGTGACGTTCTGACACTCATAAAACCACGTCAGCATGCACTTTTCTGGGCTGATGGAGAACCAAGACGCGGTACATTTCATACGAACTTCAAACTGGATGCCACAAATGCCAACTGGATTGGGTTGTATGATTCCGGCAAGAAATTGCTTGATCAAGTCATAGTGCCTGCCGGTACTTTAAAAGCCAACCAATCCTATGCCCGTGTCAGTGATGCAGCCGACCAATGGGAAGTAAAGGGTGGAAGCGAAGATAAATATGTCACTCCGAGTACCAACAACAAGACTATCGACAGCAATGCCAAAATGGAAAAATTCGAAGAGCATGACAGCGTAGGTATCGGTATGGCTATTTCTGCCATGAGCGTTGTATTCTGCGGGCTGATATTACTCTACATCTCCTTCAAGATTATAGGTAAAATATCAGTTAACCTCAGCAAACGCAATGCCATGAAAGCTAAAGGTATTACTGATAAACAAGAAGCAAAAGAGAAACAACTGGGGCAGGTTCCGGGAGAAGTTTTTGCTGCCATTTCAATGGCCATGCACGAATTCCAAAGCGATGTACACGATGTGGAAGACACGATACTTACCATTACCCGTGTAAAACGCAGTTACTCACCGTGGAGTTCAAAGATTTATACGTTGCGTGAGACTCCTCACAAAAAGTAAGTCACCCATAATAAAATAAAACGATGAAAGAATATAAATATAAAATTAACGGTAACGTATATAAAGTTGCCATTGGAGATATTGAAGACAACATCGCTCATGTAGAAGTGAACGGTACTCCCTACAAAGTTGAAATGGAAAAAGCACCGAAGGTAGTTGTTAAACCGGTAGCACGTCCGGCAGCCACATCCGCTCCTGCTGCTCCTGCTACTCCGGTAGTAAAACCGGCCGCTGCTTCTACCGGCAAGTCAGGTGTAAAATCTCCGCTTCCCGGTGTAATCCTCGATATCAAAGTAAATGTCGGCGATACAGTAAAGAAGGGACAAGTTATCATCATTTTGGAAGCATGAAGATGGAAAACAATATCAATGCTGATAAAGACGGTAAGATTACAGCCATCAATGTAAACAAAGGGGACTCTGTTCTCGAAGGTACTGACCTCGTAATTATTGAATAATATGGGAGAATTTATCACATTTTTAGGAAACAACCTTGCCGACTTCTGGACTTATACAGGTTTTGCCAATGCAACGGTAGGACATGTGGTAATGCTTCTGGTAGGTTTGTTTTTCATATACTTGGCTGTAGCCAAGGAATTTGAGCCGATGCTATTAATTCCTATCGGTTTCGGTATGCTGATTGGTAATATACCTTTCAATATGGAAGCCGGATTAAAAGTCGGTATCTATGAAGAAGGTTCCGTACTTAATATTCTGTACCAGGGAGTAACCTCCGGTTGGTACCCGCCACTCATATTCCTGGGTATCGGTGCCATGACGGATTTCTCTGCTTTGATATCGAACCCCAAATTAATGTTGGTTGGTGCAGCAGCCCAATTCGGTATATTCGGTGCTTATATGATTGCCCTTGCCATAGGATTTGACCCGATGCAGGCTGGTGCAATCGGTATCATTGGTGGTGCCGATGGTCCGACTGCCATCTTCCTCTCTTCTAAACTGGCTCCTAACTTAATGGGTGCCATTGCAGTATCAGCCTATTCATATATGGCATTAGTACCGGTGATACAGCCGCCTATTATGCGTTGGCTGACCAGTAAAAATGAACGTCTTATCCGTATGAAACCTCCCCGTGTGGTTTCACATACGGAAAAAGTAATGTTCCCGATTATCGGTTTGTTACTGACCACATTCCTTGTACCATCCGGTCTGCCTTTGCTGGGTATGCTGTTCTTCGGTAATTTACTGAAAGAAAGTGGAGTTACACGTCGTCTGGCAAACACAGCCAGTGGTCCGCTGATTGATACCATTACTATTCTGCTTGGTTTGACAGTAGGTGCTTCTACGCAAGCATCCGAGTTCTTAACCCTTGATTCAATCAAGATATTCGGTCTGGGCGCCTTATCATTTGTCATTGCCACAGCATCCGGTGTCATCTTCGTGAAGATTTTCAACCTCTTCCTGAAGAAAGGCAACAAGATTAATCCGTTGATCGGTAATGCCGGTGTATCTGCCGTACCCGACTCTGCACGTATCTCCCAAGTAGTAGGTCTGGAATACGATCCTACCAACTATCTGCTGATGCATGCCATGGGCCCGAACGTTGCCGGTGTAATCGGTTCCGCTGTAGCAGCAGGTATCCTGCTGGGATTCTTAATGTAATACATTTATTCATTCCATTATCCGGATTGAATTCCGAACTATTTTAAAGCCCCTCCATCATTTTTGGAGGGGCTTTTTCGTTAATTTATCTAAAACAGATTACGATTATTTCGTAAATACATTCTTTTTAGTAACTTGCAGTCAGTTTAACCTCATATAAATGATATACTGTATGCGAAAGCTTTTTATCTCCTTATGTTTCAGTGCATGCTGTTCACTTCTGGCGGCACAGACCACAAACCCCATTCAAGAGGCGATGGCCAACTACGATTATGAAACAGCCTTGATGCTGATCGATCAAGAAACCCCGACCGTCCCCCTACTCTACCAAAAAGGGAAAGCGCTGAAAGGGCTGGGCAATAACCTTGAAGCTCTGAGCGTATTTCAGGAAGTCGTAGCTCAGGATTCTCTCAATCCCCGGGCATACATTGAAGCTGCCGAATGCTGCAAATCACTTGCCAAATATAGCGAGGCACTGGATTACTACCAAAATGCGCTCCACATAAATCCGGACAATAAATACGCACGCATCCAGTATATCAGTCTGCTGATGAACATGAAGAGATACCGTGAGTCTCTAAAGGAAAGCAACCTGCTGGCAGAAAGGGACAGTTCCGCCTATGTACTACACCTTAGAGCCGAAAGTATGGGGCAAGTCTATGACAACACAGAAATCATGCATGTGATAGATGCCTACCTGGACATACAGAAAAGATATCCCAATGATTACCTGTCTGCTGCCAAACTCGGCAACATCTATGTAGCAGGCCACCAGTATGAAGACGCCATAAACATAACGGAGAAATACCGTTCCATAGACTCCACCAACGTCCTTGTGAACCGCATCAATGCCCAAGCCTATTGCCTGAACAAAGATTACCCCAAAGCAATAGAAAGATATGAACAACTGTTACAGGAAAAAGACAGTTCTTTCCAAACCTGCTTCTACGCCGGAATCAGCTATTATGCCCTCGAAGACTTCTACCCAGCACACGACCTGCTGGAAAGGGCTCTTAAAGATGACAATACCAACATCAACGTTCTCTATTATCTGGGACGCGCCTGCTCCAAGACATCATGGAAAGAGGATGGAGTGACTTATCTGGAAACTGCCGTAAGCCTCGCCATGCCCAGCGACAGTGTCATGTCCCGCCTATATGTGGGGCTTGCGGACTGCTACAAGATGGCATTTCAATACACCGACCAGGCGAATACCCTTCTGACACAATACGAAAAATACGACCGACAGAAACACAAAACTGCTCTACGACGCAGCCTTTGTCTATTATTACTATCTGAAAGATGTGTCCAAAGCAGAGAGATACCTAACGGCCTACCTGAAAACCCGTCCGAAAAACAGCAAGGACAAAGTGCAGGAAGTAGATGCAGACGGAGTTCCCATCATCGGAGAAGACAACCGATACAATGCCGCCGAAAACTGGCTGAAGGACATCAGAGAAAAGCGCAAGAAAGAGGACTTCTTCAAGGGAAAGGTCGATACCGCCAGCGTAACCCCCATCAAATAGCCCCAATGAAAACGTTTGCATAATATAATAAGGTACAGTAACGGAGAAAGATTAACTTTCTCGTTATTTGTTTTAAATTAGCGCAAAAATTAACCGTAAGTTACTATCATGAAAAAAAGTATTCTTAATCTTGGGAACACTCTTACTCTCCCTCAGTACGTATGCAGCTATGAATGTGAACAAAATCGACCCTCCGTTTTGGTACACCGGCATGCAGAACCCGGAACTCCAGCTGATGGTCTATGGCGAAGGCATCGGCAACGCGGCAGTATCCGTCAATTATCCCGGCGTCTCATTGAGCAGCACCGTCAAGCTGGAAAGCAACAACTACCTCCTGGTCTATCTGAAACTGGACAAGGATGTAAAACCCGGCAAATTCAACCTCACCTTCACTGAAGGAAAAAAGAAACTCGTAAAGGAATATGAACTGAAGGCACGCAACAAGAAAGGTTGCGAACATAAAGGTTTCGACGCCTCCGACGCACTGTACCTGCTGATGCCCGACCGCTTTGCCAATGGCAATCCGGACAATGACCAGATTGCGGGCATGGCCGAGTACAAGATAGACCGCAATGACCCCAATGCACGCCACGGCGGTGACCTTGCCGGCATCGAACAACACCTGGACTACTTCTCCGACCTCGCGTCACAGCCCTCTGGTTACTCCGGTACTGGAAACAACATGAACCGGCGGTTCCTATCACGCTATGCCACCACAGACTACTACAAGGTAGACCCGCGCTTCGGTACCAACGAAGAATACAAGCAACTGATTGAAAAAGCCCATGCACGCGGCATCAAAATCGTAATGGACATGATTTTCAACCACTGCGGCGTAGAGCATGTATGGATTAAGGACATGCCCTCCAAAGACTGGTTCAACAACCCCGACCACGAAAACAACTTCGTGCAGACTTCCTTCAAACTGACCCCGCACGTAGACCCTTATACTTCCCAGTACGATGCCGACCAGATGAACGACGCTGGTTCGTACCTTCCATGCCCGACCTCAACCAGAAGAACCCTCACGTTTACCGCTACCTGGTACAGAACAGTTTCTGGTGGATTGAATTCGCCAACATCGACGGCATCCGCATGGACACTTACCCGTATGCCGACTATGATGCCATGAGCAACTGGATGAAAGAGCTCAACGAAGAATATCCCAACTACAACACCGTGGGCGAGACCTGGGTTACCGAACCCGCCTACACCGCCTGGTGGCAGAAGGATTCCAAGCTATCAGCCCCCAAGAACAGTAACCTCAAGACCGTTATGGACTTCAGCTTCTTTGACAAGATAAACACCGCCAAGAATGAACAGACCGAAACTTGGTTCAAGGGACTGGACCGCATATACAATAACTTCGTATACGACTTCCTCTACCCCAACCCCGCTTCCGTACTGGCATTCATCGAAAACCACGACACCGACCGCTTCCTGGGCGAAGGCGACAACCTTCCGATGCTGAAGCAAGCCTCTACCCTGCTGCTTACCACCCGCCGCATTCCGCAACTCTACTACGGAACGGAAGTCATGATGAATGGCGTGAAGAGCAAGAGCGACGGCTATGTCCGCAAGGACTTCCCCGGCGGATGGACCGGTGACGCAACAAACGCACTGACCCCAGCCGGACGTACCAAGATACAGAACGAGTGCTACGACTTCTACAAGACCATCCTGAACTGGCGCAAAGGAAACGATGTGATTGCCAAAGGCAACATGGTGCAGTTCATGGTACAGAATGGTGTTTATGCCTACGCACGCCAGTACGAAGCAAGACGGTATTCGTGATGCTGAACGGTACAGATGCAGAGACCACCGTTCCTTTGAAATTCTACAAGGAAATCCTGAAAAACAGCAAGCAGGGAAAAGATATTCTTAGCGGCAAGGCCATCACCTTCGGTGAAGAGCTGAAGATGGGCCCCAGAGAATCATTAGTGATAGAATTATAACGCGTACTCCACACAGAGAGCTCATTCTTGCAAATCTCCCTTGCAGATAGCTTGCAGACACCTCGCCTGCCAGCTATCTGCAAGGGATTTTTAGTATGGAACAGGTGTCACGGAGATATGCCTTTCACCGGCCTCAAATACAGCTAATCTGTTAGTTCATAACGGTGAACACTTTGTTCCAGTATAGAGAAACAAAGTGTTCTTACGTATTGGAACGAAGTGTTTTTGCATATTGGAACGAAGTGTTCTCTTTATTGAAACAAACTGTTCAGTTAAGGGAAACAGACTGTTTTGTTAAAGGAAACAGACTGTTGTACACGTTGAAACATCCGCTTCTGAAATAAGCGGCGAACTTAACCATCCCACAACACCGGCCTATATACAACAAGTCAGCCCTTGCAACATCAATATTGCAAGGGCTGACGCTATATTCGGATTATCTTTCGATTAGTCCAGTTGAGCCAATTTGTTCTCTGAACCAAGCACGTTGATGATTTTATGCTTGTACAGTTTTTCCATATTGTCACGAGCCGGACCCAGATACTTACGCGGGTCGAATTCTGCCGGTTTTTCAGCAAATGTCTTGCGGATAGCAGCTGTCATAGCCAGACGTGAGTCAGAGTCGATGTTGATTTTGCAAACAGCAGACTTGGCAGCCTTACGCAACTGCTCTTCGGGGATACCGATAGCAGCTTCCAGCTTACCACCATACTTGTTGATAGTATCAACTTCTTCCTGAGGAACTGAAGAAGAACCGTGAAGAACGATAGGGAATCCCGGAAGTTTCTCCATTACAGCATCCAGAACGGCAAATTCCAAAGGAGGAGGAACCAGACGACCGGTAGCAGGGTCAACGTGGCATTGTTCGGGTTTGAACTTGTATGCACATGAGAAGTACCGATTGAGATAGCCAGTGAATCGCAACCTGTACGGGTAGCGAAGTCAATAACTTCTTCAGGATTAGTATATGTATGGTGTTCTGCAGAAACTTCATCTTCTACACCGGCCAATACACCGAGTTCGCCTTCTACAGTTACGTCGAACTGATGGGCATAGTCAACTACCTTCTTAGTCAGTGCAACGTTTTCTTCGTACGGAAGGTGTGAACCGTCAATCATTACTGAAGAGAAACCGGAGTCGATACAGCTCTTGCAAGTTTCGAATGTATCTCCGTGGTCAAGGTGAAGAACAATTTCAGGATGTTTGCAACCCAATTCCTTAGCGTACTCAACAGCACCCTGAGCCATGTAACGCAACAGCGTAGCGTTGGCATACTGACGGGCACCCTTAGATACCTGAAGAATAACCGGAGACTTTGTTTCAACTGCAGCCTTGATGATAGCCTGCATCTGTTCCATATTGTTGAAGTTGAATGCCGGAATAGCATATCCACCTTTGATAGCCTTAGCAAACATCTCTCTTGTGTTTACCAGTCCTAAATCTTTGTAATTAACCATTTTGTTTAAAGTTTTATTGTTAGTGAATTAAAATTCTACGCAAAAGTAATCATTATCCTTTAAAGTAAAGAACTTGACGGGAATAAAATATCCGGCTCATCCTACCAAATCCATTCTATTTTAAAGCTATTGGCTTCATTTAACAGATTATTGTAATCTCTATATTACAAACTCTTTGCATTTATCTCTGCCAGCCATACTTTTGCCATCTATACTTCTATCAACAAAAAAAGCCGGAGAACATGTTTGCTCTCCGGCATCTGTTTACACATTATTATGTAATACTAATTTTTCAGATAGATGATGGTCGGCAAATGGTCACTGTAACCGTTCAGCCAAGTCCTGCCCCCATGCGTACGCAAGGGGGAACCTTTGTATTTGCCATCCTGCTGAATCAGATAATCGCGGATGAAAACTTCATTGTGATCATAGCGCAACCCTTTCTTAGCCTTCAGCAACGGTTTCGAAATGACAATCTGGTCAAACAAGTTCCACTTGCCCCGATAGAGCAATGTCCCCACTCCCTTGTCTTCCAGTGTCTCCCACCAGGGATTGTAGAATTCGCCTTTCTTCACCTGCTTCGGATATTTGCGTGCACCCAGCACCTCCATGCTTTCATCCATCGGGTCGTCATTCATATCCCCCATCACGATGAGTTTCAGCTTCTTGTCGCTACGCATCAGAGAGTCCTTCAAGGCCTTTTACCTGCCTGGCTGCATGCACACGCACCGGTGACTTTGCCCCACGGGAGGGCCAGTGGTTCACTATCACGCAGACACGCTCTCCCGCCAGTTGTCCGTCCACAATCAGGAAGCCGCGCGTCAAGTGCACCGTATCCCCTCAAAAGGAGTAGAAAGCACAACTTTGAGTGGGTAACGCTGAACTGCTTCGGGTCGTACAGCAAGGCACAGTCGATGCCCCGTCTGTCCGGTCCTTCATAATGCACGAACTCATAATTGGAAATGGCCGGCTGCTTCACGAGGTCTTCCAGCACCCGGCTGTTCTCCGCCTCTGCCACACCGATGAATGCCGGACCTTCCGGCACTAAATCACGCGAAAGGGAACCCAACACTTTGGAAAGGTTCTGCAGCTTGGACTCATACTTCTTTGCCGTCCATTGGTAACTGCCGTCGGGCAGGAACTCATAGTCATTCTTACCTGCATCATGAATCGTATCAAACAAGTTCTCAAGATTGTAGAACGCAACACTATACAGTTTCCGTTCCGCATTTTGTGCCCCCAGCGTTGCCACGCACAGCCAGAAAGAGCATAAGACAAGTAGTTTCCTCATAAATTCACAAGATTAAGTCCTGCAAAAATCAGAAATAAAATGCGATAAACCTACTAAATAAAAATAAATCTGAATTTATTTTGTAGAGTCTCCAACTTGCACTATCTTTGCGCTCTGAAAAGAAGACCATTACACTATTTATTACCAAAATAGTAACAGAATATAAATTTTTAAAAGAAAATATCAAAATGAAAAAAGGTATTCATCCTGAAAATTACCGTCCGGTAGTATTTAAAGATATGTCAAATGGTGATGTATTCTTGTCTCGTTCCACTTGCAACACGAAAGAGA
>ENA-OQAA01000765-OQAA01000765.1-human-gut-metagenome-genome-assembly--contig:-NODE-765-length-20288-cov-1.478548_pt1 | contig 20288 bp, 27 predicted proteins | sample MGYA00242489_ERZ504515 | MGnify/ENA primary metagenome ERZ504515 (study PRJEB26092, sample SAMD00036237) | human gut metagenome | host: Homo sapiens | study: EMG produced TPA metagenomics assembly of... | reverse complement strand
GCCTACTACACCCGTACCCAACGAAACTGTTACCGTTGGCACCTGCACTGGAAGAGAACATCAGCGGAAGCATACCAAAAATCATCGTCAATACCGTCATCAGGATAGGACGCAAGCGGACTTGTGCGGCAGAGTAAGCAGATTCCACGATACCCATTCCTTTACGACGGCGCTCTATGGCGTACTCTGTAATCAGAATCGCTGTCTTAGCCAACAAACCGATTAACATAATCACCCCTGTCTGCAGATAGATATTATTCTCCAATCCAAGGAATTTGGCGAAAAGGAACGAACCCATCAGTCCGAACGGCACGGAGAAGATAACGGCAAACGGCACGAGGAAACTCTCGTAAAGACAGGCCAGAATCAAATAGATCAGAAAGACACAAATCGCATAGATAAAGACTGTCTGTGCACCACCGCTACTTGCTTCTTCGCGTGCCATACCACCATATTCGTATCCGTACTGCCGGCAAAGATTGTGCGGCTACTTCTTCAATGACTTTCTGCACTTCACCGGAAGAGTAACCGTCGGCAGGATTCACATTGGCAGTAATGGTACTGTAAAGATTGAAACGGTTAGCCGTTTCCGGTCCCAGCACTTGCTTCAGCGTTACAAACTGGCTTACCGGAGCCATCTCCGTACCATTGCGTACAAACATATTGTTCAATGCCTGTTCGTCGAGACGATATTCAGGTGAAGCCTGCATCATCACACGATATACTTTACCATACTGATTGTAGTTGGAAATATACGCACCACCGCAATAGCTCCCCACTGCATCGAGCACCGCACTTGGCGAAATACCCGCACGCTTACATTTGGCAGCATCCACTTCCACCGATATCTGCGGGAAGTTGATAGCATAAGAGGTATAAGCCATTGCTACCTCCGGACGCTGGTTCAAAGCACCGAGGAACTGTACAGCCGCTTCGTAGAACGTAGCAGATCACCCCCCGTCATGTCCTGAAGGTTCAGTTCAAGGGAATTACCCATACCGTAACCCGGAATCATGGCAGGCTGGAAGCTGAATACTTGCGCTTCCTTTAAAGATTGGAATTGTGCATTGAGGCGGGAAACCACGGCATCCGAGCTATGTTCCTTACCTTTTCGTTCACTCCAGTCCTTCAGGCGGATAATGATTGTACCGTAAGAAGTTCCCTGCCCGGATATAAGTCCGTACCCTGCCACGCGGGCATAGTGTTCTATTTCGGGCGTATCTTTCAGGATATTTTCCAAACGGTCCATCACCTTCGTTGTTTCTTCGAGCGTGCTTCCCGGTGAAATGCTGACATTCACATGATAACACCCTGATCCTCCTGCGGCACAAGTCCCGTCTTGGTGGTACTCATCAGATAAACCAACAGAGCAACGGCAACTGCCAACGAAGTCCATACCATCCAACGATGGCGGATGAAGAACATCACACCCCTCTTATATTTACCCAGTACGGCATTGAACGAAGCATTATACGCAGCGCGTACCCGTCCGTTAATACTCTTAGCACTCTTGGTTCCGTCCGACGGACGCATCATGATGGCGCACAAAGCAGGACAAAGCGTCAAGGCCGAAATCATGGAGATACCTACGGCAGTTGCCATTGTGATACCGAACTGTGTATAGAACACGCCCGAAGTTCCTCCATAAATGTAACGGGAATAAACACAGCCATAAACACACAGGTACAGGAAACGATACGCCATCTCACATCGCCCATTGCATCTTTAGTGGCAAGATAAGGCGACTTATACCCGGCATCAAACTTGGACTGCACTGCTTCCACCACCACAATAGCATCATCCACCACCGTACCGATGGCAAGCACTAAGGCAAACAGCGTCAGGATGTTCAGACTGAATCCCGCAGCCACCAGACAGGCAAACGTACCTACCAATGATACGATAATGGAGATGGAAGGGATAAGAGTACTCTTAAGATCCTGCAAGAAGAAATATACCACAAGGATTACCAGGATGATAGCAATAATCAACGTCTCCACCACATTGTGTATGGAAGCGAAAAGGAAGTCGTTCGAGCTCATCATGGTGACAAACTCCGTTCCTTCCGGCAGATTTTTCTCCATCCGCTCTATCTGCGCGGTAATCTCTTTATTAACAGCGGTAGCATTGGAACCGGCTGTCTGGAAAATCATATAGAGAACGGCAGGCTGACTGTCCATCTCACTACGGAAACTATATGTCATAGTGCCCAGCTCTACTTCCGCCACATCTTTCAAGCGGAGTATCGAGCCGTCCTCACGCGAACGAACAACCGTATTCTGAAATTCCTCCACGCTCTTCAGGCGTCCGCGATATTTCATCGTAAACTGGAAAACGTTCTGTGAACTCTCACCCAGCGAACCGGTAGGAGCTTCAATATTCTGCTCACCCAGTACAGCGGTGATGTCCGACGGTACCAGCATATTGTGCCATCCGTTCCGGTTTCAGCCAGATACGCATACTATACGTATCACCCAGCTCCATGACGTCTCCCACTCCCTCGATACGTTTTATCTGGGGAATAACATTGATGTCCAAGTAATTGGCCAGGAAGGTCTGGTCATAACGGCCATCAGTACAGACCAAAGCACCGATCTGCAAGAAACTGGTCTGGCGCTTCATCGTGCTTACACCGACTTTCGTAACTTCGGCCGGAAGTAATCCCTGCGCCTTAGCCACACGGTTCTGCACGTTGACTGCTGCCATATCGGGGTCTGTGCCCTGTTTGAAGTAAACCTGAATAATAGCCAAACCTGCATTGGAGGCGCTCGAACTGATATACATCATGTCTTCCACACCGTTGATACTCTCTTCCAGGGGCATGATGACACTGTTCATCACTGCCTCGGCATCAGCACCGGTATAGCTGGCAGTCACATATACCGTCGGAGGTGCAATATCGGGATATTGCTCCACGGGCAACGTGAAGAGTGAAATAAGCCCGATAGCCAGAATCAATACGGAAATGGAGATTGCCATCACCGGCCTCTTTATAAACATATTTCCTTTCATAATCAGTCTCCTTCTTATTTAACTTGCGTGCCTTCGCGCACCAGTCCGGCGCCTTCCGATACAATTTCATCACCGGCTTTCAGTCCGCTCAACACTACATATTCGCGTCCGTCATTGATACCGGCCACAGTTATCAGGGTAGAGACAGCCTTACCGTCCACTACCTTATATACAATAGTCTTGTCCTGCATCCGCACGGTAGCCGTCTGCGGAATGGCAATACAGTCTTTATAGATACTCGGCACTACTACCGTGCCCGATGCTCCGCTATGAAGCAACCGTGATTCGTTGGGGAACACCACACGCGCTACGACAGTACCCGTCTGGCGATCGATGACTCCGCTGATGGATTCAATGACACCTTTCTTATCATAAACCGAATTGTCGTTTAAATGTAATTCCACTTCCGGCATATTCTTCAATGCCTCATCCATATCACCATACTGGCGGGTAAGGGCAAGCAACTGATTCTCGGTCATGGAAAATAGACATACATATCCGAGTTGTCGCTGACTGTGGTAAGCGGATAAGGCATATTAGCACCTACCAAATGCACCCACGCGATAAGGCAATGCGCCTACTACTCCGTCACTGGGGCTTTTCACCTCGGTATAAGAAAGGTTGTTGCGGGCACTGATTTCCTGGCTTCGGCCTGTGAGAGTTGTGCTTGGCAGTGAGATAAGTGTTCTCGGCTGTTTTCAGACTAAATTCGGAAACAACTTTCTGTGCATACAGTTCTTTGTTGCTCTTGTAAGTCAGTTCGGCGGTACCCAGCCCGGCACGTGCTGCTTCTACATTGGCAGTGGCAGTTTTCAGTGCAGCCTTGTAAGGAACCTGGTCGATAACGAAGAGTAATTGTCCCCGGCGTACTTTCTGTCCTTCGGTCACACAGAGTTTCTCAATCGTTCCCGACACCTGTGGATAGATGTCAATATCCTGCCGCCCGCGTATAGTCGCCGAATAGGAAGAAGAAAACTCTTTGTCCACCGCTTCTATCTGCATTACTGCATAAGAAGAAGATTTCACTCCCGCATCCGATGCCTGCTTGCAAGATGCCATCCACACTGTACAACCGACAATCCCTATCAGCCGTATCCATTTTTTGCTTACTGTAATCATACTTTCTCTTTTGTTCTTTTGTTAAATCCTGGACAAAAGTAGGAGAAAAGAACAAGGCAATAGTGACCAATTTCCCTCTATAAATGTCCTATTCTCGCCTTTTTCATTTATTATAGCTAACTATTGTCAATAAACGACATATCAGACAATTATAAAGGCAATCAGGACATTCTGTTTTCCGCTTTAATTCACCAAACTTTGCAAAAAGAAAAAAAAGAAAAGAATATGGAAAAAGAGAACAATCAGACCAATAGATATAAAAGACTTTAAGGACAGTCAGCATACACTGGACTATATAGATAATGATTTTGCAATAGTCAACAGCCTGGAAGGAATTCCTGATAACAATGATATTGTCAGACTGGAATGTTTCATCATCGCCGTCTGTATAGAAGGGTGCATCCAACTGGACATCAACTACCGGACTTACCAGTTGAAGGCAGGCGATCTATTGCTCGGCCTTCCCAATACCGTCATCAGCCATACGATGTTAAGCCCTAAATATAAGGTAAGGCTTGCAGGATTCTCCACCCGTTTTCTGCAACGTATCATTAAAATGGAAAGGAGACGTGGAACACAGCCGTTCAATATCCATAACAATCCGGTGAAGTCCGTAAGCGACGAAGAAGACAATTCTGTTTTCGGATTCTACCGGGATTTAATTGTGGCCAAGATAAATGATGAACCTCATTGCTACCACAGGGAAGTGATGCAGCATCTCTTTTCCGCTCTCTTCTGTGAGATGTTGGGGCAGCTTCATAAGGAAATCGAGTGTTCCGATAAGTCGGATCGTTCGAGAGAGAATATCAAGCAGGTGAATTATACCTTACGGAAATTCATGGAGCTATTATCAAGAGACAAAGGTATACACCGCTCGGTGAGTTATTTTGCCAACGAGCTCTGTTATACGCCCAAACATTTTTCAAAGGTTATCAAGCAGGCGTGTGGCAGAACTCCGTCAGACTTGATTAATGAAACGGCTATGGAGCAAATAAAATACCGGCTGAAGCATTCGGACAAGTCTATCAAAGAAATTGCGGAAGAGTTCAACTTCCCCAATCAATCCTTCTTCGGGAAATATGTAAAAGCATATTTGGGAACATCACCGGCCAGTTACCGGAGCAGAAAAGAGGAAATATGAAGAAACGCATATTTTGTCTATTCTGTACCTCATAATTCGAGCTTCTCTCTTCTGAATCAGAAAAAACGCCTGCAATTTAAAACAGCACAATTCGCAAGCGATACCAAACGTCTATTATAGCTAGACAAATTGCAGTAAAGCAGACCTTTTAAAAGTATAAAAAGTCACTATATCATCAGACACATATCAGATTGCTATTTACAAACCAACAGAAAAGAAAGACAAAACCAGCTCTAATTCTGCTCTCCCAAAACCCAGTTTCGCTTCCTTTAAAAGGAACCGATGGTTTGTTTATACCAAAGAGAGCGTTTGTTTTAAACAAACCGAAGCTTTAATTACACCAAACCGATGGTTTAGTGACACCATATATTGCATATTTCAAGGAAATAAATGCAATATAAAAAGAAAAAGCGCATATTCTTGCAACTGAATATGCACTTTTTCTTCTATTAGTCCTTTTATCTTATTCCGGTTTTCTTCTGAATCTTAAAAATGGAACAGAGATGGAAAACTCTATTTCCTCATACAGACCCATAAGCCTAACGATTCTCGGTATCTTTCATACACCGTACAGAGAATGCATGAGAACGACCGGAAGAGTGAGTCCACGTCTTATCGGAAACTTTATAATACAAGGAAGTAGCTCCCTGATCCTTATCATTTCCATAACTACTTGCCGATGAGTTGGACCAATAGCAAGCAGCACCCTTGCTAGCATCCAGCCCTGTATTATTACCATTATTTCCACCATTAGATCCCCACTTACAACCTGCTAACGGCCAATAAGCATAGTTGTGCCATCATAGCAATATTTAAATACCGCAGTTGCGCTCTGTTTCACAAATTCACCTTTCTGCTCTATCTCATCCAATACGCGGGGAGACACTACCCGATACCCTTTCGGACAAGGATCATAAATAGATTTATGACCGTCAGAAGGATTGAGATAAGTGCTCGATTCGTTCGGATTACCCCAGAAGTCATCTTTACGGTCGGTACGTGCACCGGTCCATGCACCCAGATACCAGTCGGATTTTGTATTCTCCACTTCATTGGTATAAAGCAATGCACGAGGATTTTCGATAGAGAAGCGGACATTAGTGGCTTGAGTAGGTATGTTAGTACCCCACGGTTCCCGACCAGCCCACCGGCGTAGGACGTCCCCACTGGAAGTAAACACCGTTTTGTTTCCAGTTGTCTCCTTCGCATGTCATGTAAGTACCCAAATTACGATCTAACACTACATATCCCGTATTACCATAAGGATGTTCTGCCGGAGTAGGGGTCATCCAGATAATAAAACTCCAGATAACAGTAGTCTGATCCTCTCCATAGATAGCCACCTGACCGCAACCGCCGTCGTAGCCTCCACTTACCTTATAGGTATTAATCGTAATATTGTAATCACTGCCAACAGGAATGATGTCCGTAGTAGAACCATTCACAGCAATCATCTTATGATTAACATTCAAATCGCACCCGAGAATAGTCTTTGCATACTTAGGTTCTTCCACTTCCATGAAGTTACCACGTGCTTTCACACTAATCGTATTGCTCACACCACTGGTCGAAATATTCGTCATCAAACAGTTGGATTCACCATAAGCCATCCACCTGCCAGCAGACGTGTCTCTACAGGCTCGTACCATTCACAGGAATTATCCGAAAGTTTCAAGTTATTAATAGCAATCGTATTGACTGCATTGGCTTTCAGCTGCTTTCCTTCCTTTAGAATAGGAATTGTAACCGTCTGCCGGTCATTCTCCAGAGTGACCACAATGTACACCTGTTTGCCGCTTAAATCAGCAGGATACGTAGTCAGATATATATCCTGTGCGGAAGCAAGCAACTCGGGAGTAGTCAGTGAAACAGTGGCATACGGTTTGACATCCGTACCGTATGTCAACTCGTCCGTATCCAGATTCGCGGTAAACGTACCGGAAAGAGGCGTTTTCGTCTCCTTGTCATACAGGGAAACACTCTTTAGCCTGTACGTAGAAAGTTCCTGGGACGAGATGCTGAACTTCACATAAGCCATCGCATGATTCAACGTAAATTTGGCAAGCATATCCGGACCGCTGACTGTTGCTTGGCAAATGCAAACCCATACTTTCCAATATGATGACTATCACCCGGACGACTTTGCTCCTGCTCTACAGACAAGGAAGAAGTAATCTTGTTCCGTCCTCGGCCAGTTCCGTACTTGCCGGTAAGGGTAATAGATAAGAAGTTCCGTAGCTCCTGCTTCCGCCATCTTCACATCGTCTGAAGTAAAGACACCGGAATTCTGCCCGATCGATTCATCACTTAATAAAGACTGCACATTGTGAATATCAGTCCCTGCCGTACGGGAGAAAACTCCCAAGGCATCACCCTCACTCCAAAGCACCGGATAAACATCGCCTGTTTTATCACCGATAGAAACACGCGTCTGCGGAGACGAGAGTCCGACCAGCGTCAGACATGAACCTGCCGTTACCGGTTCCCGGCCGTTATCGGACGAAATAAGCTCGTCCTGTGTGCAACTTGTCATCATCAGAATCGTTACACCTATTGCATATAATTTATTTTTCATACCATTCATTCTTTTGAGTTACATCCTCGTTTACCATTCATTCTCTTCCAGATCACCGGCAGAACCGCCATCACTCCATGCGCCTTCTGTTCCTGCCGCTTTCCAAGTCTGAAAAGCGGAACACACGGCACGCCCCTCGGCATTATAGGCAATGATAGCACTAATGTAATTCACTCCCGGACGCAATCCTTCGGTGACTTTACGGGTATAGGGCAGAGATACCGGTTCTCCGTTTTCTTCTACGAATTTCACCAGCTTCACTTCAATGTTATAGTCAAAGCCGATGTCGGCCACCGGATAGAAATCAATGACTTTCGCTCCGAATGTAGTACCTGTTTGCTGATTCGGAAGTAATCAGAGCCGTATTGTCTGCAATCTCCGAAACTGTCAGGTTCATGGTGGGGATGACACGTGGAGCCGAATCATCCTTGTCCGAACAGGAGGCAGTTATCAGCAGTAATACGAAGATAAATGCCATGCTTATATGTAAGTTCTTCATAATCATATTGTATTAGTTTTATTTTTGTAGATTCTTATACCGTAGCAATGCTTCTAAAAAGTAATAATCGGCATACGTCAGGGGGACATCTACTTCGCTTTTATCTGGAAGTGCGCCTACGCTATGCTTCAGGAGGAAGTTCCCGTTCGTATCCGGTTCGGCCAGATACTCTTTCGAGGCAAGCGTGCGAAGTTGCTTTTCCGCCATGGCAAGATAAGATTCCTTGGCTTCCGTTCCGGGGATATAGCGGCTTAGCTCGATAAAGCAGAGGCCATGATAGCGGCAGCAGAAGCATCCCGATAGGAATGTTCTTCCACCGGAGCGTCAAAGTCCCAGTAAGGAATACCGTCGGCAGGTAGACGGCGGAGCAGCATATCGGCAATATGTCCGGCTTGCAACAGATAATTCTGATAACCCGTCAGGCGGAACATCATCGTATAGCTATACAAGGCCCATGCCTGTCCACGGCTCCAGGAAGAATCGTCCGAGAAGCCCTGCACTGTCTGCTTGCCGCGCACCGCTCCGGTTTCAGGATCGTAATCCACCAGATGATACGTAGAGTAATCATCGCGGAAATGATTCAGGATAGTGGTGTTGGCATGTGTGCAGGCTATGTTCTGCAAAGAATCATCGGCATAGGCTTTCGACATGGATAACAGTAATTCCAGGTTCATCATATTGTCAATAATCACCGGAAACTTCCAGTCACAACCTTTGCGCACAAAGTCCCAGCTACGGATTACACCGGCGGTAGGTTTGAAGCGGGTTGACAAGGATTTAGCTCCCTGATAGAGCACCTGTTTATAAGCCTCATTGCCCGTCAGCCGGAAAGCATTCCCATAACTGCAGTTCAACTGGAAACCTACATCGTGATCTCTGGTCACATACTGTATAGAGTCGAGTTTCAGCGTATTCTTCTCGGCCAGCGCCTTCACGGCATCGTTCCGGTATATTCATAGATATACCAGAGGGAGCGGGATAGAACCCGCTGCACCACCAATAGATATTCGAAGGGACAAACTCACCCTCGGCAGAGAGCGTGCGGGGAAGTGTCTTTTCCGTCAGGCGGGTATCCATATTCGTGTATTGTTGCTCTGCAACGGTAAACACACGGTCAATCAGCGCCTCCATTGGCTCCTGCCTGGAGCAGGATGCCAATGTTAGAAGCCCTAGTATAGATAATAATAAGATTCTCATACGTTCAATTCATTTTATTTGGGGGACAGGGTTGTGGTAAATGTGGCAGTCTGGTTGGCTGTGACCGTTGCTTCAAAGCCGACCATATAAGTGCCCGGATTAGCCTGGTCATAAGAGTTTTCACTAGTGGTACTCCATGTTTTGTAGGTAGGCTTCACGGTTCCGCTGGCTGTGAGATACATCACTTTGCTTCCGTTCGTTAGTACGATGCGGTTACTTTCCACCGTCGGAACGGCAGGCGTCACCATACACCAGCGCACTTTGGCGGATTTATCTGTTCTCGCTTGATCTCATCCATAACCACTAAATCTTTATCGTTCACGATTTTCACGGTACGGGTAGCGGATGCAGCCTGATCGGACACTACTTCTGTCAGATCGAAGTGGCTCCCAATTCCGTAGCAGTGTTGATGGTAGTGGTCAGGGTAGCCGCACCGTCCACCCGGTGACGGGCATCATTGATTGAGATCGTGCTATGATTGAGATTATTCAGGCGGAATACATCCCAACGCATCGAATTCTGTCCCATATCCCAAAGATTACCACCCAAACCGGCCAGTACCGACTCAAGAGTTGTATAACTTTGCAGACCGAAATCCATCGACCAACGCACTCCATACGCATCGTATACAAATGAACCGGCATCCATGTGGCCATGACTAGAACCGGCCTTGCCCCCTTTGATACCGAGGTATTTATCCGTATCCGTGTATGTCCAGTCGGTATGCACCATCACCACAGGCGTTTCCCCTTTTCCACTCCATAGCTTATTGGAAGGGGCGGAGATCGCATCCAGATTCAGATTATTGCAAAAGCCATAATCATTGGCAGTAAGCGGTTTTCGGCACAGGAAGCGTATTCACCGTTCTTCAGCATTTTCAGTTCATTATAGAGCAATGACGGGTTACTGTATTTATCGGCAAACCACCATGAAGCAAGTGCTGCGGTAGAAGAGGGAGCACAGTCCGAATAATTAAAGAACTTGCTGTTCAGCCTGTCATATACAACATATATTCTGCCGTCTTGGAGAATCCCGGTGTATCGGAAAGTCCGTTATCCGTGCCAAGCGTACTGTTGAGGGCGGCAAGCATCAACACCTGATAAAGCGTGCCGTAACACCAGTAACCGCTGCCCTCCGGATAGTTGCCGTCGGGAGAGTACATCACTTCCAATGCAGGTTTATTGGATTCTAAAGCCTTTTCAATCATGTCCTTTGCTTCGGAAGGATTGTTTTCATAAGAAGCCAGTGCCGCACAGACCAGTCCGCCATTACAAACCTGGTTCCAGTTGTTGGTAGCTTCATAGAAGTTTAGGTTCCAGTTCTTGTTCTGTGCCTGTTGGAAAGCAAACTTCAGCAATGCGTTGGCTGCTTTCGTACGGGTGGAGGCACTTAGTTCGTTATAGAGCCAGTCGTAGCCGAAAGCAACGGCCGTAGCCATTTCGCCCACATCGAGAAAGTGACGTTTCGAGTTCCAGTCGGGAAAGTTGCATACGGCATTGATATCGGTTTCCGCTTTAGTCAGATATTTGGCATCGCCAGTCATCCGGTAGGCATAAGCGCAGGTGAAAATACGCAATAAAGCATCACGGGAAACGTCGAGAATACGTTTGTTGCTGGCATCCAGCTTATAAGTCAGTGCCGTTGCATTCATCCCTTTGCTGTTGCACACTCCCATAATGGTGTTATGCAGCAAGGTCAGATTGGCACTCGTATTTGCATCCACTTTGGCTTTCAATGCAGTGAAAGCCTCGGCGTTCATCAACAGACGGGGATGGTTCCGCAGTTAGTTTGGAATAATCCAGTCCACCCTCCGGCTCCGTAGGATTCGGTTTCTCATGGGTAGATCCCGGACGGAATCTGTTCTCGTCCTCATCGGAACAACTTACGGCTGTTCCTACGAAGAAAGCTATGATGATTGTTTTAAAAAGAATCGTTTTCATGGTTCAATGAATTTATTTGTATTACTTCAAAGGAATAAGTCGTACTTTCAGTTGCGAGACACGATTGGCAGGAATCACCGTTTCAAAGCCAACGCGGATGGTTCCCGGATTGCGGAAATCATATTCATGCGGGGGCACGTTGGACCAGATTTTCATTTCTACTTCCGTACCGGTATCTGCTGTCAGGAGCATCCGTTGTCCGTCTTTAGTCAATTCTATGCGGTTCTTGCCTGTAATCTTGCTTCTGCCGGAGTGACCATAATCCAGGATACGGTAGCTTCCTTATCGCGCGTCTCCAAGCGGTCTATTACTTCCAGATGGTCTTTCTGATCCAATATCACGGTGCGGACAGCTTTCTTCACACTATTGGCAAACACAGTCGACAGGTCTACTTCCGCCCCTTTCTGTTTCTTCGACTCGAAAGTACGGGTGATCGGGGCATTGCTCTCTACCAAATGGCGTTCTCCGTTAATCGTCAACGTATTGTGAGCGATATTGCTTAGCCGGAATACTTCCCAGCGTTGTCCGTTCTGCGACATATTCCACAGGTCCACTCCCTTACTTTCGAGTGTGATATAACTCTGCATCCCCAAGTCCATCGCCCAACGCACTCCGTCTCTCTCGAAGATAAACGACCCGGCATCCATGTGTGCATGAGAGGTAGAGGGCGAACCTCCTTTCACTCCCAGATAGGTATCTTTCTTGCTGTCCCATCCGCCACGGTAGATAAACACAGGCGTATCTCCACGGTTAAACCAGAAGTTTTTCTTCGGCTTTCCGATCCGGTTCAGGTCGAGCTGTGAACAGAACACCATCAGGCTGGGCAGTAAACGGTCTTCGGCAAACTGCATATCCGGGCGGTCGAGATACTGACGTTCAATCCACAACAGGGAAAGGTCTTTCTCCTTGCCTGCAAACCAGAACATCATCATGTTACATTCCGCCTCTACCGGAGAATCCGAGAAACAGAAGCAGTCTCCACTCGGAGCCGTCATATACTGCATGAAACGGGCAGACTCCATGAAACCGGGGGCTTGGGAGAGCCCATTGTCTGTGCCGAAAGCACTTTCGAGCGCAGCAATGAGCATTACCTGAAAACTCGTCCCGTACCCCCAATATCCGAATCCTTCGGGATAACCTCCATCAGGACCATAGCCTACCATCGCTTTCGGATTTGTCTCCATGCATTTCTCGATAATACCTTTCGAAATCTCCGGAATCTCTTCGAAAAGAGCCAGTGCACCATACGCCAATCCACTATTACATACGGAATTCCAGTTATTCTTGGCAGTGTAGAACCAGGCATGACGGGTATTCTTTGCCGCATCAAACCCTTTTCGATGATTGCTTCACGCACCACCCGGCGGGTGTCGGGCTGCAAAGAATCATAGAGCCAGTCGTAACCGATAGCCAATGCCATTACCATCTCGCCTACATCCAGGAAATGAGTAGGGTTCCAGTCCGTGAAACGGCTGACAGCGAGCATCTCCTGTTCCGCACGGTGAGCGTATTTCTTATCTCCCGTCATACGGTAAGCGTATGAGAGGTAATAGATACGCTTCAATGCGATGCGCGAAATCGCCAACAGGCGTTTGCCCTCCTTGATACGTTCCACAGGTGGTTCCGTAAGTGTCCGGTCGCAAAGTTCCATGATCCGTTGGTGAACTGCTGCCAACGGGGGATACTCCGCAATAGCTTTCTTAATAGCTTCTTCTCCGCCCTCCGGCAATAACAGCCGGGGATGAGGCGCTATCTTGCCATAGTCAAACTGTTGCGCAAATACACCTGTGCAACCGGATACAAAAATGAGTAATAGTAAAAGTATTTTCTTCATCCTTATTCAAATCTTTATGATTAATACGCCCAACCGCTTCGTTTAGTCAGGTTCGGGTTCTTTTGCGTTTCAACGATAGGAGCAGTCCACGGCCACATGTAATCGGTGTAATACCAGTTATACTCTGCCAGTTCGCCCCACCAGGATTTGCCGCCATTGATGTCTTTCCCCTGGAATTTGGTTTCTTTGTAGGTTCCCCAACGTACTTCGTCGAAGAAGTTAATTCCCTCCAGACAGAATTCCACACGACGTTCATAGCGCACTCTTTCGAGCATGTCTTCTTTTCCGTTCACTGCGCACGGACCGCTTCCGCCCTCTGTCAACGCAGGCATGTGGGCGCGGGTACGTACTTTATTCACCAGGCGGATGGCTTCTCCTATCTGGTCGGTCTGTGCCAATGCTTCCGCATACTGCAACAATACATCGGTATAGCGAATCAACGGCCAGTCGGTATGACAACGGCTCCGGCTAATCAAGCGGCCTTTCTCAAACTCATTGTATTTACGATAGCAGTAGAAAGCGGAAGTACGTTTATCCAGCCAGAAGTCTCCTCATTCGTGCCTTGTTCCTTCAACGGCCAGCGGAGTTGTTTACCGATTTGGTTGGCATCTCCGGCATAGTTAGGCTTGTAGCAATCTACCGGGATATAAGGGGTAACGACTGTCTGTTGCAAACGTGGGTCGCGGTTGTCATACGCCTTTTTAATGCGGGCTTCGTTACCGCTGTTCAGGTAGTATTTCTGATAAATATCTTCACCTACGCGTTTGATAAGGGCATTCTTTTGTGAGGACATGGATTCCAACCCGTCACGGCAGAAGAAGATTTCACGTTGTTGCGGAGTCAATAAGTCCCAATCTTCCAAACCGTCTACTTCCGACCATTTGAAGTCCGATCCGTCGGCATTCTTATAATAGTCTACAAAGTCTGCGGAAGGTTTTATTTCCGTCCATCCGTCATACGTATCACGCGCACCGGTCATTTGCTGAATGTTGTCACAGTAACCGGTTTCTTCGCTAAACTGGAGCGAGAAAATCATTTCTTTGTCTTTCTCGTTTTCATATTTGAAGAAGTCGGCATATTCGCCTGTCCACAAGCCGTAGCCGCAGGTTTCCACTTCTTTGAAATCGTTGCCTGCTTCCTTGTATTGCTTCTTCACATATACACCATGCCACGAAGCGCATAGGCAGCTCCCTTGGAAGGGCGTCCGTAGTTTTCGTTCAGCGTGTTATGGGGGAAATCAGGATTATTGATGCAATACGTCAAATCGTCCAGAATCACTTGCCAGACTTCATCTACCGAAGATTGACCACGCGTACAGTCTTCATTATTGATGGGTTCCAGATAAACGGGAACACCCTGATAAAGCATATTCAGACGGTTATAGGCCCACGCACGGAGGAAACGGGCTTCGCATTGATAACGTGCCAGTTTATCAGTACTCATATCCGCTTTATGCAGATTGGCAATCGCATCGTTACACGCATGGATGATGGTGTAACAGAACTTCCATTCATACCACACCTGAAAGTCATTGGCAGGTTGGTAGCCAGCGAAAGCAGTTCCACCGGATAGTTGTTGGAATAATAATCGGTTGCGAAGCTCATGGCTTCGATTCCCTGGCGGTTCAAACCGTCGGCACGCCGGAGCTGGGTAGACGAGAGTTGGGTGGCATAGAACGGATAGTAGAGTCCTGCCATTCCCTTGTCGCCAAGCTCCTCCGTAGTCCACATGTTTTCACTTGCGATCTGTCTTCCGGGGCCACATCAAGAATATCCATGCAGGAGGTAGCAGCCAGAGCCATCGTTAAAATCATTAATATCTTTTTCATATCAGATTCTGTTTTTTAGTTCTACATCATTAAAAGGTAATCTGTCCGCCAAAAGAGATCTGACGCATCAATGGGTAGCCGATTTCAGTTCCTATTTCCGGATCAAGTCCCGGGTAACTGGTAATCGTCAGGATGTTATCCATCGACACGAAAGCACGGAGCTTGCTTACAAAGAACTTACTGGAAATCCGCTGCGGCAATGTATAGCCTATCTGGATATTCTTCAACTTGAAATAGTCGGCCTTATATTCGTTCCAATCACTCTGGATTCTGTTATTATACGTAGTTCCATACGTCAGACGGGGGTATTTGCCCGACTGGTTGGTGCGCGAATCGTCCGGATTGGAAGGATCGAAGAAGTAATGATTGTCGCAATATGTTCGATAATGCCATATCCGTGACTCACGAGCGTGGAGTTGTAGTAATCCGTATTCCAGTTGAGGTAATGCCCGAAAGCTCCCGACCATAACATGGAGAAATCAATGTTCTTGTAAGAGAAGGCACAGTTGAAGCCCAGATTGAATTTCGGGACACTGGTGTGTCCGGAGAAATCCCGGTCGTTCGTATCACCGTAGTTCATATCACCGTTGCTGTCGGCATAGAGTATGTCACCATACCAAAGCTGGTCTTTGGCAATCGTCTTCATTCCTCCGAATGAATAACCGGAGTCAATCATCGCCTGTACCCATACCATGTCTTCCTTTGTACGTATCATTCCGTCCTTCGGTCCCGCATGGATGTCTACCGCACCTCCGGTATAGCCTTCGCCGGAACCTCTGTACACCTTATACATATAGGTTTCTCCCAGTTGGCGGCCTTCGCAGATGTAGCTCCGAAACCAGATTCAGACACATCACTGAAGTTGTTGACATAGCTCACTTTGTTTCCCTGTGCATCATACGTCCAGTATTTCTGGAGATCGCCCTTGAATTTCATTACCTTATTGGCATTGAAAGAGAAGTTCATGCTACCCGATATTCAAAGTCTTTTCCGATACGGTCGTTCCAGTTTAGGGTAAATTCTACACCGCGGTTGCGCACTTCACCCAGATTTTCGGGAGCAGAACCAACAACACCCATCGAGAGATAGAGTTCGGGATGGTAGAGAATGTCTGAAGTATATTTATTATAGTAGTCTATTTCACCCGTCAGGCGGTTGTTGAAGAAACCGAAGTCAAGTCCGATGTCGGTTGTTGCGGTACTTTCCCAATGCAGTTTGTCGTTGCTTAGTTTTTTACGTACCAGTCCTTTGGTTCCTTCACCATCGATTACAACATTGCCTGTGGCATAATTTGCCTGCCAGTCGTAGTTGCCCGTAGAGTTGTTACCTGTCTTTCCCCACGAAACACGCAGTTTCAGGTTGGAGAGATAGTCGGATGCTCCCTGCATGAACGATTCTTCCGAAATACGCCATCCACCGGAGAACGAGGGGAAATATCCCCAACGCTGGTTCACACCGAAACGGGAAGAGGCATCGGCACGGAGGTTGGCTTCGAAGAGGTAGCGTCCTTTATATCCATAGTTGACACGGCCGAAATAGGAGAGCAGTCCCCACTTGGCAGGTGCCGAGCTGGAAGAGCTGACGAGAGTTTCATAGGTGCTCAATTCGTTCAGTGTCCAGTCAGTAGCTCCTTTACGGGAAACGGCAAAGCTCTTGCTGTAATATTCCTGTGCGGAATATCCGAGTAATGCGCCCAGATCGTGGTCTTTCTTGATGGTGGTTTGATAGCGTACCAGTATTTCGGCACTCTGACGCCAGGTGCGCGCGCTTGTATTGGTAATGGAAGCGTTCTCCAGTGCGCTTTCGCTGACACGTTGGTCGGTCACGTAGTCCCAATAACCATTCTGGCGGCTATAGGAAGACTTGTCAGTAAATGTCGGTGAATAGTTGAATGTACCTTCAATGTTGAGACCTTTATAAGGAGTGATAATTCCGTAGACTGAAGCGTTGAGACGCCATACGGTATTGAAACCGGTAGCTCCCGCCATCTGCCCGAAGATATTATTGGCATTGGAAGATTCTTCACTTGCCAGTGCGGGACGTCCCCAGTAGTTCGGTTCGCCCGGATATACACCCGGAGTAGTCTGGTAGAGATACTTGAATCCATTGCTGATGTTTGCCATCCCGTAATCTTGCTTTTGTCCGTAAAGGCGGGTACCGACGGTCATCCATTTCACAATCTTGGCTTCCAGATTGGTACGGAAATTGATTTTCTGCGTACTTGAATCGAGGTTCCAGCGGTTCATGACTCCCTGATTGTCGAGATAGCCCAAGGAAAGCATATACTTCACTTTCTCCGAGCTGCCGGAGACAGAGAGGTTGTGTTCCTGCGAATATCCGGTGTCGAATACTTCGTCGAACCAATCTGTGTTCGGATAGGCCACGTAATTGGGCACTCCGTACTCATTCAGTCCGTTCGGATCGGCAGAAGCAGCCCTCCAGCGGTCAATGCTTTCCTGCGAGAAAATACCTTTGGTATTCACATTTTCGCAAGCCTCGTTGACCAGTCCCATATAGCGGGCGTAGTCGCTTACGAAAGAGAGATTGTTGTAAGGCATCTGCACGACTCCCGAATAAGAATAGGAGATTTGCGGTTTACCTTTTCCGCTTTTGGTGGTGATGAGGATCACTCCGTTAGCGGCACGCGTACCGTAAATAGCTGTTGAGGCAGCGTCTTTCAGTACGGAGATACTTTCAATGTCGTTGGGGTTCACGTTGTCCATGCTCCATTCAATACCGTCTACCAGTACCAATGGGGAGTTGGTATTGAACGTACCGTTACCACGCACGCGGATGGTGGCGCCGTCGATCCGGGTTGTCCCGAAGCCTGCGTCACGTTCATACCGGCAGCGAGCCCCGAAAGGCAGAAGAAACACTCATGATGGGACGTCCTCCGTCTGATCGGCAAAGTTGATGGAAGTCACGGAACCGGTCAGGTTCACTTTCTTCTGCACACCGTAACCCACTACCACTACTTCATCCAGTACTTTCGTTTCCACCTTCATCTGACGTCGAGTTTCGTGCGTCCGTTCAGGGGAAGCGTGGTGGTCTGATAACCAATGTAACTGAAAGAAACGGAAGGTTTGGCAGAAGTTGTTTTTAAGGTGTAGTGTCCGTTCAGGTCTGTCAGGACACCGTTTGTTGTACCTACTTCGACGACGGAAACACCCGGCAGGTTTCTCCATTCTCATCGATTCACTACTCCACTTACTGTAGCAGATGTCTGTGCCCAACACCACATCTGTCAGTAAAAAGAGCGAAGCCAAATAAAAATAATAAATAATGCTTCTTTTTCATTTGATTAGATTTAATGAAACAATTTAGGTTGTTAAATACTCACAGTGCAAAGAAAATGGGATATTTAACCAATCTAATAATACTGTTTAGGCGATTGATGCCACTAATTAAGAAAATTCGACCGAGAATGGAAAGGAAAAACCAGCTTTTAAGATTTCGACTAGCTTTTATCAGAAAATGACTAGCTATTCTTATTCTATATTTAAAAAATGATTGTATTTTTGCCCGATACCTAATAACTATTCGTCGAATATCTAATAAAAACAGTATGAAAAAACATTTTCTACTTCTGATTCTATCACTTTTATTCCTACCGCTTGCACAAGGCAAAGTAAAACTCCCCGCAATGATGGGAGATCACATGGTGCTTCAACAGAACAGTTCCGTTAAATTATGGGGTTGGGCAGACGGCAAAAAAGTAACCGTCACTACTTCATGGAACAACCGGACTTATCAGGCATCTACCGACAAAGACGGGGCCTGGCTGGTGAAAGTGGACACTCCCAAAGGAGGTTATACACCTTATTCTATTACAATCAGCGATGGGACTCCGGTCACTCTCTCGGATATACTGATAGGGGAGGTGTGGATCTGCTCCGGACAGTCGAACATGGAAATGCGCATGATGGGAAATGCCGCACAGCCCATTGACAACTCACTTGAAACGCTTCTAAACTCGGGAAATTACCGCGACCGTATTCGCTTTATTACCGTACCGAGAACCAATGATACAGAGCGCCGCACGGATTTTGAAAAAAGGAAATGGGAAGTTTCGTCACCTGAAACGACCATTGATTGCAGTGCCGCCGCCTATTTCTTTGCCAGACAACTGACTGAAAGTCTTCATCTTCCGGTAGGGCTGGTTATAACAGTTGGGGAGGTTCGGCTATCGAAGCATGGATAGATGAACCGACATTGAAAACCGTTGAAGGTATGGACGTAGAAGCTGCCAAAGATCCTAAAAGAGGGGTGCATCAGCGTCTGGAATGTCTGTACAACTCGATGTTATGGCCTGTTAAGAACTTCACGGCAAAGGGTTTCCTCTGGTATCAGGGAGAATCGAACATATCCAACTATCAGTTCTATGCTCCGATGATGACTGCATGGTGCAGCTATGGAGAAACGTATGGGAGGCTCCGATATGCCTTTCTATTATGTGCAGATTGCTCCTTACAAATATGAAAACAGCAGCAATACGGGGGCCGCTTTATTGCGTGAAGCACAGATGGAAGCATTGAAAACGATTCCTAATTCAGGCATGATACCTACTACGGATATTGGTGATGAGTTTTGTATCCATCCATCGCCAAAGGATGTGGTAGGGCTCCGGCTGGCTACGCTTGCATTGACCAAACATACGGTATCGGCCGATTGCATCCAACGGTCCGATGATGACTAAAGTAGACTATGAGGGCAACAAGGCCATAGTGACATTCAATAACGCACCTGCGGGATTGTTCCCTACTTTCGCCCAACTGGAGGGATTCGAGATTGCAGGAGCCGACAAGAAGTTCTATCCGGCGAAAGCGAAGATTATAGGACGTACCAACACGGTGGAAGTATCGAGTGAAGAGGTTGCCCAACCGGTTGCCGTGCGCTATGCTTTCCGTAATTATGTAGGAAATATCACTCTGCGCAACACTTTCGGATTGAGCGCTTTCCCGTTCCGCACGGATACGTGGGATGACGTGAAATAAAGAGCCTACAGAGGGGATAGTTACCCGGTTTACAGGAGATATAGATTCAATCTGTTGGCAATATATGTCCTGCGTGTTGGGTATATAGATACAACATGCAGGGTATATAGATCCTGACAAACAGAAGATAATATTGCCTATAAAACAGG
>ENA-OQAA01000764-OQAA01000764.1-human-gut-metagenome-genome-assembly--contig:-NODE-764-length-20293-cov-2.914658_pt1 | contig 20293 bp, 31 predicted proteins | sample MGYA00242489_ERZ504515 | MGnify/ENA primary metagenome ERZ504515 (study PRJEB26092, sample SAMD00036237) | human gut metagenome | host: Homo sapiens | study: EMG produced TPA metagenomics assembly of... | reverse complement strand
CCCAGCCGTCTCTTTCTGTAAGATGTATGGAACGGAAGCCTCATGAGTTTCTGATCAAAGCGGCGGAACTGGACCAGAACGGGAATCGGGACTTCCGGCCTATTATAATGACGAAGTGATCATTCCGGCTCTTCAGAACAGAGGACTTTCTCTTGAAGATGCCAGAGAGTACAATATCATCGGATGTGTGGAGCCTCAGAAGGCCGGAAAAACAGACGGCTGGCATGACGCGGCGTTCTTTAACATGTGCCGTCCTCTGGAGCTTGTGTTTTCCAATGGAATGGACAAAGGGGAGCAGGTGGGAATCGCTACAGGTGATGTGACAGAGATGACCACCTTTGAAGAATTCTATGATGCCTATAAAAAACAGATGGATTACTTTATTTCTCTTCTTGTAAACGCTGATAATGCCATTGATGTGGCTCACGCAGAAAGATGTCCGCTGCCGTTTCTGTCCTGTATGGTGGATGACTGTATAAAAAGAGGGATTTCTGTTCAGGAAGGCGGAGCGGTATATAACTTTACCGGCCCTCAGGGATTCGGAATCGCCAATATGGCAGATTCTCTTTATGCAGTGCGTCAGCTTGTATACAGAGACAAAAAAGTTTCCATGGAGGAATATAAAGAAGCCCTTTTATGGAATTACGGAAAAGGAATCGACAGTGAGACAGCAGCGGATATGACAGCATCTATCCTGAAAGAGATGGAGCGTCAGGGTCGCGCCATTGATGAAAGCGCTGTGAAATCCGTGCTGGAAACAGTGATGACCATGAAGCTTTCAGAAGACCAGAAGGCGCGTTTTGAGGAAATTCATCATATGATCGATGAGGTTCCGAAGTTTGGAAATGATATCCCAGAGGTTGACTACTTTGCAAGAGATGTGGCTTATACCTATACAAGGCCTCTTCAGAACTATAAGAATCCCAGAGGGGGTCAGTTCCAGGCAGGGCTTTATCCGGTTTCTGCGAATGTTCCTCTTGGGGGACAGACGGGAGCCACGCCGGACGGACGCTATGCCCACACTCCTGTGGCAGACGGCGTATCGCCTTCGGCAGGAAAGGATGTAAACGGCCCTACTGCGGCTGCAAATTCCGTTGCCAGACTGGATCATTTTATTGTATCTAACGGAACTCTGTTTAATCAGAAATTCCATCCTTCTGCGCTGGCTGGAAGAGAGGGCCTTGAGAAATTTACCGCACTGATCCGTTCTTATTTTGATCAGAAGGGCATGCACATGCAGTTTAATGTGGTTGACAGAGATACGCTTCTGGACGCTCAGAAAAATCCTGAGAAATATAAACATCTGGTTGTCCGGGTTGCCGGCTACAGCGCACTGTTTACCACTCTGTCAAGATCTCTTCAGGATGATATTATCCGGAGAACAGAACAGGGATTCTGATCGCGGGAAGGTGGCCGGGCGAAATATAACAGGAGCAGGACAATGAATCAGAATATGAGAGAGTATGAACGGAAAGGCATAATATGAGTTATTTAGATACCAGGGGCAGGATTTTTGATATTCAGAGATACTCTGTTCACGACGGGCCGGGAATCCGCACCATTGTTTTTCTCAAAGGCTGCGTCCTGCGGTGCCGCTGGTGCTGTAATCCGGAATCTCAGGAATACAGGATACAGACCATGAAGGTACTTGGAGAGGATAAGGTGATCGGGAAAGACACCACAGTGGCGGAAATGATCGACGAGGTGGAAAAAGACAGGCCTTATTATTATCGCTCCGGGGGAGGAATGACTCTTTCCGGAGGAGAATGTCTCTGCCAGCCTGAGTTTGCCAGAGATCTTCTCAGGGCAGCGAAGGAGCGGGGCATTAATACGGCAATCGAAAGTATGGCGTGTGCGTCTTTTGAAAGCATTCAGGAGATACTGCCGTATCTGGATCTTTATCTGATGGATATCAAACATACAGATCCCGAAAAGCACAGGCAGTTTACGGGAAAAACCAATGAGCTGATGATGGAAAATGCCAGAAAGGTTGCCCTCTCCGGAAAAACAAGGCTGATCATACGGGTACCGGTGATCCCCGCCTTTAATGATACTGTGGAGGAAATCCGCGGAATTGCCGCTTTTGCAGATTCTCTTCCCGGAGTGAAAGAACTTCATCTTCTGCCTTATCACAGACTGGGGCAGGATAAATATGAAGGTCTGGGAAGAGCGTATCTGATGGATGGGATACTGCCTCCTGACGGAGAAAAAATGAAAACCCTGAAGCGGGCTGCAGAAAGTATCACTTCCCTGCATGTTCAGATCGGCGGATAAAAGATCGGCATTATAACGGATGATAACAGAAGAAATCAGGATCCGGAGATAAAAGAAAATATGCAATTGTATGTTTTTCGGAAAATGACAAAAAATAGAAACACAACAAAAACAACAACATAATACCGATAAAAACAACAGGAATCAACAAGAATTCCTTGACAACTTTGGTTTTAAGGAGTAAAATCTCCTTAGAAATAAAATAAGACACCTAATTGCTTAAGGAGGAAAAAAGCATGGTAAACGAGTTTGAAATCAAAAAACAGATTTGTGACATCGGAAGACGTATCTACAACCGCAACATGGTAGCAGCAAACGACGAAATATTTCCGTAAAACTGAATGACAATGAGTTTCTCTGCACACCAACTGGCGTATCCAAAGGATTTATGACACCGGAGTACATCTGTAAGGTAGATGCAGAGGGTAATGTGATTCAGGCTAACCCGGGATTCAAACCTTCTTCTGAGATCAAAATGCACATGAGAGTATATAAGAAGAGACCAGACGTTGGATCTGTTGTACATGCTCATCCTGTATATGCAACTTCTTTTGCAATCGCAGGTATTCCGCTGACACAGCCGATCATGCCTGAGGCAGTTATCGCTCTTGGATGTGTTCCGATCGCTGAGTACGGCACACCTTCCACAAACGAGATTCCGGACAGACTGGAAAAATATCTTCCATATTTTGACGCAGTTCTTCTTGAGAGCCACGGAGCACTTACATGGTCCACAGATCTGAACGCTGCATACATGAAAATGGAGTCTGTTGAATTCTACGCACAGCTTCTGTACCAGAGCAAACTTCTGGGTGGCCCGAAGGAATTCGATAAAGAGACAATCGAAAAGCTTTATGAGATCAGAAGAAAAATGGGACTTCCAGGCAAACATCCGGCAGATCTCTGTCAGAACAAAGACGGCATCAACTGTCATAACTGCGGCGGCTGCATGGTTGCTCATTCTCAGGAGTCAGGAGCTCAGGAAGCAGATGCAGAACTGATCGCAAACATCACAAAACAGGTAATGGCACAGCTTGGAATGAAATAATTCTGACGGAATAAGTAAGGAGGACAATCTCATGCCAATCAGTGAGAACATGGTACAGGAAATTGTACAGGAAGTTATGGCAAAAATGCAGATTGCGGAAGCTCCGGCCGGAAAACATGGGATTTTCAAGGATATGAATGATGCGATCGAGGCTGCCAAGAAGGCGGAACTGATCGTAAAGAGAATGTCCATGGACCAGAGAGAAAAGATCATTACCTGCATTCGCAAAAAAATTAAAGAAAATGCAGAAGTATTGGCCCGCATGGGTGTAGAAGAAACCGGAATGGGAAATGTCGGAGACAAGATTCTGAAGCATCATCTTGTAGCTGATAAGACACCGGGTACAGAAGATATTACCACAACAGCATGGTCAGGAGACAGAGGACTTACTCTGATCGAAATGGGACCGTTTGGTGTGATCGGAGCGATCACTCCGTGTACAAACCCAAGTGAGACAGTTCTGTGTAATACTATGGGTATGCTGGCAGGCGGAAATACAGTTGTATTCAACCCTCATCCGGCAGCGATCAAAACATCTATCTATGCAATCAATCTTTTAAATGAGGCTTCCCTGGAAAGCGGAGGACCGGATAATATTGCTGTAACAGTCGAGAAACCGACGCTGGAAACCAGCGATATTATGATGAAACATAAAGACATTCACCTGATCGCCGCAACAGGCGGCCCTGGTGTGGTAACAGCAGTTCTTTCCTCCGGAAAACGAGGAATCGGAGCAGGCGCAGGAAATCCTCCGGCACTTGTTGATGAAACTGCTGATATCCGCAAAGCAGCTCAGGATATTGTAAACGGATGTACCTTTGACAACAATCTTCCCTGTATTGCAGAGAAAGAAATTGTTGCAGTGTCTTCCATTGCAGATGAGCTGATGCATTATCTTATTACAGAAAATGACTGCTACCTGGCTTCCAAGGAAGAACAGGACAAGCTTACAGAGGTTGTTCTGGCAGGCGGCAAGCTGAATCGTAAATGTGTTGGTCGTGATGCGAGAACACTTCTGTCCATGATCGGAGTGGATGCGCCGGCAAATATCCGCTGCATCGTATTCGAAGGACCGAAGGAACACCCGCTGATCGCCGAAGAGCTTATGATGCCGATTCTCGGTATGGTAAGAGCAAGAGACTTTGACGATGCAGTAGAGCAGGCTGTATGGCTGGAGCACGGCAACCGCCACTCCGCACATATCCACTCCAAAAATGTTGACAATATCACAAAATATGCAAGAGCGATCGATACCGCAATCCTTGTAAAGAACGGCCCGTCCTATTCTGCGCTGGGATTCGGAGGAGAAGGTTTCTGTACCTTTACTATTGCCAGCCGTACAGGAGAGGGACTTACAAGCGCAAGCACTTTTACAAAGAGAAGACGCTGCGTAATGTCTGACAGCCTTTGCATTCGTTAATCAGGAGGAATAGAACAATGGATATGAACAATGTAAATATTGAGGAAATTGTAAAACAGGTTCTTTCCGGTATGACAGGAAAGGGAGCGGCTCCGGCAGCAGCTTCCGCACCGGCAGCTCCGGCAGCAAACGGCGGAATTCCGAAAACTGCAAGAGTTGCAATGATGACCGAGAAAAAACATTTTGAGCTTCAGGAGTATCCGATTCCGGAACTGGGAGATGACGATATCCTTGTTAAAGTTGAAGGATGCGGTGTATGCGGAACTGATGCTCATGAATATAAAAACGACCCGTTTGGCCTGATTCCGGTAGTTCTCGGACATGAGGGAACCGGCGAGATCGTTGCCATGGGTAAAAACGTAACCGTTGATACAGCAGGAAAAGCTGTGAAAGTAGGAGACAAGGTTGTTACCTGTATGATCTTCAAGGATGATCCGGAGATCACAATGTTTGACCTGAATAAGAAAAACGTGGGCGGAGCAGATGTATATGGACTTCTTCCGGATGATGATGTAAAATTCAATGGATGGTTTGCGGACTACATCTTAATCAGAGGCGGAAATTTCGGTTCTACTTTCTTTAATGTAAGTGATCTGGATCTGGATTCCCGTATTCTGATCGAGCCATGTGCAGTTCTTGTTCACGCAGTTGAGAGAGCAAAAACAACAGGAATCCTGAAGTTCAACAGCAGAGTTGTTGTTCAGGGCTGCGGACCGATCGGTCTGATCTGCATTGCCGTTCTCCGTACCATGGGTGTTGAAAACATCTGCGCAGTAGACGGAAATGAGCAGCGTCTTGAGTTTGCTAAGAGAATGGGCGCAAACACAACTGTAAACTTTATGAATTATCAGGGTGTGGAAGCTCTTGCAGCAGCAGTTGAAGAGGCTCAGGGCGGACATCTTGCAGATTTTGCATTCCAGTGCACAGGAAACCCGAAGGCACATGCAAACATTTATAAATTCATCCGCAACGGCGGCGGCCTCTGTGAGCTTGGCTTCTTTATCAACGGCGGAGACGCAGTGATTAATCCTCATTTTGATCTCTGCTCCAAAGAGATCAATCTGGTTGGCTCCTGGGTATACAACCTGAGAGATTATGCAACTACCTTTGATTTCCTCAAGAGAGCAAAGGCGATCGGACTTCCGATGTCTGAACTTATCACTCATAAGTTCCCGCTTGAGCAGATCAATGAGGCTCTTGAGACCAACCTTGCAATGACAGGTCTGAAGATCGCCATCGTTAATGAATAATCCGGAGAATAGAGGAGAAGCAAAATGGCAGAAGCTGTAGGAATTCTGGAAGTGTTTGGGCTGGCCACAGCCTTTGTAGCGGCAGATGCCGGATGTAAGGCAGCAAATGTCCGACTGGAGGTATTCGATAAGAATAAGCCTGCAAATGCAGACAGCCTGCCAGTACCGCTTCTGGTATGCATCAAATTCCGCGGAAGTGTGACGGATGTGACAGCAGCCGTTGAAACAGGAATGGAAGTAGCGAACCGGATGACTGGTGTGGTACAGCACTATATTATTCCGAACCCTGAAGAGGGAACGGAAAAAATGTTAAAGATCAGCGCACTTGATAAAAGCTGACAGAACATAGTCCCCAAATATATAAACTTGATTCAGGAGGAGAAATAAAATGGCACAGGAAGCATTAGGAATGGTAGAAACAAGAGGACTTACCGCTGCAATCGAGGCAGCAGATGCAATGACAAAAGCGGCAGAGGTTGCTCTTGTGGGAACAGAAAAAATCGGTTCCGGTCTTGTAACTGTTATGGTTCGCGGTGATGTTGGAGCTGTTAAGGCAGCAGTAGAAAGCGGAAGCGCAGCAGCATCCAGACTTGGAGAGCTTGTAGCAACTCACGTAATTCCGAGACCTCATACAGACGTAGAAAAAATTCTGCCTACTGTTTAAATAACAGATACAAACATACAGGCGTAAAGGAGTTCGCTCGTGAATAAAGCATATGGTTTTATTGAAATCACAGGTGTCGTAGCGGCGATGGATGCGCTGGACATTATGTGTAAAACTGCAGACGTTGAGCTGGCGTCATGGGAACGTAAGCTGGGCGGACGCCTGGTAACTCTTATTGTACAGGGTGATGTATCGGCTGTCACCGAAGCTGTTGAAACAGCGGCAGCCAAGGCAATTAAGAAACCGGCAAGTTATGCAGTGATCGCGCGGCCACATGAGGAAATTGTCAAGCTTGTGGAACTCAGCGCAAGCCGATGGAAGAAACAGTCTGAAGAGCAGACAGAAGAAGAGGCTGAACAGCCGGAAAAAATAATTCAGGAAACTTTCCTGATAATGGATCATTGATAAGGAGGAAAAATCATGACACAGGAAGCATTAGGAATGGTTGAAACCAGAGGACTTACAGCAGCTATCGAAGCAGCTGACCAGATGTGCAAGGCAGCAAACGTTGCGCTTGTAGGAACAGAGAAAATCGGTTCCGGACTTGTAACAGTTATGGTTCGCGGTGATGTAGGCGCTGTGAAATCAGCAGTAGAAAGCGGAAGCGCAGCAGCATCCAGACTTGGAGAGCTTGTAGCTACACATGTAATTCCAAGACCTCATACAGACGTTGAGAAGATTCTTCCGGTTCTTAAATAAATCAGAGTAAGCAGTTCAGTCATGTATCCAGACTTATTACAGGCCGGGTAAAAGGGTCAGAGACTTTTGTGCAGACAGGGGTTCCCTGATCCGGCTGTCTGGCTCATGGCTGAATTTTTATTCGGAAAGCAGGTGTATTCTTGGAAACAAAGAACATAGAGCTGATCACCAAAATGGTGATAGACGCCATTAATAAAAATGAGAGCAGAGGCCAGGGCTTCATGGTTCCCATTGGAGTTTCCGCAAGGCATATCCACCTGACACAGGAGCATGTAGAGGCTTTGTTCGGACCGGGATATCAGCTTACAAAGAAAAAAGAGCTGATGGGCGGACAGTTTGCATCAAATGAGACGGTTACTATCGTAGGTCTCAAGCTTCGTGCTATTGAGAACGTCAGGATTTTAGGACCTGTCCGCAAAGCATCACAGGTGGAAGTATCAGCACAGATGCCATTAAACTGGGAATGAAGGTTCCGGTTCGCGAATCAGGAGATGTCGAGGGAAGTGCTCCCATTGCCATTGTGGGACCAAAGGGTGCTATTTATCTGAACGAGGGCTGTATTGTGGCTATGCGTCACATTCATATGTCACCGAAAGATGCTCAGGCAGCAGGTGTAAAGGACGGCGATATTGTTTCTGTAAAAGCAGACAACGAGCGCGGAACAATCTTTAATCAGGTAAAGATCCGTGTAGACGACAGCTTTACACTGGAAATGCATATTGATACGGATGAGGCCAATGCGGCGAAGATCGCCACAGGCAATACCGTTACAATTATAAAATAAGGTTCCTCCGAAAAGCAGGGGATGCAGCACAGGAAAAGATCCTTTGGGATATATGCGCCGCATCCCCATAGGAGGATTTAAGAAGAATATTTATGCGGAGGCTCACATGATTGTAGGAAAAGTAGTTGGAAGCGTGGTTTCCACCCGGAAAAGTGAGAAGCTGATCGGACAGAAATTTATGATTGTAGAGCCGGTGCATCATATGAAATCAGAACTCAGCCAGATTGTTGCGATCGACATGATCGGCGCGGGAATCGGAGAGTATGTATTGGTGGCACAAGGTAGCGCAGCACGAATCGGCTGCGGCGAAGAAACAGCACCTATTGATGCGGCGATAGTCGGAATCATTGATGACGGTGCGGGATTGGAGTAACGCCATGGAAATCAAAGAATTACAGAAAATAATGCAGGACAGCGGTGTGGCAGGCGCCGGCGGCGCCGGATTTCCGACTTATGCCAAGCTTACGGATAAGGCGGATACCATTCTCATGAACTGTGCAGAGTGCGAGCCGTTGCTTAAACTGCACAGACAGCTGCTGGAAAAGCATGCCTATGAGATCATGAAAACTTTCAATCTTGTAGCAGAGACAGTCGGCGCATCAGAAGCGATCATCGGCATTAAAAAATCTTATGTGCAGACAGTAAAAGCGCTTCAGCAGCATATTGAGGAATTCCCGAGAATCAGGATACATCTTCTTGAGGAAGTTTATCCTATGGGAGATGAAGTTGTTCTGATCTATGAAGCAACCGGACGCGTGGTAAGACCCGGGGGACTGCCTATTGAACAGGGAGTTATCGTTTTTAATGTTGAGACGATCTACAACGTATACCGCGCACTGGAAAAACAGATGCCTGTAACAGACAAATATGTATCTGTTGTGGCAGAAGTAAGCAGGCCTGTAACTGTCCGTGTTCCTATCGGATGTACGCTGGATGAGGTTGTGGAGCAGGCCGGTGAAATTACAACAAAGGACGCCGTATATTTTGTAGGCGGACCTATGATGGGGCGGATCGGCAGCGGTTCCGACCCGGTAACAAAGACAACGAATGCGATTCTGGTCCTTCCGAAGGATCATCTGATCGTTATGAAGAAGCAGAGAACTTCTTCCATAGATTTAAAACGTGCAGCGTCTATCTGCTGCCAGTGTAATACCTGTACAGATCTCTGCCCGAGAAACAATCTGGGACATCCTATTGATCCGGCGCGTTTCATGAGAGCGGCAGCAAACGGTGATTTCAGAGATCTGAATCCTTATCTGGATTCTCATTTCTGCAGTTCCTGCGGTGTCTGCGAGATGTATGCCTGCCCTCAGAGCCTGGCTCCCAGAACTCTGCTGGCGGATATGAAGGGCGGACTCAGAAAAGCAGGAATCAGACCTGCGCAGGGTGTACAGCCGGTACCGGTGCAGCAGTCCAGAGAATACCGCAAAGTTCCTGAGGAACGTCTGATGGCACGGCTTGGACTGACAAAATATGATAAGGATGCACCGATGGATGAGACTCTGGTAGCTGTTCCGAAGGTTAAGATCCTTCTGAGTCAGCATATCGGCGCTCCGGCACAGGCAATTGTGAAAGCAGGCGATGAAGTAACAAGAGGTCAGATGATTGCAAAGCCTGCTGACGGATTAAGCGTCGGCATTCATGCAAGTATCTGCGGAAAAGTAACTGAAGTAACAGACCGCTACATCATAATTGCAGCAAAGTAGAAAGGACGTGCAGAACATGAGTAAAGCAATCGGAATGATTGAATTTAAAACTACTGCCACAGGTGTCACAGCAGCGGATGCCATGGTAAAGACCTCTGACGTAGAAATCGTTGAGGCGCAGACCGTATGTCCGGGAAAATATATTGCAATTATCACCGGTGATTTAAGTGCGGTAAAAGCGGCTGTTGACGCGGCAGTTACCACTTACGAAGATAAATGTATTGACAGTTTTGTGCTTGGAAATCCTCATGAATCACTTTTTCCGGCTATGTACGGAACCACTGTGATCGAGGATATCAGCGCGCTTGGAATTCTGGAAACCTATGATGCGGTATCTATTATCGAAGCAGCTGACCAGGCTGCCAAAACAGCCATTGTAGATGTGATCGAGCTTCGTATTGCAAAGGGTATGTGCGGAAAATCTTATATGATGATTACCGGAGAGGTATCCGCAGTAGAAGCGTCCATTCAGAGAGCGAAAGAGCTTGTTGCCGAAAAAGGCATGTACCTTGACTCTTCTGTAATTGCTCATCCAGACAGACGCATGATTGATTCTATTTTATAAAAAGTTCTCAAAAAGGGGGCAAGGAAAATGCTGGCATTAGAAAGACGGAATCTGATCCTCGAGAAACTTCAGACAGAAAGACGGGTTGTAGTAAGTGAACTCAGCCAGCTCTATGAAGTCTCAGAAGAAACAATACGCCGGGATCTTGACAAGCTTGAAAAAGAAGGGCTTGCCACAAAAAGCTATGGCGGAGCGTTATTAATGAAAATGTAAGTATTGACCTGCCCTTTAATATTCGCAAAAACCAGAATGTAGGCGGAAAGCAGAAAATGGCGGAGATTGTGGCAGAAATGGTGCAGGACGGGGATCACATTTTTCTGGATGCAAGCACCACCGCAGTTTTTATTGCAAAGGCATTAAAGGATAAAGAAAGACTTACAGTGATCACCAATTCCATGGAAATCCTGATAGAGCTTTCGGATGTATCCGGATGGAATATCATTTCCACAGGCGGTGTCATGAAAGAAGGATATCTTGCGTTTCTGGGATCCAGGACAGAGGAAGTTATCCGTTCCTATTATGTGGACAAGGTGTTTTTTTCCTGTAAGGCACTTGATCAGGAATGGGGAATCATGGAATCCCAGGAGTCTTTTGGCACAACGAAAAAAGCATGATCGCTTCCGGACGCAAAAAAATTCTGGTAGTTGACAGTACCAAATTTGATCAGACTGCTTTTTCTGTGGCAGGAAAGCTGCGTGATTTAGACGTAGTGGTAACAGACAAAAGGCCGTCTGAAAAATGGCTTGCACGTTTTACCAATGCCGAAATTGAATGCCGGTATCCGAAGCAGCCATAAAAAAGGAGCATCAGACATGAATACTTTTGAGATGAAAACAGTGATCCATTTTGGGGAGAACGCGCTGGAAAGACTGAAGGATATTCCTTATAAAAGAGTCCTGATCATTACAGATCCCTTTGTTGTTCAGAGCAAAATGATCGACTGATAACAGAGCCGCTTACAAGAGGCGGAAAAGAATATGATATTTTCCACAATGTAGTACCGGATGCGCCTGTAGATAAAATTGCAGACGGCGTAAAGAAATTCCTGAGTTTCCAGCCGGAGGTTGTTGTGGCAGTAGGCGGAGGTTCCGCTATTGATTCCTCAAAAGCCATCCGTGAGTTTGCATTAAAGATCAACCACTATGCAGAAGTGGGGCTGATCGCAATTCCAACAACAAGCGGGACAGGATCAGAAGTAACTTCTTTTGCAGTTGTCAACGATACAGAGGCAAAAGTAAAATATCCGCTTGTTTCAGACAGCCTGACAGCAGACGAGGCGATTCTGGATGCAGAGCTGGTAAAAAGTGTTCCTCCGTCTATTACGGCAGACACGGGAATGGATGTATTTACACATGCGCTGGAATCCTATGTCAGCATAGATCATAATGAATTTTCTTCTGCTCTGGCAGAAAAATCTATTGAGATCTGCGGCGTATTTCTTCTCAGAGCCTATCTGGACGGCAGTGATATGCATGCCCGTCAGAAAATGCATGTGGCTTCCTGTCTTGCAGGCCTTTCCTTTAACACTGCAGGTCTGGGAATCACTCACAGTATGGCGCATCAGCTGGGAGCAATGTTCCATATTCCCCACGGAAGAGCCAATGCAATGCTGCTTCCTCATATTGTGGAATTTAATGCAAACATCAATAAGCACAGCAGAAGCCAGAAAGAATACCTTCCGGCAGTGAAGCGTTATGCAAATATTGCCATATTCTGGGGCTGAGCAATTATAATAAAGTAATGAGTGTCCGTTCACTTGTAAACTGGATCCAGTTCATGCTGAAAGAAATGAATATCCCGCTTACCATTCAGGAAATCGGAACCATTACACCGGATGCTTACTTTGCGGCAATAGACAAGATGGCAGAGGCGGCTCTTGCAGATGCCTGCACACCTACCAATCCACGAGTGCCGACAAAAGAAGATATTATAAAAATTTATACAAAGCTGTGGTCCTTTTAAAAGGGAAGGCAGATATAATCTGAGACAGACTTTTCTGAAAAGGTAGACGATATGAAAAGATCGAAAAGAATCGAGCTTTGGATCGCCGGGCAGTAAATAAAGACGGATTTATTGACGAATGGCCGGAAATGGGATTTGTGGCAATGCACAGTCCCTATGATCCGAAGCCTTCTGTAAAAATAGAAAATAATATAATTACAGAACTGGACGGAAAGAAGAGAGAAGACTTTGACTTCCTGGATCAGTTCATTGCGGATTACGCGATCCGCACAGACAGAGCAGAGGCGTCTATGGCGGTTCCCTCTCTGGAAATTGCCAGAAAGATCGTAGATATCAATGTTTCCCGTAAGGAGATACTGGAGATCGTATCCGGTATTACTCCTGCAAAGATGGCGGAAGTTATCAACTGCCTGAATGTGGTGGAAATGATGATGGGAATGCAGAAAATGCGCGCCAGAAAAATTCCGGGAAATCAGGCTCACATTACAAACCTGAAGGATGATCCGGTTCAGATCGCAGCAGACGCTGCAGAAGGCGACCCTGAGAGGTTTCAGTGAAGAAGAGACTACCATGGGTGTGGCACGTTATGCGCCGTTCAGCGCAATGGCTCTTCTGATCGGTTCCCAGGCAGGACGTCCGGGAGTACTGACTCAGTGTTCGGCTGAGGAAGCTACAGAACTGGAACTTGGGATCCGCGGGCTTACCACTTATGCGGAGACCCTTTCTGTTTATGGCACGGAAAAGGTATTTATTGACGGAGACGATACTCCGTATTCCAAGGCGTTTCTGAATTCAGCTTATGCATCCAGAGGACTGAAAGTCCGCTTTACTTCCGGCGCCGGAAGCGAAGTGCTGATGGGAAGCAGTGAGATGAAGTCCATGCTGTATCTGGAGTGCCGCTGCCTTTATGTGACAAAGGGAGCAGGAAGCCAGGGAATCCAGAATGGTTCTGTAAGCTGCATTGGTGTTGCTGCAGGCGTTCCGGCAGGAATCCGTGAGGTCATTGGCGAGAACCTTGTTGCAGCCCTTCTAGGACTGGAATGTGCATCCTCCAATGATCAGAGTTTTTCCAATTCTGACATGAGAAGAACAGCAAGAACCATGCTTCAGTTTATGCCGGGAACAGATTTTATTTTTTCCGGATATGCTGCAGAGCCAAATTATGACAATATGTTCGCAGGCTCCAATTTTGACGCCGAGGATTTTGACGATTATAACGTAATGCAGAGAGATATGCAGGTGGACGGAGGTCTTCGACCTGTTACAGAGGAAGATGTGATCCGTGTGCGCCGCACTGCAGGCAAGGCGGTTCAGGCCGTATTCAAATATCTTGGTTTAACTGAGATAACAGACGAGCAGGTGGAAGCAGTTACCTATGCTCATGGAAGCAGGGATACTCTGAAGCGTGACGCTGCGGCAGACCTGATGTCTGCGGATGAAATGATGAAGCGCGGCATTACAGGCGTTGATGTGGTAAAGGCTCTTGCTGAAAGCGGTTATACGGAACTTGCAGAAAATATCCTGAACATGCTGAAACAGAGAGTTATCGGAGATTATATGCATACGGCAGCTATTCTGGATGAACATTTCCAGGTAATGTCCGGTGTAAATACTCCGAATGATTATATGGGGCCGGGAACCGGATATCGTGTTTCCGGAAAACGCTGGGAGGAGATCAAGGCAATTCCTCACAGAATCAATGTAAACGAATTTTAGGAGGTGCGCTATGGAAGTAAATGAACAACTGATCCGTGCGATCACTCAGGCGGTTGTGGAGCAGCTTCATCAGAATGGCGCACAGCCGGAAAAAGAAGTTCAGACACCGGAAACATCCGGATCCGGAAGCCTTGCCGGAAGAACACGGATGCGTCCGAAACATTCTTATGACAATGCAGCCAGGGCGGCTCAGGGAACAGATCCCCGAGAGATTGTGATCGGTGTTGGGGCAGCCTTTCAGACAGAAATCCATAAGACTATGGGCGGAATTCCTCTTGATGAGGTTCTCCGTAACGTAAAAGCAGGAATTGAGGAAGAGGGAATGACCTCCCGTGTGGTAAAGGTTCTGGATACTTCGGACGTATGCTTTATGGCGCTTCAGGCTGCTAAGCTTTCCGGCTCCGGCATTGGCATCGGAATCCAGTCAAAGGGAACCACAGTCATTCATCAGAAGGATCTGTATCCTCTTTCCAATCTGGAGCTTTTTCCACAGGCGCCTCTTATGGATCTGGAAACCTACCGTAAGATCGGACAGAATGCCGCAAAGTATGTAAAGGGAGAAAAGGTTACGCCTGTTGAGTGTACCAACGACCCTATGGTACGTGCGAAATACCAGGTAAAGGCAGCGCTGATGCACATTGTGGAAACAGAGCAGCTGGATCCGGAAAAAGGAATGATCGAATGGGAGGGAATAAGATGAGCAGCTATCCGTTAGGCAGAATGAAGCAGATACCATTACCTCCAAAACAGGAAAAAAGCTTTCTGACATTACTCTGGACGAAGTAAAAAGAGGTAATGTACAGGCGGAGGATATTAAGATATCTCCGGAAATGCTGAAACGCCAGGGACAGGTGGCAAAGGAAGCGGACAATCCTCAGATGGAAGCAAATTTTCAGAGAGCTTCTGAGCTTGCCAACGTACCTGACGAGGTAATACTGAACATGTACAACAAACTGCGTCCGAACCGTTCTACTAAAACAGAGCTTGTACTTATGGCACAGGAGCTTCTGGAAAAATACAGTGCGCCGCACTGTGCAAAGCTGGTTCTGGAAGCAGCAGAGATTTATGAAAAAAGGGGAATTCTTCTTTGAAACTGATTGCGGGTGTTGATATAGGAAATTCCACAACTGAAGTATGCATTGGAAGTGTGGGAGAGGATGGAAGTTTCCATTTCCTCTCCGGGGCTTCCAGGATGACAACCGGAACAAAAGGGACACTGCCAAATGTTCACGGGATAAAGTCCGCGCTTCTTGAGGCTCTGGATAAAATCAGGCAGCCTTTAAGCGCCCTTGATCTTGTGCGCCTTAATGAGGCAGCCCCTGTGATCGGAGATACGGCAATGGAGACCATTACAGAAACCATTATTACCGAATCTTCCATGATCGGGCACAATCCTTCCACTCCGGCAGGAGCAGGTGAGGCATCCGGTTATCTTCTTCATCTGGAAAATATCTGGAAGGGGAAAACGGGAGTTCCCTATATTGTAGTGGCAGCAAATAAGTTCTCCTATGAGGAGGTTGCGGCAAGGCTGAACCAGCATATTCCGGAACTTGATATCCGGGGGCTGATCCTTCAGGCTGATGAGGCAGTACTTGTGGAAAACCGTCTGAACAAGCAGATTCCCATTATTGATGAAGTCAGGCATATCAGCGGGTTCCGGAAGATAAGCTGGCCGCTATTGAGGTAGCTCTGCCGGGAACCGGAATAAGGATGCTGAGCAATCCTTACGGCATTGCCACTCTCCTGGGACTGAATCCGGAGGAAACAAGAGCAGTCACTCCTATTGCAAAGAGCCTGATCGGAAAAAGGAGCGCGGTTGTGATCCGCACCCCAAACGGAAACATCAGAGAGAATGTTCTTCCTGCAGGTGAGATCCACTTCCACGGAAGCAGAGAATTAAGTGTAAATATTGATACAGGAGCAGATTCTATTATGGAAACGCTCCAAAAAGCAGGCCAGATCCGTGATATCAGCGGGCAGCAGAATACCAACGTGGGAAATATGCTGGACCGTATCAAAAAAAGTATGACGGATGTTGCTTCAGACCGGGATCAGGAGGTAAGGATCACAGACATTCTTGCAGTAGATACTCTGGCCCCTGTTGAGATATCCGGCTCACTTGCCGGAGAAACCTGCATGGAAAAGGCAGTGGGAATCGCTGCCATGGTGAAGACAAAGCACCTTCCCATGCAGAAAATTGCAGAAAAACTGGAACAGGAACTTAAAGTGAAGGCTGTAGTTGCAGGCGTGGAAGCAGTTATGGCATCTCTTGGAGCGTTGACCACACCGGGAACAAGACTTCCCCTTGCAATTCTTGATATGGGGGGCGGGTCCACAGATGCGGCGGTGCTGGAAGAAAACGGCACAGTCCGGACGACCCATCAGGCAGGAGCGGGAGAGCTTGTTACCATGCTGATACAGACAGAACTCGGATTGGGAAGCCGCACTACGGCGGAGCAGATAAAAAAATATCCTATGGGAAAGGTGGAAAGCCTTTTTCATATGAGACTGGAAAATGGTTCCATGCAGTTTTTTGAGGAGTCTATAGACCCGGGATATTATGGACATGTGGTACTTCTGGCACCCGGCGAAATGCTGAAGGTGGAAGAAGACATTCCCATGGAAAAGATTCTTGAGGTCAGAAGAGAGGCAAAGCGGAAGGTATTTGTAAGAAATGCTGTTCGTGCGCTGAAAATCGTGGCTCCTGAACATGATTTACGAAAAATATCAAACGTGGTGCTGGTTGGCGGTTCCGCTGAGGACTTTGAGATTCCGGAAATGCTTACAGAAGCCCTTGCAGAATACCGGATCGTCTGTGGACGTGGAAATATCCGGGGAACAGAGGGTCCGAGAAACGCAGTGGCCACAGGTTTGTTAATGTCATATTTAAGCAGCTGACCGTACCGGTCAGACAGACGGCAGAGTTTCAGGAGGAAGCATGATCGTCAGAAAACCAACTGTTATTATATACACCAGAGATCCGGATGAAGATTTTTTAAGGGAGATCTGTGCGGGAATTGAAGAAGAGGGCGTTCTTTATGAGATACATTCCAGAGATGCCGACATGGATGAGCTTGCATTTGAAGCTGCAAAAGATTCCATGCTTGGTTCAGGAATTGGTATTGCAGAGCGCAGGATTGCCAATGCAGATGGCAAAGCTTCCCAAAGGAAAAAAATGTATTTGAGTTAAAATTGATCCAACGTTTCTGGCAGTGCAGAAATCTTGGGGCAAACAGCGCGAGAGCGGTAAAAAAAATGCCGTTTAAGGCTATTTACGGGGAAAACAGGGAGATGTCGTTATGAACATTTATACAAAAAGCGGTGATAAGGGAACAACAGACCTTGTACGCACAAAAAATGTATCCAAGTCAGACGACCGTATTCAGCTTGTGGGAACGATTGATGAGCTGACAAGCCATCTGGGGCTGGTAAAGACAATGATGGAGGACGAAGACGCAATTGCTGTTCTGGAAAAGATTCAGCGCAGGCTGATCACAATTATGGCAGGTGTGGCAGATCCTTATAACAGAGATTATAAAATAGAAGATGCTCCGGTGGAAACGCTGGAACAGGAAATCGATCGTCTGGAGGGGTTGTTTCAGAGACCGAAGGAATTTATTCTTCCCGGAGCCAACAGATTATCGGCAGAGCTTGATATTGCCCGGACAGTGGCAAGAAGGGCAGAGCGTGCGCTGGCTGCGGTCAGTGTAAGTTCGGAGCAGATAACGGAACAAAAAAATATATGAACCGCCTGGCAGATTACCTTTATGTTCTTGCCAGATATATCGATGCCATTCAGGCAGACAAGGTGGAAAAATCCGAAAACACACAGGTATCCGGTGATAAAAGGAGAGACCCATGGCAGAAAATCAGGGAACTCAGCCAAGCGAAGCTGTAATCCAGGAAGTATTAAAAAGAATGGGAATCCAGGGCAGAATTACTCTGGACAGCGCCAAGCGTCTGATTGAAAAAATTGAAAAAGAAGCAGAACGCCGGGGCAAAAAAGCAGTGATCGCAGTCTGCGGACCGGAAGGAAATCCCATTGCAGTTCACGTAATGGACGGCGCTTTTCTGGTAAGCTTTGATGTGGCGACCAAGAAAGCATATACTTCTGTTGCGGTGAAAATGTCCACAAAGGAGCTGAGCGTTCTTGCTCAGCCGGGGGGAACCTTCTACGGTGTGGATAAAATGGACAATGGCAAGATTGTAATCTTTGGAGGCGGCGTACCGCTGAAGGTGGGCGATACCATCATCGGAGGCCTTGGCGTCAGCGGAGGAACCGGTGAGGAAGACCACAGTCTGGCAGAATACGGACTGTCAGTTCTCAATGAGGTTTTATAGGAAAAAGAGATGGATGGAAAAGGAGCGCTTTGGCGCTCCTTTGTATTTGCAGCAGAGTAATTTAAGATCTTTTATATTTTCCCGGAGTGATTCCCTTATATTTTTTAAAAGTACGGATAAAATAGCTGAGATCATTGAAACCATTCCTGTAGGCAATTTCCGTAATAGAGTCATCGGTGGTTGAAAGCTCGTAGCAGGACTGTTCGATTCGCTGCCTGTTCAGATAATCCATAGGCGTCTGGTGTGTCATTTCCGAAAAGAATCTGCAGAAATATTTGGGTGACATGGACACAGAGGCAGAAAGCTCCTGAAGAGTCAGCGGCGATGCATAATTATGTTCAATAAATTCCAGTACCTGTTTCAGCTGGAGAATCCTCTTATAGTCTTTTCGTGCCTTTTGCACATTTTCCAAATAGTAATGTTTACCAAAAACGATACCAAAAAAGTGGTAAAATTGTCCAAGAACAGTAAGTTCATAACCAGGCTGATTCTGCCACATGGAGTCAAAAATACTGTTTACAGTTTCACAGATATCTTTTGATTCATCTGTAAAATGATGATATACCAGGATTTCCTGATGGATGATTTTCTGCATATAACCGGCACATACAGAGTTGTGCTTTAAAAATGCGTTTCCGTCAAAAACAAGACACTGATAGACACAATCATCAGGCATTCCGCTGTGAAGGATTCCGCTGTGTACAAAAATGATATCTCCGGCTGTGGCTGTGAAACTTTTTTCGTCTAAAGTGACGGTAAGAGTTCCTTTGAGTATCCGCATCAGTTCATATTCTACATGCCAGTGGTAAGACATCACATAGCGGGGATGAGTGGAATCAATGTGATGAAATTCAAATGGGAACTCATAAGTCCCTCGTTTTCTGTTTTCATTCCGGTCAAGATCATGCAAGACGGTGAGCCTCCTTCCGACAGTTTATAGAAATTTTATACATAATTCTAAAAAGGTGAATATTATACTATTTTTTGCCATTATAACACAAGTAATTATAATATTGCAATTGTATAATAAGCATATAAACACGGGAGAAATTCTGTCTGATGTTTACATGGTACCGTTGTCCGGGATGTTTTGATATGAACATACAAAAATCCTGAGATATACAAAACTGAATTTTGCTGCCAAGGGCAAGTTACAGTGAAATTTAGTTTACTACCGTGAATGGAAGGAACAGCAGCAGATTTTTCCGGAACAAACGAACTTAAATATGGAGGTAATAAACATTATGGCTAAAAGCAGATTAATCGGAAGCTATCCTGTAATCGGAATCAGACCTACAATTGATGGCCGCAGAGGCGCTCTTGACGTAAGAGGATCTCTGGAAGAGCAGACAATGAACATGGCTAAGTCTGCAGCAAAATTACTGGAAGAGAATTTAAGATATTCCAACGGAGAGCCGGTTAAGGTTGTTATTGCAGATACAACAATCGGACGTGTTGGAGAGACTGCTGCATGTGCGGATAAATTCAGAAGAGAGGGTGTTGATATCACTCTGACTGTTACACCATGCTGGTGCTACGGATCTGAGACCATGGATATGGATCCTCAGACAATCAAGGCTGTATGGGGCTTCAACGCTACAGAAAGACTGGTGCAGTTTACCTTGCATCCGTTCTGGCTACACATGCACAGAAAGGACTTCCGGCATTCGGTATCTACGGACATGAGGTTCAGGACGCTGACGACACAACAATTCCGGAAGATGTAAAAGAAAAAATCTTAAGATTCGGCCGTGCAGCAGTTGCAGCAGCTCATGAGAGGAAAATCCTGGCTGCAGATCGGTTCCATCTGCATGGGTATCGGCGGATCCATCGTTGACTCCGACTTTATTGAGTCTTATCTTGG
>ENA-OQAA01000763-OQAA01000763.1-human-gut-metagenome-genome-assembly--contig:-NODE-763-length-20306-cov-2.268745_pt1 | contig 20306 bp, 22 predicted proteins | sample MGYA00242489_ERZ504515 | MGnify/ENA primary metagenome ERZ504515 (study PRJEB26092, sample SAMD00036237) | human gut metagenome | host: Homo sapiens | study: EMG produced TPA metagenomics assembly of... | reverse complement strand
GAATTGTCATATATGGTACGAGCCTTTCTGCATCCAAGGAAGGATGGCCGGCAATGTTAGAGGATAGTTTGAATATGCTCTATCCCGGAACTGTTGAAGTCATTAATAGTGCACAAGCTGCGATGTGGTCTACTTGGGGAGTCGAAAATCTGCGTGAGAGGGTTTTAGAATATAAGCCTGATATGGTAATCATTGAATTTGCAATGAATGATGCCTATTTGCCGTATACCACTTCCATAGAGGCTGCAAGACTAAATCTTGAATATATGGTGTACAGAATCCGGGAGTTATATCCTGAATGTTCGATTCTGATTCAAGTGATGAATATGCCAATAGCAGAGCATAAGGCGCAAAGACCGGATATTGAGCTTTATTATGATATGTATCGGAAAGAAGCTAAAAAATTAAATATTAGTTTGATAGATCATTATGGATATTGGATGAAACTTCTCAGCAAAGGGGAGAAAGAATTCCGTAATTATGTGCCGGATGGCATTCATCCTAATCTTACGGCGCAAAAAGAACTTGTACTTCCTTGTATTTTGAAGGTCCTTAAAACTTCGAATGCGAAACGCTAAAAAATAATATTATAATAAATGACATATGAAAAAAAAGATCATTAGTATTCTTTGTATCGTTTGGATGGCATTACCGGTATTTGCAGGTACAGGTAATATTGCCATTCGGGCGACTGCAACAGCTTCGTCGTCCCGAGACTCGGACAGTGGCCCGTCTAAGGCGATTGATGGATTTATACATTTGGATAATGCAGGAGAATGGGTTTCTGGTGCAATCATGCCTCACTGGCAGCAATTACCTTTTCCATGGATACAGCTTGATTGGGAAGAAGAAGTTACGATTTCACGAATCATATTGTATGATCGTCCGAATAAAGATGCTCATACAGCCGGAGGAGATTTGTATTTTAGCGACGGCAGCAGAATCGGAGTGGTGGGGATTCCTAATGATGGTACTCCGAAAGTTGTAGAGTTTGAACCGAAAAAGGTTCGCTGGGTGAAATTTGTAGCCAATGATGCTGTTGGCTCTTATATTGGCCTGTCAGAAATTGAAGTTTATCCACCGGCGGAAGCATGCGAAGACTTTGTTTCACAGGTAGATCCGTTTATCGAAACTACAAAAGGACGATATTTCTTTTTTATAACAGGTAATCAGCCTTTTGGTATGATCGGAGCAGCCCCAATGACACGCAACCGCAATCAATTTGGCGGCGGATATAATTATAATTCCACAGAAGTTCTAGGGTTCCCTCAAATTCATTGTTGGGTGCTTGCCGGGCTTACACTTATGCCTACGACAGGAAATGTAGATCCTACGCTCGGGGAAGAAAACTGGAAGTCCTCATTCATGCATGAAGAAGAAATTGCGCAACCGGGATATCATAGAATGTATCTTAAAGATTACGGGATTTGGGTAGAGCAAACAGCGACGGACAGAACTGGTATGTATCGGCTTACATTTACTCAGGACTCGGACGCGGATATTCTTGTAAACTTGGGTGGTTATATTGCTTCTACCACTATGTGTAATGCTGATGTGAAGAAAGTCTCCAACAATGAAATAGAAGGTAGTTTTGATACATACGGACGGCATTGGGGAGGTCCGGAGAATGTGAAGTACATTTGGTGATACGCTTTGATAAGATTTGAGAGATTGGATGGATGGCGAGACAAAGAGCGTTATAGTGATATAGACACACTTCAGGGATCGTCCATTATTACTAGAAGGCACCCGAAAGAAGAGTTGAGTTATCTAGATTCACCAACTTCCGGTGTTTCGGCACACTACAGAGTAAAAACAGGGGACAAAATATGTGTCCGTACAGCTATATCATATGTAAGCGTGGACAATGCGAGGGAAAATCTGGAGAATGATGCCGTTACTTGGGATTTTGATTTAGTAAAGAAAACATCTCAGGATGAATGGAATAAATGGTTGGGACGAATCGAAGTCAAAGGCGGTTCGCAAAAACAACGTACCAAATTCTATACGGATTTATGGCATGTACTGCTTGGACGACATAAAATAGATGATGTCAATGGAGAATATCCTGATTTGACCGAAGGGGAACGTTACTACTCTTATACTCGTAATATTCATCCGAAAACAAGAACACTCCCACGTGGTGAAGATGGTAAAGTTTTGCATCATATGTATAATTCCGATGCTTTTTGGCTTACTCAATGGAATCTCAATATATTGTGGGGATTGGGATGGCCTGAGATGATGGATGAAATGTCAGCTTCACTTATCCGTTATGCTGATAATGGAGGACTTATTCCGCGTGGACCTTGTGCCGGAGGCTATACTTATATAATGTCAGGCTGCCCGGCTACCCCTTTGATTGTATCTACATATAATAAAGTTGATGACTAAATGCGATCCTATGCATGCTTTCAAGACTATGCAACGTAATCATATGCCAGGTGGTATGATGGGGATAGGAGACTATTATCTTGAGAATGGTTATCAACCGGGTAATGCAGGGATGACGATAGAGTCTAACTTTCAAGACTGGGCCTTATCGCAAATGGCTATTCGTCTTGGGCTTAATAATGAGGCTGAATATTTTCGGTCCCGTTCTAAAGGATGGAAAAAGTTATATCACTCGGAGCAGAAATTGATTTTTCCAAAAAATGATAAAGGTGAATGGCTTCATGAGGATCCGTTAAAAGGAGATGGGTATATTGAAGCAAATGCGTGGCAGGCTACTTTTGGAATCTCGCATGCTTTACCGGAACTTACTGATTTGATGGGAGGAGAAAATGAATTCTGTAATAAGCTTAACCATGCTTTTGAACAAGCCGCACCACAGGATTTTGTTTTTGGTTATGGAACCGGATATGTAAGTTATGCTAATCAACCTGGATGTTCCAATGCACATGCATTTAGTTGGGGTGGGAAACCATGGCTTACTCAATACTGGGTACGTAGGGTCAATGAACAGGCTTATGGTGCAATTACACCTGACCGAGGTTATGGAGGACATGATGAAGACCAGGGACAGATGGGAGGCGTTAGTGCATTGATGTCTATAGGGCTTTTCAGTGCTTGTGGAACTGCTGCTGCAGAACCGATCTATGAGATTACCTCACCGGTTTTCAATGAGATAACTATTCATCTGGATAAACGCTATTATCCTGATAGCAGCTCTGGTAAGTTTATAATTCGGACATATAATAATTCAGATCAGAATATGTATATAAACAAGGCTCACTTGAATGGAAAAAAACTAGATACATTTTGGTTTTCACATGAAGTGTTTGCTAAAGGTGGGGTATTGGAATTGTGGATGGGACCCAATCCTAATAAAAATTGGGGAAAGAAGAATCTGCCAATAAGATAGTTCTGTTGAATATGTAAGTATTCACATACTCAAGATTACTATTAAGAGAGCATAATACTGGTATATAGTTGAGTAAGTAACTGATTAAAGGTAAAAAGAAGAAGATGCGGTTTGCATGAATAAGTATATGACTTATTTGTGTTGAACCGTATTTTTTTAATTTCTATAATTAAAAACAAATTATTCAACGTTACCTTTGAAACTTCGTAAATAGCTTCAGATAACTGATATATAGAATTGAGCAAGAAGCGTATTGGAGTTTTAGAAATGAGTGCTTACAACCACATTTTTGTCTAAGAAGAATACAAAAAGAGTGTTCTTTTTTGTATTTCTGAAAAGGATAGTGTGACAATTAAGTAAAACAGATCCATGCGTATAAAGAGATATTCTATCGTAATCTTGTTTCTATTCGTCTCTTTGTATATAAAGGCGACGGGACAGTCTTGTGATGTCATTTACATCAATGGTGAGCAATGGTGGCTGATAGCCAGACCAATAGACAAGGATTCCGCCCTATATACACGGTTAAGGGACTTTCTTCCGGAAAATCATTGTATGTCAACCGCCAACTGGGATGGTTATACGGCCTTTTGGAAAATAGAGGACAGCTGTCTTTACCTGCAACGTATGGAAATATGCGTATATGACAAGGCAAGTCGGAAAGATTCCACTTTGATTTACCACACAGACGCTCTGAAAACACTTTTTGCCTCTTATTATGAGAACGGAAGGATTCCTGCCCGCTGGTTCAGCGGTGAACTACGGGCCGGCAAAGGTGATTTGGTACATTATGTCCACTCCGGTTTCGACCGTAATATGGAAGCCGAACAGGTAATTCTACTCAGGCAAGGCAGGATACAAAGTGTACGGACATACCATAATTTCAAACAACCTGGAATAAAGATTTTAGAATCACAAGATGAAATCATCCGGCGGTTCCCCTGGCATCGTTTTCCGAAGTACAAAGGACAGCGGCTGATATTCAGTATACGTAATATCCAATGTACCCCGGATGGCCATCTCCTGGACTTTGATGTCCGAACTTTGTTCATACGTCCCAAAGGAGAAAACATTGAAGACCGGAACCACCCATTAGTGAAAGCTTTCAAAGAGACACTGAAAAGTATTTATCCATGGGAGAGACTATTCATCAACGGGAAATATACCATGGAACCTCTAACTGCGTATTAGGTATTTGGGAGAAAAATGATTTACCATCCAAAGCAGATAACGATACAACCGGATATTCCATTATAGGTAAAGTTTATGGGGAAGAAGTGCGACAGATTCCGCCCTATGATGTTATAAAAAGGCCGTTGACCGGTTCCAATCTGAGAGTAGAGGGATTTGCCTTTTCAAGGTTGGCTGACTGATTCTACAGGAACTTTCAGAATAAAACATTTAAAAAAGGACAATTGTCTTTTGCGGGCAGAATTTATTGGCTTGAATCCTTGTGACACACTCGTCACCGTGTCCGGAACAACATGCACGGACACCTTACAACTGGTATTGACATTGCCTTATGACTATATCGAAGAATATGTATGTTCACCGAAATTGTCACGTGAATATATCAATAAAGGGCACCCGAATCTAAAACTGGTCATACCCATTGAACAAGACAAAAAAAGTACGGGAACATATCTTTTGGAAAAAGTATGGAGTCAAATATTATAGCTATTATCCCCTGAAAGAAAACGGAAAGATGGATTGCTATTTAAACACGCCCAATCGTCTGTTGACAGCCTACAACCGGGAAGTGTTCCGCTATCTGGATAAAAAATACGGGAAAACATGGCGCGAGGAAGTACCTCCCGGCATCTTCGGACTGGATAAATCATTGGATGAGCTACGGATGAAAGCTGGCTTATCAAGACATTGAGCCGACGATGTAAATACCCGATAGTCTGGCAGAAGAAGAACAAAGGCTGTGTCTTGCGAGTTGCTTACGAAGTGAATCAGGATGGTTACATCACCACGGCCACTATTCTTGGTAAAACGCCCCGTTCATTTCGAAAATCAGTACTGGATGTTTTACAATCGTTTAGAAATGAACCTACTGTCTTATGCCCTGGAAAGGATACGCTATGCATTCAATACAGACTGGATACCATGCCACTCCTTCCGAAGGCGGATGTGGTTATTACCGGTTATTCCACCTGCGACCAACCCGTCTTGATGAGATATGATGCCACCTTGATTGCCCATACCCCTGAACCTCGTTTGGAAGCGGGTGTTCCGGTCTGTTATCTGAATGAGCGTGGAGATACCATTGTGCCATACGGCAGATATAAATTCTGTCAAACCGATACCATCAAAGGTATAGGCTTTGTATACGAAGACAAGCCAAGAGATGCCAGGATAGTCTGCATTAACGATGCAGGCAAGAAACTTTTTTATGTAGTCGAATGTGATAACGGACCTGATTATGTCAAGGAAGGGTTGTTCCGAATCATGGATGAGAAAGGCCTGATGGGTTTTGCCGATTCGTCGGGACACATAATCATTACTCCCCAATTCAAGTTTGCATACCTTTGAGGGAGGAAAGGCTAAGGTTACATTTACGGGAAAACAAAAAGTCGTATCCGGGTCTGACGGCGAAAAACATTATTGGGATAGTGAAGAATGGAGATATATAAACAGAAGATGTAAGTTTGTACAACCTTAAAGTCAAAACGTATGAAAAAAATAGCGTACTTGTTATCAGTTTATTTATTCTGCTTGTTACCCAAATTGCAAGCGCAGGATATCGATTTTCCGCTGTCACTGTCGGAAATAGAAAAGTATGAGAGCCGCATCCGCATACAAAGCTTCCCGCTGTCACCATCACCCATGCGGACGCCTACAAAATCAGGACACGACAACCAGTATATTCTCCTCGGACAAAAGAGATTGTGCTTGATATAATCAATATGGATGGCCCTACAGCCGAGCTTGAATATCATAATCTCAAACAGATGGTAAATGGCAAATGGCTCGGTTTCCCCTTTATAGACAATCTTGTATTCGCCATTGGAGGAAGAGATTTATCCAAAGGCGATACGCTACCCGAACATATCCGTATGTCCGAGTTTAAATATCCGTTAAAGCCCAACAGGTACCAGGCTAATTTTTATGTGTTTGCCAACATCCATACCTATTGCAATCTGACAGGTAAAAGTATTGTTTCCATAAAGGAGACGGAAATGGACGGTGCCTTTGCTTTCAAGGTATTACCATCCAATAATGATTCCATACGTATTTTATTTGAAAACCATACAAACCTGGAGGTACAACCGGTCTTTTTCCCTAGTATAAGTACAGACGAGCGATATATGGTACATCCCTTTGCCCGTTCCGGTTGGATAGGAGAAGCGAATTATATGAAAAGCCGTGCCCGTTTGAAAGGTGGAGAAGCGATACTGTTTACCATTCCTGTCTCATGGGATGTCAACCGGATAACAGACAGAAACGACAAGAAACGATTCCAAGCAGGCAGGTTACTTTCAGGAAAATACCGAATAGGACTGCAACTCGAAATTTATATGGATACGGAATTTGAAGTAAAATAAATACAACCGCTTATGATAACAAGACTATTATTATTGGCAATGCTCCTGCCGCTAGCCGGCCTGTCACAGGTGCAGGCGCAGGCAGACGGACGCTACATTGAAGTGACCGGGACATCCGAGATTGAGATCGTGCCGGACAGGATTCACTACATTATCGAAATCCGTGAATACTTCGAGGAGGAGTTTGATGGCAGGTCCAAACCGGAGGAATATCGTACAAAGATCTCTTTGGACCGGATCGAACAGGGACTGCGGGAAGTGCTGCATGACGCGGGTATCTCTCCGAATGCCGTCCGTACGCAGGAGATCGGTGATTATTGGCGTAAGCAAGGGCAGGACTTTCTGGTGGCCAAGACCTTCGATATTACGTTACTGGATTTCAAACAGATTGATGAAATCCTCAAACGTATGGATACCAAAGGTATCCATACCATGCGCATCGGTGAACTGGAAAACAAGGACATGTTGTCCTACCATCAAAAAGGAAAAATCGCGGCCTTGAAAGCGGCGCAGAGGAAAGCGTCCTATCTGGTGGAGGCATTGGGTAAAAAATTGGGACCGGTAATACGTATTGTAGAAGACGAAGCAGGTAGCAGCCTTCCTTTCTCACAGAGTAACGTGCTGTCCTCCAATGTCGTTTCATTTGATAGTTTCCGTACAATTAAAAAGAAATACTCTATGCTTGTGCGGTTTGAGATTGCGGATTGAAAGGAATCGTAACTGCCTGAATATAAGGAATAATGTCGTATACTGCCATTGCCTTCAATAACTTGGTATGAAATTCGAGGAGGATCTTGAATCTAAATTCCAATGTTCTACCATATCGGATATTCATAAATAAACAAGCCAACCTATTCTACCACATAAAGTAACAAGTTGGCTTGTTCTAAATTAATAACATAAATAAAGCCAAGGCATTATTGTCATCATTAACAGCATCAATAACAAAACATAAAGCAATATCCGTAGTGTATGGTTCGGGCATTTCTTTGTAACAAAAGCCGATACCATCTTTATGTGTAACAAGATATGAATGGCAAGCAGAGTGACCAATACAACTCCCGCCCACAAATGAATATTACCCAATCATGCCTTCCCAAGCCCAGCAAATGTGAACACCATGGGGTAGCGTCTTGGAATCTTACAGCATGGCGGGAAGGAATTACTATTTCCAATATGAAGCCACTTATACTTACCAAAGCCATTGCCATCAGCATGACAAAGTCTATGATAATATTAAGCGGCATCTTATTCTTTCCGGACATCATTCTTTATGGCTATGTCCATGACATTCATGATGATGTTCATGGGATGAACAGCCCACTCCCGAATCTGTAAGTTTCCCGCTTAAATAATCAGCGGCAACTTCCAATAGATTACCCGAACAGCCTCTTATGACTTTGATATGGTGGGACGTAAGTACATTCAAGGCACCTTGCCCCATATTTCCTGCCAGCATAACGCTGACTCCCATGTTTTCCAATTCTCCTGCGATATTGGATTTACATCCGCATCCTTGCGGAGAAGGAATAGTCTCGCTACTTAGAATCTGGTTGTCTTGTCCTACTGTCAGGATTGTGTAATACTCACAATGACCGAAATGGTTATCGACTACATTGTCTCTGGTCGGAATAGCAATTTTCATCATAATCTCATTTTTATTAATGTTAATATTACTTGCGCTTAAGTCATCGGAGTGGCATACCGGACATTCCATCTTGCGGATTTTAAGCGTGGGATTGATATTGTTGAATAAGAAACCGCATGCTCCGCAACGGAACCATTCACTGTCAGTGTACGCTGCTCCGCCTTCTATCATTATGGTAACACCACGAACCAATGCCTTGGCAATCTTTCGCCTTGCGCTGACATATATCCGACTTAGTGTCGGACGTGATACTCCCATTGAAACAGACGCTTCCTGTTGGGTTTTCATTTCATAATCGCATAACCGTATCGCCTCATACTCTTCAAAATGCAAGAATATGGTATTCTTACAACAACCGTTCAGCCTATCGGCTTGAATCCTGCGGTAACGGGCATGTCATTAACTTTACGGATGTTCTTGGGACGTGGTGACATTATATATATTGTTTTTGCTTGCAAATATAATGAGCAAATGCTCAAAATAAAAATAATAGTTTCTCTTTTTTATAGAATAAATCTCTTCCGAAATAAAGCCACATGCCGAACGACATATAAATGGAAGCCGCCTTTCTGTAAAATATAGAATTCCGCCTATGTTCGCAGGCGGAATCCCATTCCCCGGAAGTGTTCTCTCTTACACCAACTCTCGCCAGTCAACTCCGCCATTGTTCCTTTTCCCTTCTTTTTTCAAATGGTCGCGGGTTTCCATCTTCATCCAGTTCTCTTCCAGCAGTTTATTCACGGCTTCCTCATTCCCTACCTGGGAAATGAAAAGATCGAACAGACTGGTATTGCGGATAGCGAACAGCGTCCGTGCGGCACTGCTCCTTTTGTCCGCATCCTGGTCCGCCCCGTTCACCCTCATCAGCACATCCCCGACAAGGCTGAACTCCTCCAGTGTAACCGCCTGCGTAATCACTTCCGTTTCCGGTAATGCGTTGTCCAGTTCTTCCTGCTCCTTTCGAAGGAGTTCCATCTCCTCCAGCGGAAGCAGACATTCCACATCCTCTTCCCGGATTTCCTCATCCTCACCGATATAGTCCGTCCCCTGTTCCAGCGGCTGACTCATATAGGGGGCCACCGTCTTCCCAGCATTCTCGTCAAGATAGACGAAGCGTGTCTTTCCCATCACTTCTTTCTCATCCGCCGGCTCCGGTGACATCGATATCATTTGCTCTTTTTTCACCGGCGTGTACAGCAGGTCACACAGCTCATGTACTTTTTTCTTTTGTCCCCATACCTTATATAACAGGTAAGCAGCACAGCCGACCCTCACCGACAGATAGACGAGTCCTTCCATACCATCATTTCTTTAAATTTTCGATGACACGTCTCATCAATGATATCCCGGTACTTCTCCATATGCTCCGCCAACACATTGTTCACGAACGTGGGTACAGATATTCCCGGCGCAATGACAGGAAGAATCCCGGTCAATGTCTCATACAAGGATTCATCAATATAGGTTTGTCTCCTGGCTCCGGTCATTTTCCGGGTCAGGAACATTTCTCTGTAAACACTCGCATTTTCCATGCCTTTCAATAAATCTTTGTTTTCCATATCTTCTTCTTGCTTGAATTGTTTCAAAACCGGACCGGCTTGCAGACCGGTCGTTTCCTCTACAGAAGTCTCGATAGCGTCCGGTTCCGGAATCCCGTTATTGGACAAGGCTTCAATCAGGATCTCCCCTAAATTTTCCGGAATATCCATCTTTGCGAAATCAGGAAAGAAATCCGCATCGTCAGGGTGTTCTTTGAATTCTGCCGGAAATACGGTTTCCATATAAGTCGTATCACGGACTGACTTCCTCATATCCGTTTGCATCGGGGGGAGAGCCCCGCCTTTCCTCAACCAGTTCCTGCCTGCTTTCATTTTGAGAACCTTGTACAGCAAATATGTTACAAACAGCAGGACTGGATAAATAAACAGATGTTCCATAATCTAATGCGAATTTTGGGTACTCAAGCGAACCATTTCATCCAGTTCTTTTTCATACACTTCCAAATGATGGTCAAGCACGTTGTCCAGAAAAGCGGGAACAGTCATGCCGTCACTGAGCAACGGCAGAATCCGTGCAAGCCTACGGTAGGTGTCATAACAGATATAAGTCTGCTTTCGATGGACAGCAATCTTACGGTTGAGAAAATTTTTTCGGTACTCTTGTATCTTCTCCGGAAGTGAGGTTCCGCTTCCGGCCGGTTCGCAGGAAACAGGAAGCGGTTTGTCCGCATCTTCCCGTACGGACGGGAAAATATCGGTTTCCCTTGTGGTCTTTTCTTCCGCAAAAGGAGTCTTAGGAGTGCCCTCGGCATCCGTACCGTTGGCCATGAACTCTTTCAACCGTTCCTCATTGACATTGAATATGCCCCTTTTTTTCATGTCTTGTCGGATTTAAGATGGATAATCCGTTCGATCTCCCCGGCCAGTACATCCATATTGCTCCCTTTCAACAACTTTTCCGAAGGTGGAAAGTAGGTGCTTCTGAAAAATGTCTGCCCGCCGGAGGAGGTCTCTTTGTTATAACGTTCCATGTCCGGCATGACCGTCGAGAGCGTCTTCAGACCGATCTTCTCAAAAATCTCGTTATAGTGACGGTAAACCTCTCTGGAGACACGTCCGTCAATCTTGTTCCAGAACAGTAGGATCTCTTTTAACGGTGCTTCAGGATATTGCCGGATGAAATCCCGGAGCGTCGCCACGAAAGACAGGCTGCTCTGCATGACCATCCGGTCCTGCACGACTGGCGTAAACACATAGTCCATGTTGATGATGGCCTCAAGGATTCCCGGAGTATTCACCGTTCCGGGCAAATCAAAGAAAAGGATATCACTGTTCCCCGACAACCGGTCTGCTGTTTCCAGTACCTTGCCGGGCCCGGAGGTAAGGACCGGATAGGCTTTCTTCCCCGTCCGTTCATACTGCCTGCACAACAACTGTTGGAGGAACTCGCTTCTCTCGACGTTTTTCATGTCACGGGAACGTAGCGCCTGGATGCTGAACTGGGGATAGTCGCAATCTATAACCGCGACATTCTTTCCCTTCACATAGTGGAAATAACTGGCAAGCAGCACCGTCATGGTGGACTTGCCCACACCGCCCTTCTGGTTGCTCAAGGCGATGAATGTGCATCGTTTGCTCATAAGCTTTCGAATTGTGGGTTAATAATCGTTTTAATGTTCTCGCTGTTTCTTCTTTTCAACGGCTTGTCGGGTTCATGGGACATGGCACGGTACGGATGGCATATTCCGGCCTTGTTATCACTACAGAATAACATCCTCATAAGATATGAGGGGCTTGTCTCCCTACCGGATGATGGCACAATATTACCGTCATACTTGAAAAACGGAAGATTGTCATATAGGTACAGGCTGTCATGCCTGTACCCTCCCGGCATATTGTCGCCAAATGGCCGTATCATTGTATTTTCTCTTTTCATGGTTATCATTCCGTTTTTTCTCTTGACACAATAACATAATATTTTAAAAACATGCCGTGGACAGAGGATTGACCTGCCGGTAACACGGGTATATTTTATCAGCACATCGGAAGATAGTTTCCCTGTCACAATCCAAAAGTAATGGCTATTTCCAAGACTTCCGCCAATATTGCCTAGCTCTGACATCAGATGTCGTCAGATGTCATCAAATGTCATACTGGGGTCTGTTTTACAGCTTGTTGCATCCCTCTATTTTTGCAAAGTCAGAATCACGCAATGAAGGAAGAAGGAGTTCACGGACCACGGCACGCCGCAAGCGTCGCGCTGCAATCCGACCATAGGAGGATTCTCTGTTCAAACGAACAGAGCAAGTTGTGTCCTTGTCCGACAAAAAGTCTTTTGTCCGACAAGAACCAACTTGCCCGCCAGAGGGGCGGGGGAATCCGCTCCAAAGTCGCGGATTCTGGAAGAGAAAAAAGTACAAACCAAAAATCTCATGTGTATGGAGAAAACAACAGGGACAAGGACGGGCAGAAAGCCTAAAAATGATCCGACGGACCACAAGTACAGTTTCCGCCTGAACGCCGAGGAGAACACAAGATTTGAACAGTTGCTGGCGGATTCAGGAGCCGGCAACCTCACGCTGTTCATCAAGAAATCCATCTTCTCGGGACAGATAAAGGTCGTGAAAATAGACAAGGCGACGATGGACTATTACATCAGGCTGACAGAATTCCACAAACAGTTCCAGGCTGTAGGCAACAACTACAACCAGGTGTACGTGCCTTGAAGAACAATTTCGGGGAGAAACGGGCGAGAGCGTTGCTCTATAAACTGGAAAGATTGAGTCTTGAGCTGATGCTCGTCTGTAAAAAGGTCATGGCGCTAACCCAGGAATACGAGCGGAAATGGTTGCAAAAATAAGTCATGGCATGAGTCTTTACGGAGCACTTGCATATAACTATGAGAAGGTAGCGGCTGGTACGGCTGAGATCCTTTCCGGTAACCGTATGATTTCCGACCGGCTCGGATTGCCAAGCGAGGATATACGCCTGGCATTGCTCTCTTTTGAGAATTACCTGCTGGCAAACCGCAATACGGAGAAGCCCGTCCTGCACATTTCCCTTTCCCCAGCACCGGAAGACCAGCTGACCGACGGGCGGCTGGCAGAACTGGCGGAACGTTATATGCAGAAGATGGGGTATGGGAACCAGCCTTACATCACCTACAAACATACCGATACCCACAATACCCATATCCATATTGTCAGTGTCTGTGTGGATGAACAGGGGAAAAAGATCAGCGATGCTACGAGCATCGGCGTTCCATGACCGCCTGTCGGGAACTGGAAGTGGATTTCGGTCTGCGAAACGGAGCGGATGCGGAAAGGCGGAATCCAAAAGCGGAACTAAGAAAGGTGGACGCCCCCTTGGGAGATGTCCGCCATCAGGTAGGCAATACCCTTAAAGCCGTATTGGAAAGCTATCGTTTCCAAACCTTCGGGGAATACAATGCGCTGCTTTCCACGCTCAACATCGAGGCGAAACAGATCAGGGGAGAATACAACGGTACACCATATACCGGTATTGTCTATTCGGTCACGGATGATACCGGCAAGGTGGTCAGCCCACCGTTCAAGAGTTCCCGATTTGGGAAACGCTTCGGAAATGAACAGTTGGAAAAGCGGATGCTGATGAATCTGAAAGCTCTCAAAGACGAGAAATGGGCCCCCTCCATACAGGCGGACATCGTTCGTGCCTTGCGGCAGGCGGATTCACGGAAACGGTTTGTGGAACTGCTCAGGCAAAGGCGTATTGATGTGGTCTTCCGCGAGAATGAGCGGGGACGTATCTATGGTGTCACCTTTATTGATCACAACCATCGGGAGGTATTCAACGGCTCACGCATGGGCAAGGAGTTTTCTGCCAATGTGTTCAACGACTATTTCAAATGGTTGGAAAACATACCTGAAAAGGAACGGGGCGGACATTCCGCTACAGAACTTTGGCAGCATCACCGTCACGAATCCTCTAGCACGCTCGAACTGGCGGCAGGCATTCTCTCCTTGGAAACCAATCCGCGGGATTACGAGGAGGAAGCTTTGCACGCCGCATGAAGAAAAAAAAGAAGAACCGGACGCAAGCGTGGCATTTAAGACAAAACAAGTATCAACCCGTTTATTCACAATTTTTATGCAACAGGAAGACGATTTGAGGGCTCTCGCAAGATAATGGAGTTCGGCAGGGCCGTGAGTATTTTTCTTTTGGTGGTACACGTTTATGTGTACTGCTATCCAAGTATCACCGCATGGCATCTGAACCTTGAGGTGATAGACCGGATTCTGATAAACTTCAACAACACGACCGGAATTTTCAACTGTATTCTCTGGAGCAAACTGTCGGCTGTGCTTCTGTTGGCCGTTTCCTGTCTGGGTACGCACGGGGTCAAAGGTGAAAAGATAACCTGGCCTAAAATTTATGCGGCATTGGTGGCAGGATGCGCATTGTTTTTTCTGAACTGGTGGCTTCTTGAACTGCCATTGCCACACATGGCAAATACCGCATTCTATATTTTTACTCTTACGGCAGGCTATCTCGCCCTGTTGATGTCGGGGTTATGGATGAGTCGCATTTACAGGCACAACCTCATGGAAGATGTGTTCAATATGGAAAATGAGAGTTTCATGCAGGAAACCCGACTGATGGAGAATGAATATTCGGTAAACCTCCCGACGAGATTCTATTATAAAAAACGCTGGAATAACGGATTTGTCAATATTGTCAATATTTTCCGTGCCTGCATGGTTATCGGGACACCGGGCAGCGGCAAATCCTATGCGATAGTCAACAGTTACATACGTCAGCTTATAGCCAAAGGCTTTGCGATTTACATCTACGATTACAAGTTTGATGACCTGTCCACCATCGCCTATAATTCTTTGTTGAAAAATATGGACAAGTACGAGATCAAGCCCCGGTTCTATGTCATCAATTTTGACGATCCGCGCAGGTCTCACCGGTGCAATCCCATCAATCCGGAATTCATGACGGACATTTCCGATGCGTACGAGGCGAGCTATACGATAATGCTCAACCTCAATCGCACCTGGATCGAAAAACAGGGGGACTTCTTCGTGGAGTCCCCTATTATTCTGCTTGCGGCAATAATCTGGTATTTAAAGATTTACAAGAGCGGTATTTACTGTACGTTTCCCCATGCGGTGGAACTGCTCAACAAACCCTACTCAGACCTGTTCACCATCCTGACCTCTTATCCGGAGCTGGAAAACTACCTTTCCCCCTTCATGGACGCATGGAAGGGAAATGCCCAGGACCAGCTCCAAGGCCAGATAGCCTCGGCTAAAATACCCCTTACGCGCATGATCTCCCCACAACTCTACTGGGTGATGACCGGTAATGATTTTTCATTGGATATCAACAATCCGAAAGAACCCAAACTGCTCTGCGTGGGCAACAATCCGGACAGGCAGAACATTTATTCGGCAGCGCTCGGATTATATAATTCCCGTATCGTCAAGCTTATCAACAAGAAAAAACAGCTTAAATGCGCCGTTATCATTGACGAGCTTCCCACCATCTATTTCCGTGGGCTTGACAACCTGATCGCGACGGCGAGAAGCAACAAGGTGGGCGTGCTTCTGGGTTTTCAGGATTTCAGTCAATTGACACGTGACTACGGAGAAAAAGAATCCAAGGTCATCCAGAACACGGTGGGGAATATTTTCAGCGGACAGGTGGTCGGTGAAACCGCAAAAACGCTTTCAGAGCGCTTCGGCAAGGTGCTTCAGCAACGTCAGTCCGTATCCATCAACCGTCAGGATGTATCCACATCCATCAACACGCAGCTAGACTCGCTCATTCCCGCATCAAAGATCGCCAACCTCTCACAAGGCACGTTTGTCGGGGCTGTGGCGGATAATTTTGATGAGAGGATAGAGCAAAAAATATTTCATGCCGAAATTGTCGTGGACCATACCAAGATCAGCGCGGAAGAAAAGGCTTATCAGAAAATCCCGGTCATCAACGACTTCAAGGACAGGAACGGTAACGACATCATGATGCAACAGATACAACGCAATTACGACCAGATCAAGGCGGATGCTCAGGTTATTATCAATGAGGAGATGCGGCGTATCAAAAATGACCCTGAACTCCGTAAACGACTAGGTCTGGAAGATGAAAAAGGAAAGGACCCCGACAAATCATGACAAGTGGAGGGGTAATTGAAGAATTTATACCCCGCCTGATCGGATTATTGAAAAAGATGCCGTATATTTGAAACTTGAAATAGAGAAATAAGGCCGGTCTCGACAATTGGGACCGCCATTATTATACATAAGTCGCAAGAGTCTCGAACAGGAATCTGACAAATTCAAAAACACAGAGGCTATTGCGTGAGGCTTATGCTATACCTTATAGCATGAGCCCATGCGGGTTTCTGTGTTGGGCTTTGTCAGAGCCTCTGTTCGAAATAAGCATGGGTTTCATGCTTTTTTAACAAGAGGTATGGCAAAAATTCAAGTTATCATGGCACTCACTCTGGACGGGTTCCTTCCGCATGAAGACGAGATGCTTATGCGATGGGTGAGGGAAAACAAACGGTATGGTTTCCCACGCTGGCAGCGACAGGCCACATTCCACATCTACCCCCATTACGGTTGATGGACTTGCTGAATGTAAAGGAAAAGCATGACAAGGATTGTATTTATCTGGCAGGAGTGGGAGATGGAGGAAGTGCGGAATATGCCGATGGACTTTTTCGGTATAATCTGGTGGATGAGACAGAACTTTTTCTGCTGCCCCTTTCTTATGGTGGTGGAATCCCCTTGACGGGAGAATTCCGGTCTGCCCGCTGGAAACTTCTTGGCTGCAAAACTTTCTCCAACGGAATCTGCCGGCTTATGTATAAACGAAACGGATGAAGATGCTATCTCAACCCATACCTTTCCATTTTCTTGTATAGCGTCGGACGGCTCATTCCCAACATTCTCGCCACACGACTGATCTTACCTCCACATTCTTCCAGAATCTTCCTTATTAGTTCTTTCTCTTCTGCTTCTTCCATCAAGCCTTTTTTACATTTTTCGCCTGTCCTACAGATGGTCGCATTAAGATTCAGATCTTTATGGGTTAACAATGGAGATACCGCCAACAGGACAGCACGTCTTATCCGGTTGTCAAGTTCACGCACATTGCCCGGCCATGAGTGGGAAAGCATGGAGATTTTGGCTTGTTCGGTAAAACCGGAGGTCTCCACACGTATCTCTTCTGAATGTTGCTCACGAAAGAAGTCAGCCAGTGGTAATATATCTTCCGGGCATTCGGAGAGAGAGGGCTGGCGTATCTCAAACTCGGCGAGACGGTAGTACAGGTCCTCCCGGAAACGTCCCTCCCGTATGGCACGCTCCATATCCTCGTTGGTGGCCGACAATATCCGTACATCGGCTTCAAGTTCTTTGCGGCTGCCTACTGGACAATACACTCTTTCCTGTAATACCCTGAGCAGCAGTGTCTGCATTTCGGGAGGCATGTTTCCGATCTCGTCAAGGAAGAGCGTACCGCCCTTGGCCGTCTCAAAATAGCCGGCAGTATCCTTTTTCGCATCGGTAAATGCCCCCTGCACGTGGCCGAAGAACTCAGATGCGGCAAGTTCCCCCCGGATACAACCACAGTTCACCGCCACAAAAGGCTTGTCCTTACGCCCGCTATGCTGTTGGATCAGCTGTGCGACAGATTCTTTTCCGCTACCGTTCGGTCCAAGGATCATGACGGAACAATTCAAAGGAGCCACACGACAAGCTATCCGCTCGGTCTCCCGGACCGCCCCGCTAAGCCTTTTCATTAATGATTTCTTCGGGGGAACGGAAACTGGCAGGCCGATCAATCCCCGTAACAGTTCCATCAGTAACTCCTCGTGGACAGGCTTGGGCAAGTAGTCCTTTGCGCCCAATTTGACGGCACGCACCGCATCTGCAATGGAGGCATGTTCGGTCATCACCACAAAAGGGATATGTAACCCTTGGGAGATGCTCCATTCCAGTAAGCTGATGCCATCCCTTCGGGAAGGCGAACATCTGTCAGTACCAGCGCCACGTTATTCCCCTTGATTTTCCGGCGTGCCGAAGGCTCATCTATGGCCGTCAATACCCCGTAACCGGCTTTCTGTAGCCATCTCTCAAGAATATCGCAAAGAATCAGGTTGTCCTCCACGATCAATAAAGTTTTTTTCATCCCCATCATTTTTCTTTCTTAATTCATTATTTACTTCGTCTATCAGTAACCGTATCTGTTTCATAATTCTCATCGTGTACTCTCTGACCGTCTCGTCGCTCGAGATCCTGTCATGCAGGAGCATCCGATAACCGGACAGCACATCGTTGGCCCCTAACAACTCCCAGACCGGAGCCATCCGGTGTACGATCCTCCGCATGGCTTCCCGGTCGGTTTTTCTCAAAGCCTCCTCCAGTTCGGCAAGATCCTTTTCCGACTCTTTTGCGACAAGACCGAACATATGACGACGGTCGTCCGTACTTTCCATCAGACGGGAATAGTCGAACGGGGACATGCCGGCGCTTCTACCCTCCGTAACGGAGGAGATAAAGGCCAGTAGTCCTTTTGAAGAGAAAGGCTTGTGTATGCAACCGCAAAAACCGGACTTCATATACACGCCCGAGTCCCCGTCCCCCCGTGCCGTCATGACAGCGACCGGAACGGTACGGGAATTTCCGATATCCGAGTTACGCAGTAATCTCAACAAGCCGAAACCATCGGTCACGGGCATCTGTATATCTGTCAATACCAAATCATAATCCAAGCGGTTGAGTGCTAGAATGGCTTCTTTTGCATTTTGACAGGTCGTGCATTCCACCCCGTTGCGCCCGAGCATGTCTTCCGTTATTTTCAGAAGGATGCTGTCATCGTCCACTACCAGTACATGTTTGGGAAGTATCGTCGCAGATTGTACCGGAAGCTCCTCTGTTTCCGGTTCTTCTGTCGTTTCCGAAAGGGGAAACGACAGGCGGAATGTTGTACCTTTACCTGGTCGGCTCTCTACTTCAATGCTTCCGTCCAGTACCTTTACAAGAGCTTTCGTGATAAAAAGCCCAAGACCGAAACCTTCCGAGTTTATCTCCTGCGCCGCACGCTCGAACGGACGGAAGACACGTTCCAATGTCTCCTCATCCATACCGATACCGGTATCACCGACCTCCACATATAATCTTCCCGCCATATACTCGGTATGGAAACGGATCGTACCCGACAGGGTGAACTTGATGGCGTTTGTCAGCAGATTGTCCAATATTTGTTCCAATTTGTCCGCATCTCCTCTCACTGTAATATCGCCGACATTCTTATGCCGGTGCTCGAACAGCAAGGCCCGGCCACCCGCCTTGCGGCATAATTCCTTCGATATGTTGTCAAGCAAGTTGTTTAGACGGAAAGGAACCTCGTTACGGGTATCCTTGGTCTCATTGATCTTATAAACATCCATCAGGTTGTTCACCAGATTCAGTATATGGCGGCAGGAATGGCGGATGTTCTCCAGATAGCCTTCCCGTTTTTTCTTTTCACGGGTTTCCGAGGCCAGCTCCACGCAGTTGTTGATATTACCCAATGGTCCCCGTATATCGTGAGAGATGGTCAGATGATCTGTTTACGCATACCGAGCAGTTCCTCGTTCTCACGGTTTATCCTTTGGAGCTGTGCCCGCCCTTCCCTTTCTTTCCTGATGTCATGCCGTATGATCAGGAACGAGATGAATAGCAAGGAGGAAGCGGAGACGATTACCAAGACAAACAGCTTGAAAGAAAAATCTCCGGCTTCCGTGATTTTTCCTCACGACTGATGAACGCCGCCTGCGCTTGTCCGTCAAGATGGGTGATGAGTATTTGCAACTTCCGGTTCAAGGCCTTATTCTGTATGCGCAGACTGTCGGTATAAATGTCTATCCGGCGTTCACGTTCCTCTTGCATGGCGATCAGCTTCTCATTCAAATCTTGCAGTCCTTTCGATGGCTCGAAGACCTGTACGCTCCTTTTTCCACCGAACCAACCGGCAATCCCTTTTTTCTTTTGAGTGACTGTCCGGGTACGAACCGCTTCCCTGATAACAACAGGCAGACGATTTGCGAGTAGACTGTCCGCTTCCCCCTGTCTGGTAATGGTCTCCATAATGCGGAGCAGGTGTACCTCCTTGGCTTCCAATAAATGGCATAGGGAGTCTATCTGCTTTGGCAGGACGAACGTGCCACAACTCACTTTCAATATTTGTAACAAGCTGTCCGTTTG
>ENA-OQAA01000762-OQAA01000762.1-human-gut-metagenome-genome-assembly--contig:-NODE-762-length-20310-cov-2.441807_pt1 | contig 20310 bp, 30 predicted proteins | sample MGYA00242489_ERZ504515 | MGnify/ENA primary metagenome ERZ504515 (study PRJEB26092, sample SAMD00036237) | human gut metagenome | host: Homo sapiens | study: EMG produced TPA metagenomics assembly of... | reverse complement strand
GGAGCCAGAGTCACTGCAGTAATCTCATCCCTGTATTCCTCTTCTACATTTTTTACCGGAACCCTGACGACTACCAGCTTTGTCCGGGGATCTGCTCCGCACAGAGTTCCCTCTGCCATCACTCCATTAGAAAATGTAATTTTGAATTTCTCCGCTTTTTCCAGCTCATCCGATGTAGTCAGAATATAAAACGCATCTTTGTTTTTCAGAAAACAATACCTTCTTCATCCCCATAAGTGAGGAGGGAATCGTTCAGTAAATCCTCTGTGTCCGTAAGTCCGGTCACCTGAACAGAGCCTTGCGCGGTTCCTCTGCAATATCCCAGATGGTTTTATACACATTTTTCAAATGGTCTGCTGAATCTGCATCTTCCTCCTCTTCCGGCTGAACACTTTCCGCCGTCTGTGTATCCGTTCCTCTGGCGAATTCTGAGCGGCAGGCGGTGATAACTGTACCGTCTCCGGTTTTTTCGCTTCTTTTTCAAACTGTCTGAATATATAGGGCACAAAAGCCATTACCGTTACAACTGCACAAATTCCGAATACAATTCCACAGGATGCAGCCATTGCCAGCCTGCGGAGCACTGTCTTTTTATCTATGGGCCGTTCTTTTATTGTCTCTTTTATAAATGGATAGTCCTGATCCTTTTTATCAACCATAACCATTCTCCCATAAACCAGATAATTTAGGTGTATTTTAGCAAAAATTTATGAACTTTTTATTAACAAAAATATACTTTTTCCTTTTCATTATGAAACAAATCATGTATGATAAGATTATAAGAAGAATTTTCTTTCCTGATTCTGTGTTTCATCTGGAAAAAAACATCAGAATCTGTTATGATAAAAGACTAAATACTATCAGAATTTACAGGAGATGCTGCTTCTGGCAGCGAAAAAAGTTATGAATCAAAAAGCATTATCTTCACTTGAGTATCCAAAAATTATAGAACGGCTTACAGAAAAGGCTTCCTCTCCTATGGGAAAAGAGCTGTGCCGGAAACTTCAGCCTTCTACTAATATAAATAGGATCCGTCTCATGCAGACTCAGACAAAAGATGCCCTGACCCGTCTTTTTCAGAAGGGTTCCGTCTCTTTTGGAAGTGTAAAGGATATCCGCGGCTCACTGAAGCGACTGGAGATTGGAAGTTCTCTGGGTATTATGGAAATTCTTTCTGTCTGCGCGCTTCTGGAAAACACCTCCAGAGTAAAAGCCTATTCCCGAGGCGACCGGAGCGACCTTCCCTCTGATTCTCTTGACAGCATGTTTGAACAGCTTGCTCCTCTGACCCCTCTGTCTTCAGAGATCAGAAGATGCATTCTCTCTGAAGATGAGATCAGTGATGATGCCAGTCCTGCGCTGCGCCAGGTACGAAGAAATATGAAAGTAACCAATGACAGGATCCATACGCAGCTTTCCGGACTGGTAAACGGAAACGCCCGTACCTACCTTCAGGATTCTGTGATCACCATGAGAAACGGCCGGTACTGTATTCCGGTCAAAGCCGAATATAAAGGACAGGTTCCGGGCATGATCCACGATCAGTCTTCCACCGGTTCCACTCTGTTTATTGAGCCTATGGCTGTGGTAAAGCTGAATAATGACATGCGGGAGCTTGAGCTTCAGGAACAAAAAGAAATTGAGATCATTCTTGCCGGTTTAAGTGAACAGATTGCAGAAGAACGGGAAGCCATTGCCCTGAATCTGGAACTGATGGTACAGCTTGACTTTATTTTTGCCAGAGCCGGTCTTGCCATGGATATGAACGGAAGCGAACCTGTTTTTAACGAGGAAGGCCGTGTGCTCCTGAAAAAAGCCCGCCATCCTCTGATTCCAAAAAGAAAGTAGTTCCCATTGATATCCGTCTGGGAGATGATTTTGACCTTCTGATTATCACAGGTCCTAATACCGGAGGAAAAACAGTTTCTCTGAAAACCGTTGGTCTGCTTACTCTTATGGGTCAGGCAGGACTTCACATTCCGGCTCTTGACCGCAGTGAGCTGGCTCTTTTTCATGAGATTTATGCAGATATCGGGGATGAGCAGAGCATTGAACAGTCTCTGAGTACTTTTTCCTCTCATATGACTAATATTGTATCCTTCCTGGAAAAAGCAGATTCCCGTTCTCTTGTTCTTTTTGACGAGCTGGGTGCTGGAACCGACCCTACGGAGGGTGCTGCCCTTGCCATTTCCATCCTTTCCTATCTTCATGATAAAGGAATAAGGACCATGGCAACCACCCATTACAGCGAGCTTAAGGTATACGCACTTTCTACACCGGGTGTGGAAAATGCCTGCTGCGAATTCAGCGTAGAAACCCTGCGTCCTACCTACCGCCTTCTGATCGGTATTCCCGGAAAAAGTAATGCCTTTGCCATCTCTTCCAAACTTGGACTTTCCGATCAGATCATTGAAAGAGCTAAGGAACAGATCAGCGAACAGGACGAATCCTTTGAGGATGTTCTTTCTTCTCTGGAAGAAAACCGCGTTACCATTGAAAATGAAAGACTGGAGATCGCGCGTTATAAAGAAGAGATCAAAACTCTCAAAGCCCAGCTGGAATCCCGCCAGGAAAAACTGGATGCCCAGCGGGACCGTATTCTCCGCCAGGCAAATGAAGAGGCTCACAAGGTTCTGGAGGAAGCAAAAGAATATGCTGACCAGACCATGAAGCTGTTCCATAAATTCCAGAAAAATAATGTGGATACCTCGGCTGTGGAAAGAGAGCGCCAGGAACTCCGCAAACGGATGAATAAAGCAGAAAAAAACATGTCTGACAGACAGGAAACAAAAAAACCGAAGAAGCTGCTTACGGCCAAAGATATCCGTCCGGGAGACTCTGTTAAGGTTCTCAGCATGAACCTGAAAGGGACTGTGGGAAGCCGTCCGGATTCCAAAGGTTTCCTCTTTGTGCAGATGGGAATTATCCGTTCCAAAGTACATCTCTCTGATCTGGAGCTTGTGGATGAGCCTGTGATCACCACCCCTTCTCTTCAGAAAACAGGAGCTGGAAAAATACGTATGTCCAAGTCTGCCAGTGTTTCCACAGAAATCAATCTTCTCGGGCGCACAGTAGACGAAGCCATTGCCGAGCTTGATAAGTATCTGGACGACGCCTATATTGCCCACCTGAAAAGCGTCCGTATTGTCCATGGAAAGGGAACCGGAGCTCTGAGGAAAGGAATCCATGATTATCTGCGCCGCCAGAAGCATGTTTCCTCTTTCCATCTGGGCGAATTCGGCGAGGGCGATGCAGGCGTGACTATTGTAGATTTTAAATAACAGAGGGAGGATTTCCTAATGACATCCAAACAGAAAATTCTTATCGTTGATGATGATAACAACATTGCAGAACTGATTTCTCTGTATCTTACAAAGGAATGTTTTGAGACAAAAATCGTAAATGACGGAGAACAGGCGCTGAGAGAATTTGACTCTTTTCATCCGGATCTTCTGCTCCTTGATCTGATGCTGCCCGGAATCGACGGATATCAGGTGTGCAGAGACTGCGTCATACCTCAGATGTTCCCATTATCATGCTCTCTGCAAAGGGCGAAACTTTGACAAAGTTTTGGGGCTTGAACTGGGAGCAGATGATTACATTATTAAACCCTTTGATGCAAAAGAACTGGTAGCACGTGTCCGCGCTGTGCTCCGCCGCTTTAAGGTCAGACAGCCGTCTGCCCCTTCCGGCGAAAAATCAGTGTCCTACCCTGACCTTACCATCAACCTTACCAACTACTCAGTCACCTATATGGGAAAACAGGTAGACATGCCCCCCAAGGAGCTGGAACTGCTTTATTTTCTGGCTTCTTCTCCCAATCAGGTATTTACAAGAGAGCAGCTCCTTGATCATATCTGGGGCTATGAATATATCGGGGATACAAGAACTGTGGATGTCCACATTAAAAGACTCCGGGAAAAAATCAAAGATAATCCCAGTTGGAGCATTGCAACTGTGTGGGGCATCGGATACAAATTCGAGGTAAAAAACAGATGAAAAAAAGCTGTCCAGGAAATTCATGGAGGTTTATCTTTTTGTAGGGCTCCTTGGTTTTCTGCTGGTTACGCTGCTGGGTTCCCATATGATCGAATCTCAGCTGGAAAAAGATATCAGCGCAGATCTTTATCAGAGTGCCTACCGGATCTCAGAAAATGAGGATATCCGGTACAATATTTCCGCTTCCAGTCTTGACAGCATCCGAGAAAAACTCACTATGGTTGCAGACTATCCCAATACCATCATCTGGATCATTAATGAAAGAGGAGAGGTTGTTCTGAGTACCCGGAAGGATATTTCTCCGGGAGATCCCATTCCTCTTGCAGGTTTTGATCCTTCCATCTGGGGAAGCACCTATTATCAGGTAGGCTATTTCTACGGGTACTTTGAAGATGATGCGCGCCTCAGCGTAATCGCTCCCATTACAGACAACATGACTATCAAAGGCTATGTTGCCATTCACTATATGATGAGCCGCCTTTACCAGCAAAGAGGCAGATATCTTTTTATCCTTCAGTTTCTGTTCCTGCTTGTCTATATACTGATGTCCCTGCTCCTGCTTGTGTTCCGTCAGTATGTTCACAAACCGCTTACAGAAATAAAAAAAGGAGTTACCGAATATGCAGGAGGCAACCTTAACTATAAAATCCCTGTTTATACAGACGATGAGCTTGGATATCTGGCAAACAATCTGAACTATATGGCAGATAAAATGAACCGGAACGGAGAATATCAGAGACAGTTCATCTCCAATATCTCCCATGACTTCCGCTCACCGCTTACCTCCATAAAAGGCTATGTGGAAGCAATGATGGACGGTACGATTCCCGTGGAAATGCAGGATAAATACCTGAAGATCATTGCCTATGAGGCTGACCGTCTGGAAAAGCTCACAAAAGGCCTCCTCACCCTGAATGAACTGGATATCCAAAAACGTCTCCTGAACATTCAGACCTTTGATATCAACGAGGCCATAAAAAAAGCTGCCGCCACTTATGAGGGAGACTGCACCAGACGTCATATTCTCCTTGACTGATTCTTTCCGGAAAAGAGCTGTACGCCAGGCAGATGTGGAACAGATCCAGCAGGTGCTCCATAATCTGCTGAACAATGCCATTAAATTCAGCCCGGATCATTCAACCATCATTATTGAGACAACAGAAAAAAATGAAAAGATTTTTGTTTCTGTCAAAGACCACGGAATCGGCATTCCAAAGGAAAGCCTTTCCAAAATCTGGGAACGCTTTTATAAAACAGATATTTCCAGAGGAAAAGACCAGAAAGGTACCGGTCTTGGTCTGTCTATTGTAAAAGAGATCATCCATGCTCATGATCAGCACATTAATGTGATCAGTACCGAGGGCATTGGAACAGAATTTATTTTCACTCTGGAAAAAGCACGATAGGATTTGTCTCCTGCCGTGCTTTTCATTTACCTGAAATATTTCTCTTTCCATTCCGGGTAATAACATTATGCTTCAAAAGGACTGGAAAGAATTCTGTCCTCTTTTACAAGATAGATTCCTCTTGGATCACCCGGATTTCAGGAATAACCGGAAGCGCCATAAAGGACAACGTGATAAAAGGATCAAACCCTTTTTTGATTCCCATTTCATATGCCCTGGGGATCATTTTTCCCAGAAGTGCATTTACATTTTCATACCCTGCATCACTCATCAGCCCATAACCGGAAGCGGCAGTGTATCGTAAACTTTTCCGTTCTGCATCAGCGTGTACCCGCCCTGGGTGCGCAAAAGTTCCTGCACTGCCAGATACATGTCTCTGTCATTGTCTCCGATCACAATCAGATTGTGAGAATCGTGAGAAACACTTGACGCGATGGCTCCTCCTGTGATCCCGAACCCTTTTACAATGCCGACTCCTGTTTTTCCTGTATTCTTATGGCGCTCAATCACTGCAATTTTCTGATAAATGCCATCTGCGGCAAAAATCCTCTCTCCTGCTTCTTCTCTGAAAGGAACCTCCTCCACAAGATCTTCTGTTACGATCTGTCCCTCTACCATCTGAAGTACATGGGCTTTTTCTCCTGTATGTACAAGCCTCAGATCCTTTTCACTGAAATTCTTTAAATGAACGGTATTTTTAAGATAAGGGGAGCAGGGGCGGATCTCTGTTTTTTCATCTTTCTGGATTTTTATGCCTTTATGATAGACTTCCAGCACGTTCATGTCTCTGAGATTATCCAGAACCACCAGATCAGCCTGATAGCCAGGAGCAATGGCACCCAGATGCTTCAGTCCATAACACCGGGCGGCTGGATCGTTGCCATTTTAAGAGCCTTTTCCGGAGCCAGTCCAAGCTGTACCGCGCGTTTTACATTGTAATTAATATGTCCCTCTCTCCGTATCTCTTCAATGTGTTTATCATCTGTACAAAAGCAGAATCCTGAAGTATCTGTATGATTTTTTACGATACCATTTATAATAGCTTCCAGATTGCGCGCCGCACTGCTTCCCGGATCAGCACCTGCAGACCGTTTCGGCATTCCTCCATAGCATATTCATAGTCCACACACTCATGATCCGTTGCAATTCCCGCCAGCGCATAAGCTGCCAATTCTCCCTCTTCCAGAAACGGCGCATGTCCGTCCCGGATACGATCCTGAAACAATCCCAGTTTTTCATGCATGGAAACACTGCCATTGATCACGGAAACGGCGTCCATCACCTCTCCAAGTCCCAGAATTCTCGGGTTATTCAGATAACTCTTCATTTTTCCTGCTGTCAGAGTGCATCCATTGTCATCTACATGGGTTGCAGGCACACAGGAAGGCATCATCACATACACATTGGCAGGAACATCCTCTGTCTGCTCCAGAATATAATCAATGCCGTCTGTTCCTGACACATTGGCAGATTCATGAGGATCCACAATAAATGTAGTAGTTCCGCACTGGGCAGCCTGACGAATCAGCTCTCCCGGAGTCACAAGAGTAGATTCCAGGTGAAGGTGACTGTCAATAAAGCCAGGGCAGAGATACTTTCCGGAAAGATCTGTTTCCCTCTCACCGCTGTAGCTTCCTGTTCCAAGAATCAGTCCGTCTGCAACAGCCACGTCGCCTTTGCGGAACTCACCTGAATGTGCATAAAAAATATTCGCATTTTTCAAAACAAGAGGGGCCTTTCGAATTCCTCTTGCCATTTCAGAATATATACGATACTGTTCAAGCTCCATATCCCTGCCTCCTTTTTGATATCTGAGAATATTCCGGCTTTATATTCTCATAAATTTTTGTTTTTATCTGTACATACAGATTTTTCTTTATATTAAAGTTATATTTCAATTATATTATCATTTTTCTTACATATTTTCATTATAATTTGTGTGTTTTTAATAAATCGCAGCGTTTTTGTTTTCTTATTTTGGTTTTTATCCATAAATATTCTAAAAACTATTCCATCTCTTTCTGGCTCTGATCCTGTATGTTGAGCATACAGAACTTATTTATTTTTTATATCTGTATGATACATACTGCAGCAGATTCACTCTTACTCTTTTGCTCATCCTTTTATGACAGATAAAATAACCACTCCTTATAGACCAGAACAGCCTTATATCTAAAAAATTCCTTTATTAAAGAGATGCTGCCAGTATCATTTGCTGCAAAACAAAAACTCTGAGAGCTTCCATACCCGGAATGTATCTCAGAGTTTCTCTTTTTATTCAGTACAGAACCGCCCCTCAGACAATGCTCTGCCTGGTTTCTTTTATTTCCAGTGATATTTTGTAAGCTGACCCTCCAGCTGCATATGGCTGAAATTATGCTGTCTCAGAGCCTCATAAAGAATTACTGCCACAGAATTGCTGAGATTCAGAGAACGGATATCGTTGATCATGGGAATCCTTACACAGTGTTCCTGATTTTTAAGAAGAATTTCCTCCGGTATGCCTGCGCTTTCCTTGCCAAACATAATAAAGCAGTCCTCCTCATAGCTGATATCTGCATAGGTCTGAGGTGCTTTTGTACTGGCATAGTAAATTTTTGCCCCCGGATTTCTGTTCAGAAAATCCTCATAATCAAGATAAGTAGTTACATCCAGATCCTTCCAGTAATCCATTCCGGCTCTTTTTAATGCCTTTTCGCTGAGACTGAAGCCAAGAGGCTCGATCAAATGAAGCCTGGTTCCTGTTGCCACACAGGTTCTTCCGATATTTCCGGTATTTGCCGGAATCTCCGGCTGGTGAAGTACAATATTCAACATATCTGTTTCTCCTTGTGTTTTTCTGGAAGTATACTGCCATTTTCCTTGTCTGTATTGTGCATATACAGCCTTTTGTTTCTCCCTTTACAGAAACGTCACATTTATGTTCTGTTTTATATTCTGCTTTCCTGTTTCCGTAAATGCCATGTCTTTAGTTCTGTATATCTCTCATTTATGGCTTTTCTGATTTTTATCTTTGCCCGGAAGCAGGCCTTTATTTTTCCAGGAGCTTCCCCAGGAAAATTTTGTAAGCTCATCTTCAGCAGGACGTTCCAGATATCTGCAGTTTTCTCCGCTGTACAGTAATCTGTCATTGCCCTTTACAGCCTTTCCGATCACAGCCGCCGGAATTCCTTTCTGTCTGCAGAAAAGCTCAAGCTCCGCCCCATTTTGCGTGCCGATCAAAAGCGCCCCTTCCGAAAAAAGCCTGTAAGGATTCAGATCAAACCTCTCACAGATTTCTATGGTTTCCTGACGCACAGGTATTTTGCGGAGATCTGCCTGAATTCCTGTTTCTCCGGCCTCTGCCATTTTCCACAGGCCGGCAAGCACACCGCCTGTTCCCAGAACATAAAGCGCATCTGCTCCCATATTCCGTGCAGCTTCCCATACAGAGGATTTTTCTGCACAGGCTCTTTTTCTCCCGTTCATCTGCTCACAGGTAAGATTTTCCCGGTCTCCTAAAAGAACCTCCGCGTCATATGCTCCATAAAGAGAGGGGCTTCTCTGCGCATCCCAGAGAAAGCCTTCTGAAAAATAGCTTTTAAGGGTTTCTTTTTCCTTTTCTGTGATCAGAGCTGTCCCTGACAGGGCGATATCTCCTGCAACAACCAGATCATCCCCTGCCTTCAGTTCACCTGTGATCTCAGCTCTTAATGCTTCCATTGCTTTCTGTCCAAGTTTCATGTATCGTTTCCTCTGTCAGACAAGAATGGACAGGATACTTGGAACCACCATGGCAAGCACAAGGATCACAGCGATCACTGCTGTAATTATTTTACGTTTTTTCGGATTAAACATTCCCATATTTGTCACCTCTTTTATATTACGGATCACGCTTCTGTTTCTATATCATTTACCGGGTTCCGTTCCAAAAAAATCTGTTCTGCCCGGGCATTGTTTGTAAGAGGGTCACGCGCTTCATAATCAAACAGAACCGCGCTTCCGTCACCAAATACTTCAATGTGAGCTGTTTTTGGAATTTTATTTGCTTTCCTGTAATTTCTCACAGATGCTTCATAAGGCTTCTGATCCATAGCAAAAACCGGACGTTTTTTCAGCTTTTCTCTCAGATAAAGATCATATACCATATGCTGAGATGCTGTATTTACAGGAAGCTGTGTCTTCTCTTTCAGAAATTCCAGGAGAATCTCATAACGCCTGAGCCTGGAATGAGAGATCTCTTCATATCCTTTTTCCTCATAATAGGCTCCCAGACTTTCATAAAAAGAAAACATCTCCTGATAAAACGTCTCGATCCAGGAAAGCGTTTTCCGGAACTGACCACTATTATAATACACTTCCACCATACTTTCCACCATTTTCAGCTTCAAAATATCCTCATAAGAAAGCCAGGCTGTAGACAGAACCTCATAAGGCTCTTTTTCCTTGTACAGAATTTCATATTTTTGCGCCTCATGATACATGGAAGAGCCTTTCAGCACCTTCAGAAATCCCAGCTGAAGCTGATCCGGCTTCATGCGGTAAACCTGTTCAAAGGAACGCCGGAAGCTTCATAATCCTCACAGGGAAGTCCGGCGATCAGATCCAGATGCTGATGGATATTTCCAAAGCTCTTTACACGGGCCACAGATGCTTCCAGCTTTTTCAGATCCATGTTCCTGTGGATCGCACGGATGGTATCCGGATTTGTGGACTGAACTCCAATCTCAAGCTGGATCAGTCCGGGGCGCATTCTGCTCATCAGCTCCAGCTCTTCCTCACGAAGCAGATCAGCGGATATTTCAAAGTGGAAATTCGTCACTCCGTTGTCGTGCTCCAGAATATACTTCCAGATTTCCATTGCATGATCGTGTTTACAGTTAAAGGTCCTGTCCACAAACTTTACCTGAGGAACCTTTTTATCCAGGAAAAACTGAAGTTCTTTTTTTACAAGCTCCAGATTGCGGAACCGAAGCTTTTTATCAATGGAAGAAAGGCAGTAGCTGCAGGAAAAAGGACAGCCTCTGCTGCTTTCATAATAAATGATCCTGTTTGCAAAATCCTCTGTCTGCTCATAGGCAAAGGGAACTCTGCTTAAATCCATTACTTCCCGCCATCCGTTGTGAAAGATCTCGCCGTTTTCCCGGAACGCAATTCCCCTGATATCTGCCAGCGTCCCTTTTTTTTCTATGTAATAACGGGCAAGCTCCAGAAAGGTTTCTTCTCCTTCCCCCACCATAACGCCTGTTACCTGAGGCATTTCCTTTAAAAAATTTTCCGCATCAAAAGAAACCTCCGGGCCTCCGACCCAGAAGGCCGTACCCGGAAGTATTTTTTTAAGGTCAAAGATCAGTTCCCGGACAAAGGAAATATTCCAGATATAGCAGGAAAAACAAACTACCTCTGCGCCGCTTCTGTAAATCTCCTTCAGGATCTCATCCTTTGTCTGATTAATGGTATACTCCCCAAGAAGTATGTGTTCTTTATATTCAGATGCAAACGCTCTGAGATCATACACTGCCGGATTGGAGTGGATGTATTTTGCGTTGCATGCTGCCAGCAAAATTTTCATATGTCAGACTCCCCGATGCCCGGCTCAGTCATTAAGAAGAGCAAGCAGATCATTCTTGGAGGTAAGTCCTACGACACGGTTTGCTTCTTTTCCGTTCTTAAATACCAGAAGAGTGGGAATACTCATAATCCGAAACTGCTGGGCAAGAGCAGGTTCCTGGTCCACATCCACCTTCCCTACTGTATATCCCTCAGCTGCGATCTCTTCTACAATAGGCGCCTGCCGCATACACGGGCCGCACCAGGTTGCCCAGAAATCCACCAGAACCGGCTTTTCTGACTGAAGTACCTCTGTTTCAAAATTCTGTGATGTTAAAGTAATTTCCATAATCAATCGCTCCTTTATTTTTTGAATTTTCTTCGGATATATTTTCCTGCGCTGATTCCTGCCGCGCAGCCTTCTGAGACGGCTGTCGCTACCTGAAGCAGGCCGCCTGTACAGTCTCCTGCTGCAAAAAGTCCCGGAATCGTTGTTTCCATTTCCTGATTTACTCTGATATTTCCTTTTTCTGTAAGTTCAGCTCCCATCTGCCGGGCAATCTCCGTACTTCCCGCTGTTCCAAGAGCTACGAATATCCCGTCAGCCGGATAAAAAGACTCCTTCTGACCATCACTTTCCAGGGTACTCATATCCTGTTCCATCCGAAGGCCGGAAACAGTATTCTCACCTTCTACTGACTGGATTTTCATGGTATTCACCTGAATATCATGTTCTCTTGAAAATTCAGGCTTTTCCCCATTGGTATAAATCGTCACGGAAGGAGTCACATTTTTCAGCTGCTCTGCCTCATGAAGGGCAAAATCACTGTTTCCCAGAACTGCAACCTGTTTTCCCCTGTAAAAAAAGGCATCGCAGATAGCGCAGTAGCTGACTCCTTTTCCTTCGTATTCTCTGATTCCCGGAATAGAGGACGCTGCCCGTTTACTTCCTGTAGCAAGGATCACACTTTCTGTTTCTATGTCTCCGTCTGTTGTTCTGATTGTAAAAGTATCAAATCCGCTGATCCCCAGAACCTGGGTTTCCATGACTCTGACTCCCAGAGCCTTTGCCTGGGCAATTCCTCTGTCAAAAAGCTCCTGCCCGGAAAGAGGCTTCTCCAGGCCATAATAATTTTCTATTTTTTCTGCTTTTTCAAGGGCTCCGATCCCTGTGTGGATCACAAGAGGATCCAGATTTCCTCTGGCTGTATAAAGAGCTGCGGAAATCCCTGCCGGACCTGCGCCAATGATCACTACATGTTCCATTTCCATTCACCTGCCTTTTTCTATAGTATACTGTTTTCCTGAAAAGATTTCTGTGATTTTATCACAGAATAAAAATTTCTGTTTTGGACAAAGCATACAAGTCCGATTCAAACTTCTTGGAAAATAAGAATCACGACCACCGGCTTGCTCTAACAATAAGTAAGACAGAACCGTCCAGAAGTTCTGAACTGATTCTGTCTTATTTTATTCACATTTATACAATCCTGTCAAGGGCACAGATCTCCACGCCCTCATCGGTCAAAGCTCTGCGGATTTTTTCCACAAACGCAAGGGCCTTGGCCCCGTCTCCGTGAACGCACACAGAATCTGCCTGAATAGGAATATCCTTTCCGGTAATTGCCGTAACCTTTTTCTCTTTTACCATCCGCACTACACGGGAAACCGCAAGCTCCTCGTCTGTGATCATTGCGCCTTCTTTACGGCGGTTTACAAGAGAACCGTCCTCCTCATAGGCACGGTCCGCAAAAACCTCCAGCGCGGTGCGAAGTCCCAGGTCTTTTGCCGCCCGGGCAAGCTCGCCGCCGGAAAGAGCCAGAACAATAAGCTCCGGATCAAAGTCTTTGATCCCCTGACAGATTGCAAGAGACAGCTCATAGTCTTTGGCAGCCATATTGTAAAGGGCTCCATGAGGCTTCACATGCTGCATTTTCATATGATGGACTCTGCAGAAGGCTTCCAGCGCTCCAAGCTGATACAGAACATAAGCCTTTGCCTCGTCAGGGCTGACGCTTAAATTCCTTCTGCCAAATCCCATCAGATCCGGCAAGCCCGGATGCGCCCCCACACGAATGCCGGCTTCTTTTGCCATGCCAAGAGTCTTATCCATCACAACGGGATCAGAAGCATGATAGCCGCAGTACATTGGCTGATGTGATCAGAGGGATCACCTTATCGTCATTTCCAATGGTATAATTGCCAAAGCTTTCTCCCAGGTCACTGTTTAAATCTACTTTGTACATAAATCCTGTCACTCCTATTTAATATGCATCAGATTTTCAATAAATCCTGTATCTGCCTTTCCTTCACAGAATACCGGATGTCTCATGATCTGATACTGAAAATCAAGATTTGTTTCCACTCCTACGATCAGCATCTCATCCAGCGCAGAACGCATTTTCTGGAGAGCAGCCTCACGGTCCGGAGCATGGACGATCACCTTGGCGATCATGGAATCATATTCAGAGGGGATCCGGTACCCTGTATAAAGTCCGGTATCCACCCGCACTCCGTTTCCTGCCGGAAGATGAAGATGCTGAACCACACCGGGACTTGGCATAAAATTCTTTTCCGGTATCTCTGCGTTGATCCTGCATTCAATAGCGTGGCCGCGCAGCTTCACATCCTCCTGTTTAAAGCTCAGCGGAAGTCCCATGGCAACTCTGATCTGCTCAATGATCAGATCCGTGCCTGTAACCATTTCTGTAACGCCATGCTCTACCTGGATCCGGGTATTCATTTCCATAAAAAAGATTCACCTTCGGGCTTACAATAAACTCAATGGTTCCTGCATTGATGTAGTTTACTGTTTTGGCAGCCAGTACCGCATACTGGTTCATTTTTTCTCTGGTTTCCTCTGTGATAGCCGGAGACGGAGATTCTTCGATCAGCTTCTGATGATTTCTCTGAACAGAGCAGTCTCTTTCTCCAAGAGCCACAACATTTCCGAATTTATCTGCCATGATCTGAATTTCCACATGACGGGGATTTTCCACAAACCGCTCAATATACATGGTGTCGTCGCCAAAAGCGTTTGCCGATTCTCTCTGAGCCACATTAAACTGAAATTCAAATTCATCCTCTGAAGCAGCTACTCTCATTCCTTTTCCGCCGCCTCCGGAGGATGCCTTGATCATAACCGGATATCCGATCTCTCCGGCAAGCTTCAGTCCTGTTTCCGCATCATAAACAGGTTCCTTTGTTCCCGGTACTACAGGAACTCCGGCTTCCATCATGGTTTTTCTTGCCTGAGATTTATTTCCCATTTTATCGATCACGTCTGCGTCCGGACCTATGAAGGTAATCCCGTTTTCCTGACATCTGCGGACAAATTCACTGTTTTCAGATAAAAATCCAAATCCGGGATGAATGGCGTCCGCTCCCATATTTCTGGCAGCCTGGATGATCCTGTCCATATTCAGATAACTGTTTCTGGCAGGGCCCTCTCCAATACAGATTCTCTGGTCTGCCAGCTGTACATGAAGGCTTTTGGCATCCTCTTTGGAATAGACAGCCACACTGCGTATGCCTAAATTTCTGCAGGCGCGGATAATTCGGACAGCAATTTCTCCCCGGTTGGCAATCAAAATTTTGTTAAACAATATTCAGGCCTCCCTCCGGCTTTTATAATTTTTTTACACGGAACAGAGGCTGTCCGTATTCTACCTTCTGCTCATTGCTTACAAGAACTGCTTCGATCTCACAGTCAAAATCGCTCTGGATCTCATTCATCAGCTTCATCGCTTCCAGAATACATACTGTCTGTCCATTTTTTACCTGGTCTCCCACCTTTACAAAAGCCGGGGCATCCGGCGCCGGAGCTGAATAAAAGGTTCCCACAATGGGAGAAGTGATAAAGAGCTTCTCATCTTCCTGATCCGCTTCTTCCACAGCCGCTCCGGTGCACCCGCAGCCGCTGCTGCCGGCACTCCGGCTGCCACTACAGGAGGATGATCCAGCTTGCTCATTGTGATCTTCATATCGCCCTCTTTCAGAGTAAATTCTGTCAGAGAAGAATTTTCGATTATTTTTACCAGTCCTTCAATTTTTTCTAAATCCATTCGTATCTCTCCTTTTCTGCTGCATTTTCTGTTTCTGTTGATTCCTGAAAGTACAGGCTGCTGTTCTCACAGCGCTGTCCCGTACAAAGCTCTATTCAAATAATTTCCTCAGTCTTTTTGCAACCAGTCTGCAGTCCAGAACCTCTTTGCAGGGCTGGTGGATGATCTTTCTCATAGCATCCAGCTCTTCAATTTCTTTCAGATAAAGAGCCTGGGCTTCCTGCACGGTAACTGCCCGGAACCGGATCTTGTGGTCTGTTTTTCTCTGGACTACTGCCGGGATATCTACAGATGCCACTGTAGCGATCTTTCCATATCCTCCGGTTGTCTGTCTGTCAGAGAGAAGAATGATCGGCTTTCCATGAGAGGGAACCTGCACAGAGCCAAAAGCAATTCCGTCAGAAATGATATCTGAGGTTTCCTTTGGCGCAATAAACGGTCCTTCCAGTCTGCATCCCATTCTGTCAAAATCACTTGTCACTGTGTACTCGCTGCTGAGAAATGTCTCAATTCCCTGCCTGCTGAAAAGCTCTTCCTGAGGCCCCATAACCACACGGATCTCTGCCTGATCCTGGTCAAAGTTTTCCGGCTCCAGCTTTCTGGAAAGGAAAAACGGAAGGTATCTTCTTTTAATGCGGAAATTCATATAATCGCCTGCCTGAAGCTTCCTTCCCTTAAAACCTCCGATCCCGCTTTTCATATTGGTACAGCGGCTTCCCATAACCACCGGAATGTCCAGATAGCTGGAAAAAGCAATGTATCCTCTGCTTCCGGTTCTTGCGCTTCCAAATTTCAGAATATCCCCTTTGTTCATATAAAGGGCCGTATACATAGGTACCGGTTCTCCATTGACCTGAGGCTGAAAATCTCCTCCGGTAATGGCAATAATGGTTGCTGACGTAAATTCCAGTGTGGGACCGATCAGCGTCATTTCCAGCACCGCCTCATTTTCCGGATTGTCCAGAAGAAGATTGGCTATTTTAAAGGAACGCACATCCATAACTCCTGCCACAGAAAAGCCCTGGCTCTGATATCCGGTGCGGCCAAGATCCTGAACTGTTGTCATCATTCCGCCTTTTAATACACGAATTCCCATTTTACACCTCTTCCTCGTGGATCACACACTGGTATTCTCCACGTTCCACAGCATCCTTGATGCGAAGATATTCCTCTTCGTCCACCGGAACAAATCTGATATAATCTCCGGCTTCTACCAGAATAGGTACTTCTCTGTCCGGATCATAGGTTTTTACCGGAGTCATGCCCATAAGCTGCCAGCCTCCCGGAGAGTCCAGTGGATAAATTCCCGTCTGAGAGCCTCCGATTCCCACACTGCCTGCGCTGATCCGGATCCTGGGATTGGCAAGCCTTGGCGTATGAAGCCGCTCATCCAGACCTCCCAGATAGGTAAAGCCCGGAAGAAAGCCCAACATATAGATCAGATAATCCTTTGAGGAATGAATGCGAATAACCTCTTCCTCTGTCAGACCTGCATGTTCTGCAATGTTCGCAATATCCGGTCCATATTCGCCGCCATAACATACCGGGATCTCAAAAATCCTTTTGCGTGTCTCGCCCGCTTTCACTTCTACCTTTACCAGGGCCTGCATTCTTTCGCGGATCTCATCATAGGAAATCACGCGGGGGTCGTAATTGATCAGAAGAGAACAGAATGCAGGGATCATGTCCACCACGCCCTCAATATGCTGTTCCTTCATAAGCTGAATAGTAGCAGAAATCTTCCTGTTGATCTCCGGACTGATCTCCTTTCCGAATTCAATCAAAATAGAAGAATCTCCTGCTGTTAAAATCCTGATATTCTGCATGTTTTTCTCCTTGATTCATAAATATCAGAAAAAGGTGTAAGCCTCTGTGACCACACCTTTCCCTGTTCTCACTATGCTCAGAATAAACTTCCCAGATTTGATACAAAAGTTGTGATTCCAAGATAAGCAGAAATAATAACTACAATAATTCCAAGTACCAGAAGCCATGTAGGATGATGATAATTTTCTCCCATAATGGTTTTTTTCTTTGATGCGATCAGGCAGATTCCCAGAGTGATCGGAAGGATCAGTCCGTTGAGGGCTCCTGCAACAACAAGAAGCGTTGCCGGATTTCCAAGGATCAGCATGATCAGTGTAGATGCTGCGATAAAGCCGATGATCACTCCATTCTCATGCTTTTCAATAGCCGGATGGAAGGTCTTTAAAAAGGATACGGATGTATAAGCCGCACCAATGATGGAAGTGATCGCCGCACATAAAAGAACAAGACCTGCGAAACGGTAGCCGATCTCTCCCGCACCCTTTCTGAATGCATCCGCTGCCGGGTTGGCAGAGTCAAGAGCCACGCCCTTTACTACTACGCCAAGCACTGCCAGGAACAGGAAAATACGGACGATGGTTGCAATACCGATTCCCATTACAGAGCTTTTATTGATCTCTTTTAAGTTCTTTTCACCTGTAATACCAGCATCGATCAGACGGTGCGCTCCGGCAAAGGTAATATATCCTCCCACAGTTCCGCCCAGAAGCGTGATAATAGCAGGCACAAGAGCCTGTACCCCTGCATCCGGAACAAAGGTATTCTTAATGGCTGAACCTACCGGCGGCTTTACAACTACGATCACAATAAAAATAACCACGATCATGATCGCTCCAAGAATTTTGGTCAGTGTGTCCATGGCACCTTTTGCATTTCTGGAAAGGAACACCAGGATTGCCAGCACTCCTGCAAGTACATATCCTACCTTGGTTGGGATTCCCAGAAGGGTGTTAAAACCAAGGCTCCTCCGCCAACGTTTCCGATATTAAATACCAGACCGCCTAAAACTACCATAAAAGCAACCAGATATCCAAGTCCCGGAAGCACTTTATTGGCAACTTCCTGTCCTCTCAGACCTGTCACGCAGAGCACTCTCCAGATGTTCATCTGTGCCACTGCGGCCAGAAGAATGGAGATCAGGATTACAAAGCCGAAGCTTGCCTGAAAATCACTGGTGAATTTTGATGTCTGAGTCAGAAATCCAGGTCCGATCGCTGAGGTTGCCATCAAAAAGGCAGCGCCCAGAAGCGCACCTCCGTTTTTCTTTTTGTCACTCATGCTCTTTCCTCCTTTTTTCGTTTTTGATAGAAAAAGACACTCTGCGTTGCGCAGAGTGCCTGCTTCAAACTCTTGGATTATTATATCATAATTTACAGTATTCAACAAGAATTTTTTGATTAACCCACAAGCGGATATTTATCTGTCAGTGTTTTTACAAGGGCCTTTGCCTGTTCTCTGTTATCACGGCTTTTCAGCATCAGAGAAATGGCTTCCGCGATCACATCCATATCTTCCGGCTTCATTCCTCTGGAGGTTACTGCCGGTGTTCCCAGACGTACGCCGCTTGTTACAAACGGAGACTGAGGATCATTTGGAATGGTGTTTTTATTGCAGGTAATGTTTGCCTCGTCAAGAAGATTTTCCATTTCTTTTCCTGTTACCCCAAGGTTTTTCAGATCTACCAGCATCAGATGATTATCGGTTCCTCCGGATACAATATCAACGCCTCTGTTCTGAAGTCCTTTGCAGAGCGCCTGAGCATTTTCCACTACCATGCGGGCATACTCTTTAAATTCCGGCTGCAGAGCTTCTTTCAGGCATACCGCCTTGGCAGCGATCACATGCATCAGAGGGCCTCCCTGGATTCCCGGGAAAACAGCTTTGTTAAAGTTAAATTTCTTTGCATTTTCTGCGCTGCTCATGATCAGTCCGCCTCTTGGGCCTCTCAGTGTCTTATGTGTGGTTGTTGTTACAACGTCAGCATAAGGGACAGGGCTTGGATGCTGTCCGCCTGCCACAAGACCGGCAATATGAGCCATATCCACCATAAGATATGCTCCCGCCTCGTCTGCAATCTCACGGAACTTCTTAAAATCAATGGTGCGGGCATAGGCACTGGCACCTGCGACGATCATTTTGGGCTTACATTCCAGCGCAATCCTGCGAACCTCGTCATAGTCCAGGATGCCGTCATCATTTACTCCATAGGAAACCGCATGGAAATAAGTACCTGACATATTTGCCGGACTTCCATGTGTCAGATGGCCTCCGTGGGCAAGATCCATGCCCAGCACGGTATCCCCCGGCTTCAGCATTGCAAAAAATACTGCCATGTTTGCCTGGCTCCGGAATGAGGCTGAACATTTACATATTCGCAACCAAAAAGCTCTTTCGCCCTGTCGATCGCAAGCTGCTCGACTTCATCCACACAGGCGCACCCGCCGTAAAATCGTTTGCCCGGATATCCCTCTGCATATTTATTTGTCAGCGGACTTCCCATTGCTGCCATAACAGCCCTGCTCACCCAGTTTTCGGATGCTATCAGCTCAATATGAGAATTCTGACGCTGCACCTCCGCCTGAATCAGATCCGCGATCTCTTTATCTGTCTGCTGAATTTCTTCTAATGAATACATGCTCATCCTCCTTGTAAATATCTTTCTCCGTAACGAAACGTCCATGTCTGCTTCAGACTCTCTGAATCCCTCAGACCTTCCGTGCTTAAAACTGTTACTGCTCTCCGCAACACTAGAATTGATTATACCTGAATCCCCTATCTATGTCAACGAGAAAAAGACATTTGTCCGTCATGCAAAAATTTTTGTATTCTTTTTCAATTTTATTAAGTTTTTTTTGACTATTTATGATATCTTTTTTATAATAGAGTGAAGTATTAACATAAAAGGAGCATTTGCTATGAGAGGCTTTGAATATTACACCCCCACAAGGGTGATTTTTGGAAAAGATACACACATGAAGGCCGGCGAACTTCTGAAAGAATACGGCTGCAAAAAGTTCTGATCCATTACGGCAGCGGAAGCGCTGTTTCTTCCGGACTTCTGGATCAGATCAAATCCAGCCTTGCCGAAGCCGGGGTGGATTTTGTCACGCTGGGAGGCGTTGTGTCCAATCCCAGACTCAGCAAGGTTTGCGAAGGAATTGAGCTGTGTAAAAAAGAGCAGGTGGATTTTCTTCTTGCCGTAGGAGGCGGAAGCGTCATTGATTCCTGCAAGGCTATCGGCTACGGCGTTGCCAACCCCTGGACAGATGTATGGAATTTCTTCCTGAAAACAGAAGTGCCCAAAGACTGCCTTCCCATTGGCGCCATTCCCACTATTGCCGCATCAGGAAGTGAAATGAGCGGTTCCTGTGTGATCACCAACGAGGACGGATGGCTGAAGCGGGGAAGCACCAGAAGCGATCTCTGCCGTCCGAAATTCGCTCTTTTAAATCCCAGACTTACTTATACACTGCCCCAGTACCAGA
>ENA-OQAA01000761-OQAA01000761.1-human-gut-metagenome-genome-assembly--contig:-NODE-761-length-20310-cov-6.095575_pt1 | contig 20310 bp, 42 predicted proteins | sample MGYA00242489_ERZ504515 | MGnify/ENA primary metagenome ERZ504515 (study PRJEB26092, sample SAMD00036237) | human gut metagenome | host: Homo sapiens | study: EMG produced TPA metagenomics assembly of... | reverse complement strand
GATCGGGCGGGCGGTCCGCTGGCTCATCAGGCAGGCCGTCACCGGCCCAGGCCGGCAGATCGGGCAGGTCGTCACCGTGGGCGGCGCGGTTCTTCCCTGTGCTGATCGGGGCGGCGGCAGTCTTCCCGGTGCTGATCGGGGCGGGCAGCTGGCAGAAGAAAAGCCAGGGCGGACGGCGCAGGCCGTTCACTCTGGCTTTTTCGTTTCTGCTGATTGAGGCGGGGCGGATCCTTCCCGGTGCTGATCGGGGCCGGGGCCGTCGGGCACTGGTTCCGGTCGCACCTGATCCACCCGCACGGGGCACCGGGCACGGGTGCCGCCGGCACCGTTCCACCGGGTCAATTTTGCCGTTTGCCGGAGGGGTCAGATTCTCCACCTAACGGGAGTGAGAAGCAGGTGTAGGGCTTTAACCTAGCAGGCTAGAACTTTCCCCCAGTAACCCCCTATAGTCCCCCTTCTTCCCCGGATTCCGCCGGGTGAATCCATCACGGGTCATTCTTTCGGCACAAGCTGTAAAATATAACTTTGCATACTTTGACCCGCTGCGGCTGCGGCCGCTCTGATTTCGTCGCCGCGTTCTTTTGGTGGGCGAATCTGGATTGAATCGCATTTTGCAATATACCGGCTGTTTGAAATTTTCTTTTTGTCCGAGATAGGCATTATATCACCTCTTTCGCGCCTGCGTTTATTATAGCAAAAAAAGCGGCATTCCGCCATGCAAAAATCAACAAGCATTCCGTCATTCTTTTGTGCAAAACGTAGAAAGCATTCCGTCATGCTTGACAATTGGCATTCCGTCATGCTAGAATGCAGCCACAGCAAGCGAGCCGGACAACAGCCGGACGGTTGCGAGTAAGCCGAAAGGAGAGCCGACACATGAGCATTGAATTTTTCAAGCTCCCCGCCGCTTTGAAAAAAGCGATCTGGGCCGCCTACCTGGCAGAGTGGAAAAAGAAGCAGGCAGCAAAAAAGCCCGCCACCCACTAAAGCAGGTGACAGGCTTGCAAGATGAATTTTCCACAACGCATCTTGTAAGCTAGTTTACCACCGAAAGGCGGTAAAGTCAAGCGGATGCCCTGGCAGGGTCGCACCGCTCAAACAAAGCGGCCCCGCCCCATAACCCCGGCAGCCCGCCGGGGCAAACCTGAAAAGCAAAGGAGCAAAGAACATGACACTTGCAAAGAAGATCACCACCGCCGCCGCACTGGTGGCCGCACTGCTGGCAGGCACCGCACCAAAGGCCGCGGCGCAATGCCCCTACACCGTCGGCCCCCTGGGCCGCTACATCGCCCCGGCCATTGTGCAGGGCATGACCGCCACCGATGACGGCGCGGTTGAAGTCTGGTGCACCGACGCGCTGGACGGTGACGACTGGTATTTTGTGGTGGACGCTGAAACCGATCTGCGAATTTATGACCGCGTTGACCTGGTGGTTGATGCGAACGGCACCCCGGAAGATTTCAGCGATGACAAAGTGATTGGCGCGCTTTACTGCCACGGCTGCACCGAAGATTGAAAGGAGCCTGCACCATGATGACACTTGAACAGATCCGCGAACGGAACCGCAAGGAGAACGCCGCAGCCCGCCGCCTTCAGGCCGCCGGGTATCGGCTGGAAGGGTGGGACCCCCGCACCGGACAGCGGATCGCCGCACGAATCACCGGCGAGAACACCAACGCAGAGCGCCGCACGTTCTACAGCTTTCCCACCTGGCAGGATGCCGCGGCCGCGCTTCTGGCTGAATGCCCACCGGATGCCCTGGCAGAGCCGCACCGGACAAAGCGGCCCCGCCCCACTACCCCGGCAGCGCCGGGAGATCATCCCGAACATCAACCCACGAACAAAGGAGCACACCCCATGACAGCACTCGACAAGAAAATAAACCAGCTGGCAGCCCGTCACCGCTGGAACGTCACCCCCGTGCACGATCGTTTCATTCCCTGCTATTCCATCGTTCCCATGGATCGGCAGGAGCGTGACCGGATCAAAGCCACGCTTGACCGCTGCAAGGGTCTAAAGGTCAAGGTTGAGCAGGTGTTCAGCCCGTATGCCTGGACCTGCTCCATCTACGTTTTCGATCTGGCAGAGTGGGAAGCGCAGCAGGAGCGCAGCCGCCGGGAATGGGCCATTGTCAACGCCTACTCTGAAGCGTACCACTTCAACGGCCACGACAGCGCCGGCGCAAAGCTGGCAGCACAGCACAAGGCCGCAGAGATCGGAGCGCTGGACCTGTTCCGCCAGATGTACGCCGCATGAACCACCGCCGGACACTCTAGCAGGGTTGCACCGCAAAGCAGCCCCGCCCCACTACCCCGGCAGCCGCCGGGAGATCATCCCGAACATCAACCACAACGAACAAAGGAGAACGAACCATGAAAGGCATGACCAACAATCAGATCATCATGAACGAAGCCGCGAAGCTGGACCCCGCCACCCTGCACGCCATCGCCACCGCGCACCACACCCCAGAGCAGATCGCCGCAATGGCTGCAAACGCAGTCACCACCGACGAGAACGGCGACGAACAGCCCGCCACCATCGCAGACGTTGAAATCATCCTTGCAGCGGCAGAGCTGCACACCTTCGATCACTGGAAGAAAGAAGGCAAGAGCGTCAAGAAGGGCGAAACGCATTTGATTGAATGCTACCTGTGGAAGTACACCACCCGCCCCAGCAAGGCCCAGCGGGAAGCCGCTGAAGCCGAAGGCAAGGAAGCAGCCCCCGCGCCGCATTTCTACCCCACAAAATCGCACCTGTTCAGCTGCTTGCAGGTACACGACGCAAAGCAGGCCCCCGCCGGCCGCTTCGGATCTGTCGCCGCCATCATGGAGTATAACAAAAAGCTGGCCGCAGAACGCAAGGCAAAGGCCGCCGCCGAAAAGGCAGCAGCAGAGCAGGCCGCCAGCACCCCGGCCCCCATCATCACCGAAGAGCGCCACGAATTGCCGGAGCTGGTGCACGTCGATCCGCTGACCACGAAAAAGGCCAGCAAGCCCGCCGCCACGAAAAAGCCCGCCCCGGATGTGCTCCGCAAGGCAGAGCGGGAAGCAAAGGCCGCTTTCCTGGCTGTCCCCGAAACCGACCGCAAGGGTCAGGCCGCCGCGCTGGATGCCTGGCGCAAGACCCGGAAGGTCGTAGAGGACGCAAAGCAGGCCCCCGCCGCCGTAGCCGCGCCGGATGAAGCGCCCGTGAAACAGCTGGACTTTGAAAGCATCGCCGCCGGGCTGCTGGCATGACCCACCACCACGAAACCGGATATTTTGGCAGGGCTGCACCGGGCAAAGCAACCCCGCCCCACTACCCCGGCAGCGCACCGGGCACAAAAAACAGAACGAAAACGAAAAGGAGTTTTTGCAATATGAAAAGAGCAACCAGCACCCCCGCCGGGCTGAACGTGAAGAAGATCACCGCCTATCTGAAAGGGCAGGCAAAAAGCCGCAACGCCGTTCGGATCACCTGCCAGAGCGGCAGCGTGTACATCATCACCGGCTATGCAGCGTTCAAGCTGCCCGCCATCCTTTACCGGGATGTTATCCAGCCCGTGACCATGCAGGACGCACCCGCCGACGGCGTGACCATCGTTTCCAGTGATGCCTGGTTTGTGGTCAACGATCCGCACCAGCTGACCGCCGCGCAGATGTTCCAGAAGTTCAGCGCCTGCAAAGAAGAAGTCAAACGCACTTCGATCTTGCAGGAAGTCGAAGCAAAGGGCAAAGTCTGGGGCACGTTCCGAATGTTCCGCAACGGATCCCGGCCCATCATGATAAATTCGGAGTATGACGCTTTTGTGGATCATCACGAATTTGTTTACCACAGCAGCAACAGCCCGTTTGCGCCCATCCTGGCAACGGACACCGTAGACCCGAAGAAGGCCGCCGTTTCCGTGCTCATTGCCCCGATGAAGGCGAACGACGAAATACAGCAGGTATGCAACCGCCTGTTTGCATGACCTGCACCGGACGCCCTGGCAGGGTCCGCACCGGATAAAGCGGCCCCGCCCCACCGCCCAGCATTCCGCCGGGCATATCACGAAACACGAAAAGAGGTTTACACGATGACCACCCCAAACGATTCCCTGGACTTCTACCCCACGCCGGACAGTCTGGCCTTTGATATGGTTTTCTCCCTGCGGGAAGTAAAATCCGGGTTCACCACCTACCCGAAACCCATCCTTGAACCGTCCGCCGGTGATGGAGCGCTTGCGCGTCAGGTCCACGCTCTGGCGTTCACGTCCGCCACGACTATAAGACCGGCGAGGTTGACCAATACGACAAGGGAAAGGCACGAAGCGCAGAGCTTGACTGCATCGAGCTTTCCAGCGACTTCCGCGCCGTGCTGAAGAAAGACGGTTTTCGGGTGGTGCATGATAACTTCCTGACCTTCCGCCCCACCACGAAATACGCCGCAATCGTCATGAATCCGCCTTTTTCAGAGGGTGCGCGGCACCTGCTCAAAGCGCTGGACATCATGCAGGACGGCGGCAAAATCCGCTGTCTGCTCAACGCCGAAACCCTGCGCAACCCCTGCACCAACGAACGGAAAGAGCTGGCCGCACGGCTGGAAGCACTGCACGCCACGGTGAAATATATCCCGGATGCGTTCAAGAACGCCCGCCGCGCCGCCCGCGTGGAGGTGGCGCTTGTGTCGGTGGACATTCCCGACCGGGAGCCGGTGAGCCGGATCCGGCTGGATCTGAAAAACGAAACCGCAGAGCGCTTGAAAGAAAACCCGGAGTTTGCCGCCCTGGTATCTTCCGACCCCATCACGGCAGCCATTGAGCGGTACAACGCCGCCGCAGAGGGTGTGCGCCGGATCTATGAAGAGTACAACGGAATCAAGTCGTTGTTTTCCTCTGCCGGCGCTGGTAAGAAAGAAAACCCCGTGATGGCTTTCACGAAATCTTATAACGACGCTATCCGGGAACTGCGCGGGATGTACTGGAAGCAGCTGTTTGAAATGCCGCAGCTGTTCGATGCGATGACCTACGAAATGCAGCAGGATTATCAGAAGCGAATCAAAGAGCTTGAAGGCTACGACTTCAGCGCGTACAACATTCTGACCGTCCGGGAGGAAATTTCACGAAATCTTCTTTCCAGCATCGACCACGAAATTATAAAGCTGTTCGACGACTGGACGAACCTGCATTATAACGACGAGTACAGCAAGAACGTGCATTATTACAACGGCTGGTGCACGAACTCCGCGTACAAGATCAACCGCAAGGTCATCTTCCGCTGCAACGCCTTTGATACATACGATGGGCGTTTCTGCCCCCGGTACAACGCAACAGGCCATGTTGCCCAGATCGAGCGGGTGCTGCACTTCCTGGACACGAACGGCAAGCCCTACAATGGGGACGAACTCCGCGCCGTGCTGGATGCCGCCGAAAAGAGCGGCCAGACCCAGAAGATCCAGCTGCACTATTTCACCGCCACGTTTTACAAGAAAGGCACCTGCCACATCGAGTTTACGAACACGGACGTTTTGAAGTCCTTCAACCTCTACGCCGGACAGCGTAAAGGCTGGCTGCTCCCACCTACGGCAAAAAGAGCTATCACGATATGGCCGCCGCAGACCGCCGGGTGGTTGACAGCTACGAGGGAGAGGCCAGCTACACCGACACCCTCACCCGGCACCTGATCCCCACGCAAAGCACGTTCTTACAACTTAACGCCTGACACGAAACCCGCTAGGCCGACAGCCTCACCGCTGCCGCTGGTGCAAGCCCAGCCGCCCCAGACCGGGGCGGGCGCTCATGGGTAACAGCCCATCCGGTACCCCGCCGGGAGCATCCACACGAAATACAGAACGAAAAGGAGCAACAACCATGAAGAACCAGAACACCACCCAGATCGCCTACATCGTCACCGCCGACTACTACACCAACGGCAAGCCCACCACCTGCAAGATCACCGTGCAGCCGGTCAACTTTGACCCCGCCCGCCTGATCGACTGGTCCGACCGGATCAGCAAGACCCACATCCGCGAAGTCGAGAACTTCACCACGCCGGAGGAAGCCGCAAAGCGGATGACGGAGATCATCGAAGCCGCCGCAGAGCGCGCTGCCCAGATCCAGCACCCGGAATCGGTGACAGAACGTCACCACTTGACCATGCCCCGCCTCGCCGATCTGGCAGCCCTGCCCACTGTCCACGCCTGATGCAGGCCCGGAAGCCTGGCAGGGTGCGCACCGGATAAAGCGGCCCTACCTCACCGGCACCCGGCACCATGCCGGGTGCACATCACGAAACACGAAAGGAGTTTTCTACATGACACGTTATCAGATCGTTTACAACAAGTCCGGCTACCCGCTCACCACATGGAGCAACAACCCGGACCAAGCGCACGAACTCGCGGAGAAGTTCCGCAAGGTTGGCTACTCCGTGGACGTTTGGGAGCACACCGACAAGAGCGCACACAAGACCAGCCTCTAACCCCGCCCCATCTTCCCGACATTTACGCCGGGAACATCACGAAACAGAAAGGAGGTGTTTTCATGGTTCGATGTTGGATATACTCCGCTGGGCCGGATCAATGCCAATGCTACAACGTGGATGACGAAAACTTGGCTGATCTGGCAGCACAGGCGCAATTCCTAGAGGACTTCCGTGCCCAGCGTGCAGCAAACCCGGCTTTATACCGGCAGCTGCTTAATATGCTGGTTCCCGCCGCCGATGCCATTCCCATGCGCAACTATACCGGCCTGCCGTTCTGACAGCCAGCCCCGGCAGCCCGCCGGGGTTATTCTTGCATCTCGTCACGAAATCTTGTTCTAATTTATTGCTTTTATTTGCGTTTTGCTCTATCATGACAGTAACGAAACACGAAAAGGAGGTTTCCCGTTATGACTATGATTCCCGCCTTCGGCCCCTGGACAGAGCATCCCGCAGACACTGACGAAGAAAAGCGCCTTGCCAGCGCCCAGCAGAGCAAGACCAGCCCGCTTTCCGTGGACAAGGAACACGAAACCGGGGTTTTCTATGGATCCGGCAAAGAGCCGTACCAGGCCAGCCTTGCAAGCTGCACCTGCAACGATTTTGTAAAGCGCAAAAAGCCCTGCAAGCACATTTTCCGGCTGGCTATGGAGCTTGGTATCATTGATGCGGCCTATAAGACGGGCCGTAGCACCGGCGAACGAAACGAGGCGCAGATCAGCTTTGCAGACAGTGTTGCTCTGGTGGAGCAGCTTTCCGACGCGGCGCAGAACGCAATCAAAGATATGCTGTATTATACCAGTGAGCGCATCGACGACCGCCAGAAGCCTGTAACCTGTCACGATCTGGATCTCGTGCCGGAGCTGCGCACGTCGCCCCTGCTGCACGAAAATCCGTACCCGCTGGAAGAAGTGCTGAACGATCTGCCAAAGCCCCTTGTTGTGCAGCTGCTGGATCTGGTGCACCGGGAAGGCAAGCCAAAACGAAATGCAGCCAAAACCGTAATGGCTGCATGGCTGGCGCAGAACGCACCCATGCTGGCAAAAGAGATGCCGCCTTGTGCATCCTTCTCTTTCGTGGAGGTGTTCGACAAAGCCCAGCGTGACGTTTACAAGTACCTGCACCGCAAGTACGACACGGAAACGGACTGGTACACCGGCGCAGAGCATCCCGCCGGGGCTGTTCCTGCGGCAGACGGTTCTACTTACTACTTCCCAGAGGACAGAGTTACCGATGCCCTCACGAAACGCGGTTTCAATCGCTGCCTGAACGGTTACATCCCGGAGTAAAGAATCTTACTTCACGAAATCTTACTTTTTGACCACGAAATTTGCAATTTATCTGCAAAAATCCGGTCTTAGCCACGAAAAGCAGCTTTTTAACCACGAAATTCAACTTTCCAGCTTCAAAAAGTTCAATTCAATCACGAAAACCCGCTTTTTTGATACATTTTCTCTCACGAAATGAGGTTTTGCATGGAATACGAAGAATTTTTCGCGCCGTGGCGTTTGGTCGCCGCTTTTGCGGACGGCTCCCGCCTGCTGTTCGATGGTCTGACGGAAGAACAGGCCAGAGAAGCAATGGAAGCCGCCCAGGAAGAGCACGGCGACATTGGTTACTGGAACCGGGTCACGGATCAGAACTATGAGGACGGCAGGTATTACAAGACCGTCCCGCCACCGCCCTGCATCAACATCGTGGACTACGACGGCTACACCGGTCCGCTGGACGAAAACGGTCTGCCGGTAGGTCTGGCTGAACAGATCGCCAGGCAAGCGCAGAGGAAGGCCGGGATCCCAACGAGGCGCAGATCATCATCAAGCGCAACGCTCCGCCGGATGACCCGCCGCACGAAAAGTAAATCACGAAATCCAAAAAGCCCGCCGGGTCGATGACCTGACGGGCTTAAAGTGTTGAAAGGACTTTGTATGCAGAACAGACAGCAGGTTAGAATAAGTACCAAAAATCTTGCTGGAGGTAAAATTGAATATACCGTTCAAGCCAGCAAAGATTCCGCGCTTCGTGTTATATCCTCGGAAAAATTGTCTATGGAATCACTTGGCTACATCGTGCAGCAGCATTTGCGAAAGAATCACCGTGGACGATTTCCGAAACGTATGAATGAAACCATCGAGATTCCATCATTCCGTTTCATCGAATGACCGCATAACAGCGTCCATTGTCGCTTCTGCCATTTCTTTGTTCTTGAATCGAATAACATCCGACCCCAGTGCAAACATAGACACGTTCCCGTTTTCGTCTTTCAGAACTACCGGGCAGGAATCCCATTTTCGGCGTTCCTCTTTGCTCAATTTCCTGGCTGCTCTTTCTTTGATGGTTTTCTCGATGCGTTTTTTCAATTCAATTTTGATTCCCATTTTTCAAGACCTCCGTAATCCTCAACACATCTTTTGCGAAACGCAGCGTTTTCGTAAGATCTTCTGCGTTTTTGAAACGGACTACGTTTCCTGCGTTTGAAATCAGTTCAACGCCACCATCCGGTGCCATCCTCACGAACCTGCACAGTTCGCCCTCTTCCCGTGCGGTCCGCCGCTCTTTGGTTTCTTCGATAAAGCAGGTTCTGAGCGCGTTCTCTGCGTCACAGTATACGCTCCTGTCACTCCGCACCAGCCTATACATCCTTCCGGGCAGCACCCGAACCTTGTTTTTATGCTTCTTTCCCATAACTTTGTCCTCCTTTGCACGAAACCCGGTAGGCCAACTGCCCGCCGGGTTATTTCTATGCCTGTTTTCAGATTTTTGGGGTAGTCGTGTTTGTTTTTCTACGACCATCGGACACGATTTTGCGGAAGCGCCTGCACATGAAGTTCCGCAGGCAGCCTTGCCTATAAGAGAATGTCACCCTCCGCCCAGGCATCCGCTCGGCGCTGTTCCTCGCGCGTGTTTAACGCACGCATAATAAAGCGGCGCACTCCGGGAGCCGTTCCAGGTTCCTTCCCAGCTGTGCAAGAGCGACGTTTCGCAGGTACTTCAAGTGCTGCACACTGTATGGAACTTTCTGCTGTACTTCGTGCCATTTTTTGTGGTTGATGTAGAACTCCGTTAAAATCAGATTGTGGCCACTGTCCATCCGGTTCATTTGTCCTCGGATAATGTTCTGATCTTCCAGCAACACAGCCCGCTGCCGTTCCAGCTGACGCAGTTGGTCTCCAATGCCCAGTTCATCCATCCGGCAGGCCATCGCCGCCGTGCTGTCCCCAGGCGTTCCACCACGGGGCATTCCATCGGTGCCCATTCCCCGCATAGGGTCCACTTCGTCGCTCAGCGCGGTACACTGACGGCGGATGATCTCTATCCGCTGCGGGATGTCCGCATAATATTTCAAGATTGCCTCCGCCTCGTGTACTTTCACTGCTCAGTCCTCCCAAAAAATCAAAAATCTTTCTTGAAAAGGGGTTCTCCGAAAACGGGTTCTTCACCCTTGACGCGCTCCACCATGGCACCCACGCCGTAAATGTCCTCAATGACCCGGCGCAGACGATCATAGGCAACTTCTTCTCCGCCATCGTCCACCCAGTCGAGGAACTGCTGGTAATTTTTCTTGATTTCTTCCTTCACGACCTCGATCTGTTCAGGGGTGTACTCCATTTCTTCCAGCGATTCCACAAAGAAACGAACGATCATCTTTGCAGCGTCCCGGCGTTCAGCCAGAACACGCAGCTTTTTTTCAGAGCCTACCAGACCACCCACCGGAAGCCAAAATTCTTCCGGCATCAGGTGGGCAGTGCGCGCTTCCAGTCGCTTTTTTGCTTCCGGTGCACCATACTTGTCATGATCCAGAATGTACCGGGATGCAGCATTGTTCATTTTCAGGGTCAGAAGCGTAGATTCTTTCTCGCCCCAGTCCCAGAGATCATGCGCCGCAGCAACAGCGCAGTACGAAACGACCTGCCCGATTGCTTCACGGTTCAGCATGGTGCGGTGCTTCGACTTGCTGATGTTGATCTGCTGGTTCACCGCGTTTTGGATGCTCTGCCGGTAAAATGCCGGCAGCCTTGCTCTGCTTTTGCCCATAATTGTTCCTTTCCCGCCTGTTCAGCCAGGCGCTTCCACTCTTTCGTTTCTGCTTTCGTGTCCGGTGTAATGATTTCAACAAATCCCCATCCTTGCGGTTTGGCTATGAGGTCGATAAAAAGCCTACGGCGATAGATATAATCCGCTGTGCTTTCCGGGTAAACTTCGACTTGATCTCGACCACATCCACCCGTCCGTCTGCATAGGTGAGCTTATAGTCTGCCGTGTAATGCGCCGCCGGGAGTTTCACTGCGCAGTATTCTTCCTCTTGCAGCAGCGTCCACTTCGGGTGTGGTTCTGCTGACACGATCTTGCCGGACTGAATGCCGGGCAAGATCGTGCCGATGTAATACACATACTCTCCGTAGGAATCAAAAGTTTTGTTCAACTGCCCAGCAGCGCTTGCGGCCTCCGCCATTGGCTGCGTATGGGTACACTTTCCCCGTTGTCTGGCTGCTATTTGAGCCTCCGCCTGCGCACGGTAGCGCGGCGGCAGATCGTCCAGTTCCAGTCTGCGCTCATGGCTGGTTCCTCCTGTTCTTCCGCCGTGTGTCCGGCTTCTTTTTCAGTTTCACGATCAGGTGCTTGGTGTTATTGCCGGTGATATGCTGCTCACACTCACGCAGGGTATAACCGGGGTATTTTTTCTCCCAGTATTCACGATCATCCGGCAAAGCAAACGCTTCGTCAAAGCGCTTGCGGCTCCATCTGGTGTCGTTCGGGCGCGGGGTTTTCGGCTTTTGCAGCCCTTGGCTCTGTCGCCAGCGCCGGATACGGGCGCGGGCTTTAGTCATGTAGGTTGTCAGGCGTTCAAAGCTGGAACAGGTCAGGTCGATAGGTTCAACTTTCACAAGCCCCATCGGCCGCCCGGTGCTGTCCCGCCACAAGTCCTTGATCTCCTGCCATGTCAGATTGCCTTGCAGGATCGCATGATGGTGGTGTCTGCCGGTAACTTTCCCGTCCTCGTCCATCACGCTGTACTCTGCAACCTGCATCCACTTGGATGCTTCTCGACCCATCTTTTTGCAGAAGCGCTTCAAGCGGCGGGTAAAATTCGTCCAGTCCCGGTCTACTTGGTTAAAATCTCCGGGTGCTGGCTGGTGGTCGTGGTCGTATGTAAACGTGACTGCCCAGTCGCTTTCCCCGAAATTCGTATAGGCCAGCTGGCAGAAATACCGCCTTGCTATCATGTCGTTATACTTCTGCTGCGCAATGGAGGTTGCCAGCTCTCTTTTGCGGCGAGCGGATGCGGTATGCTCTTTGTCCGTTGTTTCAAAGAGATCCACTTCTGCATAATCGGACGTTCCAAGAATGTGTCTCTGCTCCCGAATGTACCATGCCCGCACCGTTCACTTCCTCCTTCCGCAAAGTTCTACTGGGATTTTCTTTTCTGTGGACCAAACACACACGGCTTCGCAGGACAAGGGGGACACAACGCCGGGCAGGTCTTTCTAAGTTTCCCATTCCGTCAAGCCATACAGACCCGCCCTCGTTTTCTCCCCCTTGACCCCCGCTTTCCCCGGCTTGTGTTCTTCTGTGGTCGCTAGATTAAGTTACACATACAAGCCCCTTGCCGCCTCGTCAGGGCGGCAATTTAACGACGGGCTTGCTTAATTCTTGATTAGAGCTTGATTAGTTTACTTCGTAGTCACCGATGCTGTTTTCTTCCGTTCTGACTTCCCAGCACTCGCAGGTGTCCTCCGGGTCAGTGAAGTCGGCACGGTTCGGAGAATTGCCGTTGAAGCATACCCAGGTGTAGCCCTCATGCCAGCGGCAGGTGCAGCAGGTTCTTTCAGGTTCCATCATCCTGTGTTCCTTTCGTCACGGTTCTAGCAGTGTGTGGCAAATCGGACAGGCGTGCGGTTCCCAATCTGTCCTGTACCCGCATACCGGGCACTCATACCAGCCGTATGGAAACACACCGGTAGCGTCATAGAATTCACGCTGCCATTTAAGTGGTTTCGGCAGTGGGGTGCCGATCGCTTTCGCAAATTGGGCGGCCCGCATAGCAGTTGCAATGGCATCCCTTGCAGGTTTCAAAGAATCGTGTTCTTCCTTTTTCTGGGAGTTATCTGTCTTATCCTCCATGTCGGCCACCTTCATAAAAACGATCCATCGTTTCGCGGTACACTTTGTAGCACTCTGGGCACAGATCTCCGATTCCATGGATGTTTCTCATTTCAATCGCCCAACCATCCAATGCTTTCTGGTCAAACACACCATCGTCGAACCGTTCCGCGAACACCTGCTTTCTGCACCGGTTGCAGATAAACATTGCTCCGTTCTGTCTCATTAAAGTTCACCTTTCATCGAGCGCCGGAAGAGGCAAATCTTCCGGCTTTACGCCCGCATTTTTCATCCTTGCCCCGCACTCGCCGCAGTATTTAACGGCCACACAGTTGATGAAATGGCATTTCTTGCAGCGGAAATGCTCACAGGTGCACCGTCCTGGATTCAGCTCCCATTCTGATTCCAGCGGCGGTACATCTGGAAGGAAGATTTTTGCCGTTTTCCTGCCCGGCTCTGCAACCGTCACCCGTGTTATCTTCTTGATATTTGCTCTGGATATGAGGATTTCCAGCGTTCCATCATTGTCCAGATCGAATAATGCAGCACTCATTTCAGTGCACCCCCACACTTTGCGCATCAGCCATCACAGACAGGCTTTGTGTTGTCCTGCACTTCGGTCAGCTTTATGGTCGGCTGCGGCTGATCCGAACGGTTCAGTGGTTTATCGAACTCCACATTCATCCAGTCGCCCTCCGGCTTGTCATGCCATGCCAAGGCGTGGCGAATGACAAGCCATACCTGTTCTGCCCGGTACGGTGCCTTCATTACGTCTGAGGTCGGGGCGGGGAGAACGCATCTGCTGTACAGCCGTTCCATTTCTAGCAGCATGGTATTTCTGCGGTCTATCGCAACATTAAAAGCGTTTTTACGCTGTTCCTCGCTCTGAAACGCATTGCTTTCCGCGTCCGAGTAGAATTTTGCAAAGCACAAGTCTTCTGCCAGATCCCAGAACTGTCCCATGTGCAGCCGCAGATACCACTCGCAGGCAGTCTGCACAGCCTCGGCCACCGGGCGGCTCATGGTCAGCGTAATGGTTTCGACCTCTGCCGGTGCATCACTTTTCTTCTTCGTCATAGTGCGGCTCCTTTGCCCCCGGCCAGTGACGGCGTTGGCTGCGCTCAAACTTCCGGGCCATCGCCGCCGTCTGGATAGCTTCCACGGCCAGGGCAACAGCCCGGTCGTATACGCCTTTCGTGGAGATCTGCGGATTGTTGGAGTAAACATTCATCCACATTGCATTGAGTTCCTGACGCAGACCGTTCATTTCCTGCACAGCTTCCACGACTTCTTCTTGGATGATTCCCGCGCCCTCATGCGGCCCTGCAAACATCCGAAACTTCTTGTTTGCAGCGGCCAGCTCAATTTTGACCAGCCGCTTCACGTCATTTTTCACTGCATCCATGGTCAACCCTCCGTCCGGCTCTTGATCTCAGCCAGCAGATCATCCAGCGGAACATTTGCAAGAGAAAACCTGGCCTCTCTTTCGTCCTCGACAGAGACCAAGAGTGCAGAGGAAAAGCACAAAACGGGGCGAACACCATAGGAGTAGTTGTACCAGTAGTTGTAGTTGGAGCCATCGGTGTAGACGTACCAGACGTTGTTGTTATAGTTGGTGTACGGAGAGCAATTCGGCGTACCGTAAGCGTTGCCAACCACCACGCGCATCTACCTTCGGGATCAGCCGCCAATATTTTCCGTACCCGCGCAGGGTCAACAGGCCAATCCTCACTTCAAAGATTCCGTATTCGTTCTGGCCGGTCGTGTCCTGAAGGTCGATTCTGAGCGGAATGAATGTACTCAGCGGAGTGCCGTTCTTTGTAAACTCTGCCAAGCAGTTACCCAGATATGGCATAATCTCGCTCCGGCGCAGATCGTTGGGGCATTCTGGGTCGTCACCTTCACGGAACGGCATTTTCGTCCAAATGTCCTTTGCCAGAACAAGGCAGCCGTGTTCGTCTGCATCCAGCTTCACGAACTCCTTGCCCAGCGCCTTGAAGATGCCGCCATTTTTCACATTGCCCAAGGTTACACTTTTCAAAATCTTGCTCATCGTTATTCCTCCACTAAAACCACATTGGCCCAGCTGGTCTCGTATGTTTTCCCATCAATCGTGACTTTCACGATACGATCATTGTGTACAAACGAACTCACCTTGTCCGCCCGTCCTTTGTCCAGTAAAGTGCCGTCCGGCAGGTAAACATATACCGTCTTGACCGGTTTTTCACTGGTTGCTGTGCCCTTGACAGCTTCACACCCAGTCAGTGTTACGCACAGCGCGGCAGTGCAGGTGGACAAAGCCAGCAGTTCCAAAGTCTTACGCATCGTTTTTGTCCTCCTGTTCGCTCAAGTCCTCCACATCGGCAACGTCCTTGGTCTTTTTCACCATGTCTGCAATGGCATACAGCCCAGATTTCGCCAGAGGTTCCAGCTTTACGGGGATTACAGCACCGCGTACCATCATACCATCCTTGATGACATAGTAACGTCCGCCGCTTGCCATTTTCCGCACACAGTATTTGAAATAGCTGCTCTTGCGCATTTCATCCGCCACTGGCATGATCTGCTTTGCGTCTACAAAGCCGATTGTTCGGGAAGTCGGTTCAACCATCGGAACCAGGTTACACCCACAATAGCGGATGCTGATTCTGCCATTTTCGCAGTCCAGCTCGCCACTTGCTGTATCGTCAAGGTTCATGCCTTCAATGTTCCGAATATCGTCCGGGCAGTCACTTTCAAAATGAATATCGTTCCATTCCTTTTCGCTGATACCCAGCAGAGCCGCCAATTCCCTTTCGTTTTGTGCTTTCGGGAAATCCGTCAGCGGGAAGATTGCTGTTTTTGTTCCGATGTACAGATCACACCCCTGACCATCGTTATAGAACACCTTGTAAAGTTTGCAATACTCGTCAGTCTTAATGAGCTTTGCAATCGCCGCCAGCTTCATTTGCTTCTCCTTTCGATTTCGATAGCCTGAACTTCAAACTTTTCGTACTCCGGGTAATGATTCTCGGCCTGCTCTTTGGCTTTTTCAACAGCCTGTTCAGCACTGGCCGCATCCAGCCGGTACGGCAGCCAACCCGGCCACCCACCAGCACCGGTCGCTTTCAGCAAAATGTAATACCTCTGCATCGGTGCATTCTCCTTTCAGTTTTGGGCAATCCCGGAGTTGAACCGGGCCGGGCCTGTTCCCATGCTCACGAAAAAGGCCGCCGCAGCGGGCGGCCTGTGTCAGGAGTTGTGCGATCTTATTTTCAAAATTTTCTTTGCTTCCTCTGCGTGGAGAAGAACACTGTCCCGGCAGGTCATGCCCGGCTCTTGTAGCTCATAGAGCTTGCACTCTTTCGTGCAGCCTTTACTGCCTTTTCGGGTCTGTTCATTACACGTTATAAACCGTGCCGAGAGGATCCGTGTCAGTGTTTCATTGTCCATCATGCCACCAGATACAGCCAAAGGAATTTAATCAGTGCGGCCGGCACAAAGAAAATCAATGCTGCCCACAGTGCCACAGCCGCCAAAACCATCAGAATGCCCAGCGTTTTTACAAATCCATCCATATTTTCATTCTCCCTCTTTGATGATCCAGACCCTGTGTTTTCCGCATCCTTCCCAGTTCAGTGCGTCCTTGTGGGTGCCGGGCACGGCAACATCCAGGTGCTTCCCCTGGATGCCGCTGCCACGATCCTGAACGATCCTTACGCCCACATCCTCAATGTAAAGAACCGTGCCGAATGGGAATATATCCGGGTCTGCCGCCGCGGTCACACCAGCTTCCACCGGCGCACCGCTGGCGGTAATTCCCGTTCCAGTTCCGCAGATGTGCTCCCGCTTTTCGGTGCAGTATGCCGTGCAGAGGAAGTCTCCGGCATCCTCTACCAGTAACTTTCCATCCAACCGGTCCCGCGCTTTCAGCGAATCCCGCAGGGTATCTGCATACCCGGCAACTTCGCCTGCCGCGCCTTTCCAGTCCTCGTACATGGACTTGTAGATATCCCTCTGTGTTTCCAGATCCGTGATCCGGTTCTGCATCAGAGCGGCTTTCGTACAGCTTGCAAGTTCCGCCGCAAGAAGCGCCGCAATGATTGCCTTGCTTATCGTTTCTACCTTCACGTCTTTTCGTTCCCTTCTGTTTTGTCGAATGTGATTGGTGCGTGCCCATGCTCTTGTGCTCGGAGTGTTCCGGTCATCCCATGCGTAACTTCCATGAAACCGCCGTCCTGGTCATTCAGCACCGTATTTCTTAACTCAAATAGCGTCTGATCTTGGTGCGTTGCCAATGTTGCCGAAAGTTCTTCTTGGACAAGCGGTCCCTTTCCTCCGCCGTCACATCCGCTGCGGATCTTCATTGTGTAGGCTTCCCGCTGCCCCCCCCCCGCAGGGTTTTGTTGCCACCATTCGATCATGCCATGAATAGCAGTCAGCAGTAAGTCCTGTAACTTCTTCCCCCTGCGGGATGCACGGTTCAAAATTCCATTCAGTGCCTTTTCGCTCAAAAACGACCACTCCGGCGGATTCTCTACGAGTATCGCAGACAGCATATACTCTGCGCCGGCGCTGGGGGATTCCCCACCATTGAGCATTGACAATTCGATAGGCAACAGCGCTAAGAGTATCCCAGTCCCGTTCCCCGGTATAGGCACCCATGTGCCACCGGATTGCCAGAACTTCCTTGTCCGTCAGGTGGATCCAGTGCTGAATGTTGATTACGGACGCTTCACCATGCCCCAGCAAATCCGTATCTCTATACTGATAGCTTCCATCCGGTTTCTGGATGTAATTTCCGGCTTTGCAAACGTCGTGGAGCAGGGCTGCAGTAAGGACTGCGTTCTTATCGCACCTCGCAAACTGCGGCATATTCTCGCACAGTTCCAGTGCAGTCCTTGCCACGTTGAGCGAGTGCAGCACCAGGCCGCCGGGGACGTTCAGGTGATGCTTTGCGCTGGCGGGCGAGTTGTAAAAGTCCGTTTCTTCCAGGACGATCATCAATGCCATGCCGCCCGGTCTGCCTTCAATGGCCTTCGTCAGCAGCCGCTTGTACTCTTCTTTCAGAAGTTTCTTGTCCATGGTCGTTCTCCCTTACGCCTTCTGCATGGCATCCTGGGCGGCATCGGTGGCTACGCTCTTGTCGGTGGCTGTGGTGTTGTCTGCCTCCTTGTTTTTCCACGCCTCTTCCAGCGCCAGCGGGAGAGCAAACGTAACTTCTGCCAGCCACCGCTTTGCGTCATCCCAGCTGTCCGTGCCCAGTGCAATGGTCTGTGCCATCACGCAGATTGCCAGATTCTGCAGGGTAGTGGTTTCGCCGTTCAGGCACATATCCACATGATCCTCGTTATTCAGTACCACTTCGATCCTTGCCTTGTAATCTTCTCCCATGTTGTTTGTCCTTTCTGTACTGCGTGAATATTCGGTCAATGGTGGTACATTCCGGGGTTAGCACCGGACGGAAGGGCATCTCCTGCACTGGCTGTACCATATCAAAAGAGCGACGTCGGACAAATGATACCGCTCCTCCCGTCCATGCGGACCGCCCTGCCGTGTTCTTTCTGCCCCCAGTAGGTAAGGCCCCGGCCTTGCGGTAGCCGGGCGGCTTCCCCTCGTAGTTCAGCCGCATGGTGGGCGGGTAGGTCTGCCCATGCCTTCCCGGTTCTGTCAGTCCCAGTCCCGGACTTCGTTGTTCCAGTCGTAAGCCTTGTTCACCAGCGTGTCCAGCAGCACCGGTACCGCCCATGCAACGGCAACAAGATCCGGGTCGTAATTGATTTTGAAGATCCAGCAAACGCCCCAGATCAGGGTTGAGAAAATGCCGTACAGCACGCCGAACACCAGCAGCTTTCGCCCAGGTGCAACGCATCGCGCGGAATCGCCGCCAGTTGAACGCCTTGTGGAATTCGTTGATTCTCCGGTGGAGTTTTTCAAGTATCACTTTCTCAAATCCTCCACTTTTCATTTAGCCTTTCTCGCAGCTCTTGTGCCTGCTCTGCATTGTAGTGCGCCACCGCTTTCCAGTTTCGCATCTCGTTGTAAACGTCCATGAACTCCTTGTCAGATTCTTTCTTTGCGTAGTGGTTCACCACGCCCCACAGAATCACAAGGCTGGTCGCAACATCGGTAATGACCCGAACCACCGGGTCAGGATTTCCGATGTGATACATCCAGATTGCCAGTTCAAGCATCCTTCTATTCCTTTCGTATTTTCCGTTCCCGTGGTACAATGAGCACGGAAAGGAGGTGATTTTTATGACCGACCGCCAGAAGTTCGTTTACGATTTAGCATTGCAGCACGTTCGGCCGAATTGGCAAACGGCGTTCCTCTCGACAAGAACCCCGCTGCTTACGCTTTGGATATCTTTACTGGGTATGTTTCTCTCTATGCTGCAATGGACAAAGGAACCTTGGATGCCGCTCTTGCAACGCTCAAAAAGGTTTGATCTCTGCCTTTTGGAATAGCGCAGCTCTTTCAATCCTGCCTTTTGCTTCATCCAGCCGCACAAGCAGGACTGTGAGTAGAATCCTCATTTCCCCGTATGAAAGCTCTTGCTCTTGGCATTTTGCGAGAATGTCATTTGCAAGGGCTTTCATGCTTTCGTCGTCCATGTCCCTCATATCTTTTTGCATTTCATCTCTCCATGTGAAACAGGCTGGTTTGGCTCGTGTGCTCTGCAAACCGTTCTTCTTCCAGTTGGAAATAGAACGGGTCGATTTCAAATCCGATAAAGTCAAGCCCCGCCTCATAGGCTGCTATGCGGCTGCTTCCGCTTCCAAGGTGAGTATCGAGTACCTTTTGCCCCGTCTCTGCATAGTTTTTGAATATCCAGTCGTACAAGACAACCGGTTTCTGGGTCGGGTGGATTCTCTTTTCGTTCATGGATTTGTTTCCCTGCATGGTGCTGCCTTCTGCAATGCTCTTACCTTGCATCATGCCGGACCACATATAGCGGAACAGCCGCACCGATGTAAATAAGTCGGTCGCCGCTATCTCGCAGTCCGAAAAGCTGGAGCTTCCGTTGCACTTGTCCCACACAATCCGCCCGGTTGCAAACTTATAATCAAAGTAGTTGCAGCCCCACACGATGTAGTGTCTGGAAACGCGGAGCAGTTCTCTGAAATACTCCGGTCCCGGCCTGATCCATGCCGGTGAAATCGGATAGTCCCGGTGTACGCCTATCTTGCTTACCTTGGAGCCGTAAAAGCCCCGACGCTCTGGACCAGAGAAGTACGGAGGATCTACAACGGCCAGATCAAAATAATTGTCCGGGAACAGTTCCATTGCCGGAACGCAGTCCACGTTATAGCAATGGTTCAGCTTGAATACTTCTCCCATCCTCTTTACTCCGCCGGGCGGTCAGCCCAATACCTGAGCTGCTGCTTCTTGTTGTACAAACGCTGCTGTCCCAGCGCTGCGCTGTACCCGGCGCGGCCATTGGCGTCCATCTTGCCGGTGTCGCCGCGCTTTAACTCTTTATATATTGTCGAGTAATTGAATCGCATCGCCCTTGCGATCCCCGCCACACTCTGCCCGGAATTGTACCGGGCTTCCAGCGTCTTGCGGTCATCTTGGGTCATGTGCTTTGCCATTTCCTGCTTTTTCCTCGCTTTCCCTAAAAATGCTCAAAAAAATAAACGCAAGAGAAGTCGCTAAGATTTCTCTTGCGTTTTCTCTTGCGTTTATTTTACAAATTCAGCAAGTTTTTTGCGCAATACTTGTAAAAGATTTTGAATAAACGTTCCGGGTGTTTTATGCGCCAGTCCGCCTCTGCGGGTAGTTGTATATCCA
>ENA-OQAA01000760-OQAA01000760.1-human-gut-metagenome-genome-assembly--contig:-NODE-760-length-20355-cov-2.422385_pt1 | contig 20355 bp, 25 predicted proteins | sample MGYA00242489_ERZ504515 | MGnify/ENA primary metagenome ERZ504515 (study PRJEB26092, sample SAMD00036237) | human gut metagenome | host: Homo sapiens | study: EMG produced TPA metagenomics assembly of... | reverse complement strand
GTGCGTTTCACTTCCGACATCAATTCCGAGCACCAAAGTTTTTTCTGTAATAGCTTCAATTTTTGCGTTCTGTGTGTTAGACTTCATTGTAGATACCTCTCTGTTCAATAAGATTTTACTAACCTGCCAGTCAGTAGTCTTATTGTACTCTGAGGTATTTTCAATTTTCAACATCTACGTTTTTTATTATACAGGAAGCTCCATTAAACTAATTTCTGTATTTTTTATAGCATACCATATTTTACCCCAAATCCCATATCCGTCACCTACACGGTACAGTACATCAAAAATTAAGTTTCTGCTATATTAGAGCGTGTTTGAAAAAGCATTCCCGCAATTTGCACGCCCCACTTGCGGTATATTTCACCCGAATTCGGTTGCGTAGCCCGCTACGGCGCCTCATCCGGGCGAAATCTCCCACAAATTGTGACGTACATCTTGCAGAAAGCCTTTTTCAAACACGCTCTAGCGCAGGATGATTTCTTTATCTGCCGCTCTTTGATTATACCCTTTTATAAATGATTGGTTCATCATATCCAAAAGTCCTTTTTCCGTTAACTTCCATACTTTCAGATACTTCCAGGCAGCTATCGGAAAACTTTTCCCAAAGTTTAAATGTCATTACCGGCGAAAACTGGCTTATGCTGCCGCCTTCCCAGATTCCGTCCTTTTCATGGTAAAGTGCCGGAGTAAATTTTTCGGATTTTTTCAGTTCCGCGTAATCAACCTTCTTCATGGAAGCATATGAAAATGTCTTCTTATCTTCTCCTTCTGGAATTTCATAAGAGGAAAGTAAAATTCCCTGTTCTGTTTCTGTAATAAGAAAAAGATGTGGTGACGCATGACGTTTCCCATTCGTTTCATAGTAGCTTTCTTCAACAACAAATCTGCCATTGAAATCCTCTGGAAGATTTTTTATTTTGTCATTACAGATTGTATTTACATGCTCGGCATATGGATATGTTTTCCCTTCCGCCTGCATCTTATCAAACTGCTCCTTGTTATCAAAATGTCCTGTCATCATTCCTGTAAAATCATCAAGTTTCATCTTGGTATTTACCTCCATAATTGATTTTTATAATGTTAGGTACAAAAGTTCTCAACTATAATATCCACGGATATAGGTATCCGTTGTTTTTATCAGCTTTCTCAACATCCTGGAGCATGTTTGAAAAAAGGCTTTCTGCAAAATGGGACTGTCTATTTCCCGACATCCCTTATCTTACGCTTGAACACACGGCATCTTACGATACCAAATTTATATTATTATCTGTAGTCAGTGATTACTCGATAACTGTAGCAACACGTCCTGATCCAACAGTACGTCCATCTTCACGTTTGTGAGGTTCTTAAAATCTCATTATTTTCTGTGATTTTCGTGTCTTTATTGTCCTGTGTTATAAGATTTCTACGCTATATTTCTGTTCTCTTCATTTTTTAGTATCAAAATAGTATCACAGTCAGATTTTTATGGGTCATCAACTTTCCGATTGCAGATTCCCACTTTGACTGTTATAATCGAAACATGGGTGCTATCATAACGGTAGGCGGTTAGTCCTTCAGCAGAGGGACTGTGACCCTCTGATTACATAGAAACTCGAAAGAGAATCCACTGGAAAGGAGGGCTAAGCATGAGTATTGTTGATTTTATAGCAGTAATGAGCTTCGGCTTAACCTGCTTTGGTCTTGGATATACCTTTGGCAAGGATAATAATAAACCACAAAAATAGCCGCCCTGGTCTGGTAAACTAAGCGGCAATTTTTGTCAAAACATATATCGGACTAACCGTCTATCGGTAGCACTCTTTTTCTATAATCATATTAGCACGCATGTGTGAAAATGTCAAAATTTTTTTATTCTACATAGTGCAGCATTTTTGCCTCTATTATTTTCAGTTTTCTTTTTTTAAAAAAGGTGATATGCTGATACAAGATCATTCGAAAGGCGGTGAACTCATACAATGAGACTTATTCGAGGTAACTACTCGGTGCAGTTGTAAATCTGGCAACAGGTTGTATCGAGGTTATTTTTTGATGTTGTCAGTTGGCTGCACCTATCATTGAGGTATAGAATAATTATATTAAGATAGGAGTAGTTACAATGAATAAACATGAATTGATAAATATTTGGAAAACAGAAGAACATGTGGCACATATCCATGGATGGGATTTCTCGCACATTGAGGGAAGATATACGGAAGAAACGGACTTGCCCTGGGATTATAGGCATATCATACTGAATTACTTAAAACCGGAAATGAAACTGCTGGATATCGATACCGGCGGCGGTGAGTTTTTGTTATCCCTCCACCATCCTTACGGAAAAACAAGTGCAACCGAAGCTTATCTGCCAATGTCCAGCTATGTAGGGAAACTCTGCTTCCTCTGGGAATTGATTTTCAGGCAAGCGACGGAAAGGATCCGCTGCCATTCGGTGATTCTGAATTTGACATTGTGATCAATCGCCACGGCGATTTTAATGCGGAAGAAATACATCGCGTTCTGAAAAGCGGAGGAATTTTTATCACCGAACAGGTTGGCGCGGAAAATGACCGTGAACTGGTAGAGCTTCTCTTAGGAAAAACCAAGCTTCCATTTCCAGAGCAGTACCTGGATATCGTTTGCAAGCAATTTCATGATGCAGGTTTCTATATTCTGGACGCCCAGGAATGTTTCCGCCCAATCAAGTTTTTTGATATAGGTGCACTGGTCTGGTTTTCACATATTATAGAGTGGGAATTTCCTGACTTCTCTGTAGATCGTTGTAAAAACAGCCTGCTGCATGCTCAACAGATTTTAGAGCAAAACGGCTGCGTTGAAGGACGAATCCATCGGTTTTTATTAGTCGCACGCAAATCTAATAGAGCGTAAACATTAAGGGTGAAGATACTTTTACACGTCTTCACCCTTGTGTTTACCTCACCTCTGGAAGATTCTCATCTCCCCAGACCTTCAAGAACTGTGGCATTATCGAAAATATCTCCGGGCATTAATATATTCCTGTGAAACTTCTTTATTGGGAATACTCACAGTTTCAGCTGTACTGTTATACGTCAGATAGCCAAGGTGCACCAGCAAAGTCAATACATCATCTTTCGTTGCAAATGTAATCATATCGTTGCTGAATGTTCCAATATGAATGGAAACAGCATCGCCTGCAAGCATTCGAACTACAGAATCTTTCAGCCCATCCATATCCATTTGAATATAAATTTTCAAAGCCTCGTATGTTTCCGTCTGGTTCCAGTAGGTTCCAAATTTGTGACGCAGCATTGCCTCTACAACGGATTTTGGACTGTACATGGAATATATTTCATTTCCTGTCTGCCGATGCGCGATCAACTGATAACCATCGTACCACATCTTTGCTTCTTCGAAACTCATATCATATTTTTCACAAAGAGCGAATACTTCCTTCTCTGTGAAACCAAAATATTCCGCCAGATCACCCGGATCGGTCATGGAATACTCGGTAAACATATTTAACGCAGAATGAGATCCATATTTCTTGATTGGAAGAATTCCCGTCATATAAGCCAACGCAACATAGTCTTTATCTTTCAACCATGCACGAAGGAAATCCAAATATTCTTTCTGTGCTTCTTTATCCTGTTTATATTCCCGAAACAGACAGTCCCACTCATCAATCAAAATAATAAAGGAATGATTTGTTTTACTGTAAATATCCTTCATCACCTGAATCAGATTATGTTCATCACGAAAGCGAACCGTTTCAAAATGATCCATCAGGTCAAAAATCAGATATTTCTGCAACATGGACAGCATTTCATCCATACTGTGTGTCATGCTTAGAAATTCCTGCATATTTACTTTAATGACATCATACTGATTACGATGTTTTTCATAGGATTCTGCTTTTCTGATTTTGAGCGATTTAAATAATTCAGCCGAATCCTCTCCACGAGCATAGTAAGCGGCCAGCATATCCGCCGCCATCGATTTTCCAAAACGTCGCGGACGGCTGACACACACAAATTTCTGACGGGTATTAAGAGCTACATTTGTTTTTTCAATCAAACCGGTTTTATCCACATAAATTTTCGAATTCAGGCTTTCCTGAAACCCTTTGTTTCCCGGATTCAGATAACTTCCCATACAAAAACCTCCCGTCAAATTTTTATATAATTTATTTTACTCGATTCCCACAGCTATCACAAGGACAGGTTTAAATCTACTCCAAGGATTGAATATGGCTTGTTACTGTTCACTCCGTGACCAGTAACCGCTCCGCGATGCACAGAAATCATGCATTCGCATGATTTCGCGCCGCAATTCTCGGGTTTTCTGTGAACTTTGTTCACAAAAAACACCTCGCGGAATGTTACCAGTGAACAGTAACTATGGCTTTTCAAACTGGAAATCATTACTTTCTACATAACGTGTTTCCTAAAATGATGATTACCACCACATTAACCAAAATAATCCCCAATGCAATATATACAAAAAATGCAGGCAAAACATTTTCACAAGACAAAAATTAAGCTATTTTTTCACTCCTTGCTTTGTAAATGCTTATGCAGCAAAAATTCTGTTGGAATAATTGTGAGTACCATAATTCCCAGTTGTAAAAACACCAAATACACAGAAATCATTTCGAAGTTTGTGTCGTCTTTCATTAAAATCAAAATAAAAATCGATAATATCGTCAGAATGATTCCTAAAACAAAGTTTAACCTCCCCAACATCTGTGTGCATATTTCCATGTTTCATCATTCATCCTTGACATAGTACTTCGATATCCTGACATTCCCTGTCGATCTTTAGGAGGCTTATTCTTCCACGTATATCCTAATATAATCATAGATAACGGTACTAAAAGTGAACAAATACATAAAAATATAAACATCACAGCGACCTCCTTTCTGTCAATTCCATAAACTAAAAATCATTATTTTCTGCATAGCGTGTTTCCTAAAATAATAATTACCACGACATCAACCACAATAATTCCCACTGCAATATATACAAAAAATGCAGGCAGAACACTTTCAAACAACCCCATAATTAATATAAGAATTGATATAATAGACATTCCAATTCCCATTGTTCTGCATAACTTCTTTTCATCATATTTTTCCTTTTCTGTTTTTGAAGCTGTATTATATCCGGAAATAACCCAACTCCCGTGTCCAGAAATTAAAACTATAGAAAGTACAGCAAATATCACAAAAACAATCCATACTACCCAGTCAGGACCGGATGATAAATCTGCTAATTTCATCTATATGCACCTCCTTAACTTCCGAAGAACTTTCTACTCTTTCTCTACACAGAAAGAAAAAACATTTGGAACCGCATCTTTTCCAAAAGTCTTTAGTGCCATCCGATACATTGCTTTCGCATGAATCCTGTCATGCCAGATAAATCTCCGCAGTACCTTCCGCAATGACCATTCTTCATCATAGCTCCCAAGATAAACTTTATTTTCCAGAAAGTTCTGTTTCTGCTCTAGCAATTCAAATCCATGATTTCTACATTCCTCAATAGTTCCGTTATTATCTGCCTGAACCCCGATTTCTCTGAAGTAATATGCATTAACATTTTTCGTATGCTCATACATTTCCCGCGCCGTACGCGGAATTTCGCCGTAAAAAGTAGTTCTAACTGGCAAAACACTTTTATCTTTATTTGGTATCGCCCGATACAACGTCAAAAAATCATTGGCAGATTTCATAGCAAGTGCTTTTAGTGCTTCATATTCAGCCAATCTTAGCGGCTTCTTCTCTTCATCAAAAAGTACATCTGAGTCTGCATCTGAAATGGTAAGTTCAGATGCTTTTTCCTGAATAATCTCAGACTCCAGAATATCCGAAATCAGATCACCTTTCCACTTTAAGTAAGACATAATTTCAGACGGCATTTTTTGAATTGCTTCGCTCCTAGACTTGCCTCTTGTGAACGCCCCAACAAAATTGGACGAATACAAGATTGTGTCATCGCCATTGTGTTCCCAGACACAGTTTACTTTCATAAAATAGTTACCTCCAATTTGAATTATAGGTTCAATTCAAACATTTATATTCTGTCCATCCCGTATTTTCGTAAAGCATTTGTTTTGCTTCGGCAAACCACAATTTATCTTTGACTTATTCTACCATAGTTCATCGTAAAATACTATAAACGTTCCCTTTAGTTTTGTATCGCTTATATAACAGAAAAACCCCGGAACCTTACGGTTCCGGGGTATCTTACGCTTGGACACATGTACCTTGCGGTACGCAATATATTTAAATTAGAAGTTATGCTATAATTATTCGATAACTGTAGCAACACGTCCTGATCCAACAGTACGTCCACCTTCACGATATCAGACTGGCGTATTGCGGTGTGCAAATGATGATTTTTCGTGTGATTTGTGGGGGAAAGTCCGGATTTTCCACTGTATCCGTGTGGTTTTTGGGGATTTTGTTATCATGGTGTTATCACTGACTTATCTTTTATAAACGACAATTCCCTTATTATTAAATTTTCTTATTCCATCCCTTTCTTGCTGGAAAACTCTTACTTCATTAAAATTATCTCTTCCTCCAAGTTTAAAAGCACTGCTGGCAATATTCTTTGTATTTAATGGATTAGTTGTGGCATAAACATTTACTTTTTTTATATTATTATTTAAGCTCCTGACTTCATTAACAACGCACCTTACTAATTCAGGACTATCATATCTGTTAACATCATTAGTATTATTACGCGATATTAATAATGTCGGTATATTTTTCTTTATTTCCGGTAATTGGCTCAATGAAAGAGGATATGTATCAGAAATCATTACATTCACTTCATCTGTTTCATGCGAAAAATTTGATTTACTTACTGAAATGGTATCATTTTCTTTTTTATCAAACTCTCCGCAATTATATTTATCGAACGTATCATTCAGCACCAGTTTAAATTGCATATATATCGGCACCTGAATAAGGTTACATTCCGAGTACCCCAATATCTTTGAACATATCCGATACCACCCATATCTGTACTGTTTATAATAGTTTCCTCTATTAAACATATATGTTTTATTCCACTTTCTAATTATAAACAATACTACTATTAAAAAGAAAACACCAATTGCCCAATCTCCACCTTTCCAGGCAAAGTAAAAAATATAATCACATATTTTTTGTGACGCTTCCAGCTTAGGCGGGGTCTTTATTAACTCTGTAATTTTAAATATTCTCGGAGCAAAGAACACACCAACAAGCAACAGAAGTTGTAATATTGGTCTGATATTATTTTTTATCCTTTCATAAATTGATTTCATTCCATTTTACCTCACATATTTTTTTCGGGCAAAGCTTTCCTTTTTGCATTCTCCATATGCTGAATGCTTTACGTCCGGCAATGATATGATATTGTACCCCTTTAGGATCTTCTTTACCAATACGTTTCCAATTTTTTAAATCTATAATTGAATAATGTGGTATATCTTCCGGATGTGTATGCCATTCCCCCCAATATGCATACACACCATTATTTTCATTATACAATTTTTCAAAATATTTTAAATGCCCTTCATCTTTTCTGGTATATCTGGTTCTGGTACATATATCATTTTTTAATGGTTTAGATATATACTCAAGAATTATATTTTCATTATTCAGATTTTCCCGTCCGACTATAATTCCACCTTTCTCTGGATCATAATCATTCTTCTGGATCTGACTATATATTTCTTCCAATATTTGATCGCATATCTTTATTTTTCTGTTTTTACTTTCCGTTACAATCATTACATACACCACAATTAATATTTACAAATTGCTTACCAGTCAATATTTTAATCTGTTCCTGTTGTCGCAAATATCGGCCAGATGTTTCCAGATTATGTTTTTCCAGATAGTCACTATCTCCTTTTAAAGATATCAGTAAATTGTCATCGAGGTTTTCTTCAAAATATTTTTGACCATCTTTAAACAAAGTAACATTGTTTTTAGTGAAACCAAATTTCCATATGGCACGTAAGTCTTTCCACACCCTCCCGCACTTTCCGTTATAATCTGTCCCCTCATGCAGTACGATGTTTTGTCATATAGTTCTCCTGTTTCTTCATCCCGGTCAAAAAAACACTCATAACATCCACAATTTCCATATTTTATATATGCAGCATGATTTCCAATACCATATACTTCATTCCACAAATAAACAACCGGCACTTTGATTTTGTTATTTTGTATCCATGAATTAATCCAACGATTTAAATTATGATTTCCTGCCGCTGAGATAATCAGATTATAGTCTTCAAAATTAATATCTTCTTCTGTAATTGCATCTTCAATTCTTTCCGCCAACGTCGTTATCTTTACTTCCGGAATATTTTTTTTGTATATATGTGTTCAAGCTTCGCACTTGTAACGATTAACATATTCCATTCCCAACACATGCCTGAATATATTTTCTTCCGTCAACTTCTCATAATCAACAATAGTAAGATCCTCATATCCTGCTTTTGCGAGCTCGCATATAACATGTCCACCAATCGAACCGCAGCCTATTATAAGTATTCTGTTTTTATAGTTTTCGCTGTCCTGTTCTGTTACACGCTTCATCAAAAACTTTTTATCAGCTCTTTCCATAAGCAACGGCTGCAGTTCTTCTACTTTTTCCAGAGAAGTCTCTTTTAACCTGCCACCTTTTATATACATTCCTACAAGATGTGTCTGTCCTGATGGCTGATGAATTTCAAACACAACAATTCTATCTTGTCGAGAACGTGGCATAATTGAAGCAAGTTCTCCCTCCGGCACAAAATGTAAAAGAGCATTCAAATAATCTATCGACAGTTTTTTTTCTTATGTCCGGTGGAAAAATATATTTTTCAGAATATATTACAAAATATGCTATATTCATGACCGGCGTTTTTTCCAGATTCCAACGTTTTAAACTTTCAACATTTTCTCCAATATAAATCGGTGCTTTTTTGCATCTCTTTATATACTCTATCTGTTTTTCTTTTTTCCTTTTGGAACTTTTTTTAATGCCCCCTTTTACGATACGATTTTTTCTATCTGTTTCCACTGCCAAATGTGCAATTCTGCAATCTTTCAGTTGAGCCCAGTATAATTCAAATTCATTTATAAAATCGTTTTTATTTTCTCCAGAAAAACCTTGTTTCAAAATTGTCTGTGCACGCAATAATGATTGCATCATAATTCCAGGTAAATTCTGATCTATCAAAATACCTTCCGTTTCAAACAAACACAGTTTTCCTTTATTATCTATATGCGGCATATAAACAAGTTCATTATAATCTGCAACATATATATCCACTAAATCTCTATACCATTTTTCCGGAACTGCTATATATACAACAAACGATTCTCTTTCATTTATTACCAGTTCTCCCTGCAAAACTGTCTGATAGACATTTTCAAATAATTTAGCCTCTTTTATAATGCTTACATTTTTTATAACATCACTTTCCTGTAAGATTCGTTTGAGTTCTTCTGGTGAAAACATCTTAATCTACTCCTGATGCACTTGTTGAAGGTATAAAATTCATTTGTTTTTTGGCTGCATTTTTCTTTTCCGGAATCGGGAAATCATCTCCAAAAATTTTACTCAGCATCTTACACTGTTCCACTTCATCTGTTTCACTTTTTACAGCTTCCAGATCATCAACCAAATCATCAATCTTTTCTTTAAAATCTGTCATATAATTATCTGACATCTTTCTGAAGAGATTAACATCGGATTCAAAGTTCAATGAAGAAGGCAAATTGTATTCTATAGTATATATTAATCGTCCATTTTCATTCACTTCTTTAAACACAAACAGCTTTTGAATTTCTTTTGCAAAACTAATCACAGCCTGTAAATCATCATAACAATATTTTTCTTCTATATAATCATATTTTTTGAAGCTTCAAATGATCTACAGCAATTAACGTAATTGCTATGCTTGGTGGTTCTGCATTTCCCGAACTACTGAATTTCTTATTTTTCCAACGTTTTATATATCTTACTACTCTGCGAAATTGTTCGCGATCTTCTTTGTTATCATCACCTTTATATTTATCATTAACATATTCTACAAGCCCGACCGGATCAGATTTCTCCCAGCATGTTTCTTCTGAATCCCTGTTTTTTCCACGTGCAAGATATAACTGACTGTCAGAATCATCTTTGTCTTCATAAACGTAAGTAACTAAATCCACATGATATGCAGCTTCGCCATCTTTCTTGTATGTTACTGTCACACATGGTTTTTTTATTTTTGCGCCATACTCAGTATGATTTTTTAACAGATCTCTTATTTTCTCTTTCAGGTCCATTGGTTCATAATCATCACGATTAACATGAAAACGTAAACCTACATCTATATCATATTCTTTATCCAGTGGTTCAACCCCCAGATGCATACTATAACTTCCCTGATTGTACTCATCAAATGCAGGCATATCGTCATCATTTCTTAATATACCTAATAAAATATCTCTTTTTTCTTTCAGTTCACTTTTAACGTCATAATCCATTTTTATTACTTTGTTAAATTCTTTAAAATATGTCTGCAAACTCATTTTCCGCGCTCCTTCCTTAGCACTCTCTTTTGTTGAGTGCTGATAATTATCAGTATATCATTCTTTCCGATTAAAACAAGTTACACTATCACTGAAATTTTTTTTCAAATCTCCAAGCTATATTGTTCATTCTGCAAATAATCCTCCAGTTGATGCAATTTATCTTCTCGGAATTCTTCATCTTTTTTCATTTTCTTTATTGTGCATTCCCACACAATTACTACTTTGACTTTTTTACGCATCAATTCTTTTCGAACATATTCATCCCTCTTTATATTTGCGTCAAACTTTTTCTGCCAGATTCTACCCTTGATTTTGGCATGTAAGCATATTTGCATCCCTCGTGCCTGTGCCAGAAACACCCATGTACAAAAATTGCTGTATTGTATTTTCTCATGTATATATCCGGATGCCCCGGCACACTTTTTGAATTCACGCCATATCTGTAACCTCTGGCAAACAATAATTTTCTCAGATATATTTCCGGCTTCGTATTCTTGGAATGTATCGCTGCCATATTTTTGCTACGTTCTTCTGGACTCTTGATGTCCATATTATCCCTCGATTCCTGTATATACTTCACAAAACGTGCAATGGTCCAGATTCTGTCCCGTCTGTCTTTCGGATAAGATACAATATATGGTTCCGGAACTACTAATACTACATTTTCAGCCTGCATCTCATCCATCTGTGCTCCTGAGATTCCCTGTTGTAACGTACAAAGATATTTGGGTGAATCTTTTAATCTGTTCGCCTCATTCAAGACCTGTCTCCAACGATCTTTACATGTAGTTTTAGCTGCAAGCGTTACCAGTTTCTGAATATCAAAACTGCTGTTATGGTATGCCTCTCCTGAAGGAAATATAAAATCTGGTTTCTTGTTTCCTTCTGTCACCGCCTGAGCTGAATACTGAATGGCATTTCCATCAAATATCGCAGCAAGATGATGTTCAAGACTTTTTCCTGCTCTGCTCTTTCTTCTGTTCAAGACCATATTTGCAACTTTTACAAATTCATCCACATCTGAAAATCCCTTAGTTATAATGTCTCCATATCTTGCATACTCCAGAGCACGAAACAGCGTATACTCCATATTAGTCCAGTCAATTATTTTCCTGTCCGGATTTGTCTGTATATATTCAATATGATCATAAGCTCTGTCCTGTATATATCTTGCAGTAGCTGACATTTCTTCTGACGTTGGAAAATCCACCTCAAGATTTGCTATAAATTCCTGAATTGCTATTTGTTCCTGTGCTTCTGCCCGGACATTTTCAACATTTATCAAACTGTTTGTTTCTGTCGGACTGATGCCAAACGCATTAAGAAATTCCTCAATTTCCTCTTCTGTATCCAAGAAATATCCACTGTAGTTTTCTTCTGCCTGTTTTGTAAAAACAAACAACGAACCTGTCTGATTTATATGCAGGAACGGAAATCCTCGTCCAAATCTTGTTATTCTAAATTCGTTTTTACTTGCATAATAAGTAAAACAGCTTTCCGTTTCAAAATCATTCTGCCATTTTATTTTTACAGTCCTTTTAGGTATTCCCTCCTGTTCAAGCTGTTCTCTGGAGAACAACATTTCCATCGCAGTTTTTGAAATCAGGATTCCCGACTGATGAGCACCGGTCGCACCTGTATCATTTGCCGAAAGAAATTTGCAAAAGCTTTTTTCACTGTTTAACACTGATGTTATCGCAATTTCCGCATAGCCTACTGACATTTAAATCACCTTCCTCTGTATATCCTGTTCTTTCTCATTATCCATTGTTTCAATGTTGTTAACTATCAGTTTGCAACTTCTCCCATTAATGGAACGACTACAGAGTTTCCAAATTGCTTATATGCCTGTGTATCCGAAACAGGAATCTTAAATGTATCCGGGAATCCCTGCAATCTTGCACATTCTCTCGGAGTCAACCTTCTCGGATTCTTTCCTTCCTGTGCAATAAGCACTTCCGATCCATCTTTGTAATACCTAGCACTCAATGTCCGGGACACTCCATCCAAAGGTGCTATTCCATATCCAAACCCATTACCGGCTGCCCGATGCTTTGCTGCGTAATTCTGCAGATATGTCCACAATTTATCAGACAATGTGTATTTATCTGCAACCTCTTCATCAAGAATATCTCTCATAACAGGTTTTGGAACATGTGGTGTAAGATTAAACTCAAAATCAATTTTATCTCCATAGCGTTCTCTGTCAAATCCTACAATTAATATTCTCTCTCTGTGCTGAGGAACATAATTCTGTCCATCCAGAACTTTATAGAAAATTTCATAGTCCAACTCTTCCAGTGACTCTCTGATTACCTGAAAAGTTCTTCCTTTATCATGGCTGCATAAATTTTTAACATTTTCAAGCATAAATGCTTTTGGTCTTTTTTCTTTCAATATCCTGCAGACATCAAAAAACAATGTGCCCTGTGTTTTATCCTCAAATCCAGTAGCTCTTCCCATACTGTTTTTCTTTGATACCCCGGCTATTGAAAAAGGCTGACACGGAAATCCGGCAACCAGAATGTCATGATCCGGAATATCTGCAGCATTAACTTTTGTAATATCCCCTTCCGGCTGTTCTCCAAAATTTGCAAAATAGGTCTGCTGACTGTATTTGTTCCATTCACTCGAATAAACACATTGACCGCCGGCCCGGTCAAATGCAATACGCATACCACCAATCCCGGCAAAAAGATCAATAAATGTAAATTTTTTCTCTTTTCCTGTATTCTTCTTCTTTTTTACATCACTCATATAATATGCTACTGCTTCTCTAACACAGTCCTGCATACTCAGTTCATTCTTTTCTGAATAAGAATTCAATTCATTATATAACTCATCGTCTACTCTTATATGTACCTGTCTCATTCTCATCACTCCTGGGAATATATTTATACCTGTTTTTTCCCTATTATACTCTAATGCAATTTAAAAAGCAAGCGAAAATACGAACATACTTCGTTTGCTTTTTCCCTTTTATTGATTATCCACTACTATGAATATATAATTTTCATAACACTTTCTTCTGCGATATTCTTAATATTATTCATCCTCCTCACCCATTCCATCTGTTTCTGCCTCTTTAGTTCTTCCGTCACTCCCCACTGTTCAGCCATCTGTTCTACCAACATCTCAACTTTTTCTCTTACTTCTTTATCAACCTGATTCAGATGTTCCGTCAATTTCCCGGTCGGTACCAAATACTGATACCTTGCACTCCGGTGCTCCTTCAGAAACTGTTTTCGCATTATTCCATACTTCCCATATGTAGGTTCTTCCTCATTGATTTCCAAATCTGGCAGATAATAATCTCCATGCAGTGTGTAGTTCAGTCCGTTCTTTTCATCATAAATCTGTTTCTTCATATTCTTACAACTCCATTCCTCTGTACTTTGCTTTATTCTTCTTAATTTTTGCATTGTGTTCTTCACTTCGTTCTCTTGCCCATTGTATACGGTCACCTATTTTTTTCGGCATCTGCTCTTTCTGTTTTTTCGCTTCAAGTTCCGTCTGCAGCCGGATATCGTCCTGCACCAGTCGTTCTACCATATCTTTCCCCAACATGCGTAAAAGTCGGTTATACCTGTCTGCAATTCCCTGCAGTATTTCTTTCTCACCAGACAATTTCTGATAATCTTTCTGAACTTCTGCCAGTTCCTTTTTTGTTTTTTCATGCTCTTGCTTTTTCTTCTGAAACTTACTTTTCCAACTATCTCTTTCTCTTGTGAGTTCTTTCACCAGTGCAGCCATCGCACCGATTTTGTTTTTCATTTCAATGAATAATGGTTTTATTTTCTTATCCCGGTAAGTTACCGCACGTTCCAATGCTGTAGCTTCCGGCAGAAATGTTTTGATCATTCCATATTCTTTTATTTCCTTACTGACATTATCCATCACTGGTTGCAGGAATTCTCTTCTGTCTTCCAGTTTTTTCAATTCCGTTTCTGCTTTCTCCGCACGTTTTTCCGCTATCTCTTTATCTTTCTGGAACTGAATTTTTTCTTCTTCCAGTAGCTTAATATCTGCCCTTGCTTCTACAATCTGAGAAGTCAATCCTTCATTCTCCACTGTCAGATTTTCTTTTTCCTGTTCCAATTCCTGCACTTCCTTTTTGCGTTCTTTTTTCTTGAAATTGTAAACATCCAGATGTTCTTCATGTGTACCTTTCTGTTCCCACTCAATTCCATGCTGTTTTGCAATTTCAGCCAGCACTTCCTTTTCATGATTTATCCACTGATTCAGTTCTGTATCATGCTTATTTCCACCTTGAAATCCAAGACTTTTCAATGCCTGCTTCAGTGAAACTCTGGTATCCATTCCTTTTCCCTTCCAGTTGGTCACATAAGGAACAAAGTCAATATGCAGATGCAGAGTAGCTTCGTCCTGATGCAGATAGCAGCTAAATACCCGAAGTGTCGGATTCCGTTTCTGGAAGTCTTTCACATATTCGTCCAGTACCTTTACAGCCAGATTTCCTTCTAACGTTCCCACTGCCATATCCTCACGATTACCAATCTGGAATATTACTTCATGGAACAGCTTCTCCTGTTTGCCCTGTCGGATTTTTTCATAATAATTTGCAATCTGCCGGTCCTTTCTTTTCCCGACATTGTATCTCTCCGTAGCATCGTCAAATAGTTCCTTATAAACTTCTTTCAGATTTTCATTCTGGTAACAAATATTCAATTGTACTCTGTCCGGATCTACATTCTCTGCTACAAAATCCCGTCTGTTATGAGCCAGTGAACCGGCTCCGATCATGCCACTGATTGTCCGTTTCATCATAAATTTTTTCACCTCTTTTCTGTTTGAGTGCCAGATATGGCACATAATTTTTATTTACACCAGACATGGCGATATTTAAGAAACTTTCGCCGGATACGGCGGTTTTGTTACTTTTGTCAAAAGTAACGCAAAAGCACTTCGACAGCCGTACCGTCCATCAAAAGTACCTTGCGCTGCCGGGGGCAAAATGGCCCGGTAGATGTCTAATCTGCACCAACTAAAGCGGAACGGAGACCATTATTCTCCCATTGGTCGGATTACTTCTGCGTTACTCGCTTAGCTAATCTATTACTGTATTCTCGCCCGGATATATTCCAGATCTCCGCAGTACGGTGTTCCTACCAGATACCATTCCCTTGCCGGATTCATCTCCATTCTGGTCTGCACCCACTAATCATCAATCAGTACTTCCAGGCATTCCCCACAATGAAATCCTGTATCAATCCATAAATCTGATGACAATAAACCATATCTGTTATTACTGCTGTTATAACCTAATCTTCCTTCTCTCATTGCTTTATGCTCCTTTCTGTTATCCTGCTGTAAGGAGGCCCTGATTCAGCTCCCTTTCGCCAACTTGTAATTCGCCTATAAATAATCGGGTAATCTATAACCTCCCGGCTGCACCTTACATACTTCGCCTTGTCTGATATTTACAGGTGCGTGACACGCTCCTGTTATAAAGTGATCAGCAAGAATCTCTACCAACGTAAATTTTCCGGTATTCCCTTCCTTTCCAGGTATTCCTGCCTGGACTTTTCTCTTTCTTCCTCTGTTGGTGCTGTTTTGTACTTGCTGTATAGCTCCCGATCTACCATTGCATTCAGTTTCTTTTCTAATCCTTTCCTTATTCTTTCTTCGCCCTCGGTAATTCTCCATCAAAAAATACTGCAAAAGCTGAAAGAATACTCGTATGGAATCTGCACATTTCTATTTTTCATCTGATTTCCTTTCAAGGTGGCAAGATGCCCTATTCTTAAGTTATGGTCATCTTGCCATCTTCCTTTTTCTACTCTGACAGCATCCAATACCACTGATTTCCACGTTTTACAGAATCTATTCCCAGTTCCATTTTGGCATTTCTCAGTGTTTTCTTTTTAATTCCCAGTTTTTCTGCTTCTTCCTCTATTTTCTTTTGTGCCATACCTCCATCAGCCAGTATCTCAAGCAGAAATTCTTTTGCTTTCCGGGTTTTCTGTCCTTTTCCCTCTCCATTAAGCAATTCATCTGCACTAATGTCATATTCACCAATCCATTCAAATCCGTTGTTTTTATCCAGACGGAACGCAATAGCTTTGCCTTCCGGTGCCAGGGAACTCTTTGTATGGCACACAACTCTTACTTCCGGTTCGTCCTTAATTCGTCCGACAATCAAAACGCTTCTTGCAGCTGCCTGGAAATCAATAGAACCAAGTCCCCGGTAAGAAGATTTTCCGTTACTGTTCTTGTTCATGTGTCCAATCAGGATAATCGCACAATGATATTTCTCCGCCAGGACCGCTATGAGTTTCATCAAAGGACGGATTTCATTAGCTCTGTGCATATCTACCTCTGCTCCAAGGAATCCCTGAATTGGGTCAAGTACAACCATTCTGGCTTTTGTCTGCACGATTGCTTCTTCCAACCGGACATCTGCCATCGTCAGCGGCTGCTCACTGTCATCGATGACCATGACCTTTGTACAGTCTGCACCTGCAGCAAGTAATCTTGGTTTTATTGTATCTCCAAGGCCATCTTCTGCAGTCTGGTAGATTACATTTACTGGTGCCTCCAAATGCTGTGTTGACGCATTGTTTTCAATATTTTCTGCATCTACCATATCGCTTTCACTATCAGTATCTATCCTTTTATCTTTTTTTAAATCAGCTGGAAGAATAGACTCTCCTCTGGTTAGTTTTGCAATAATCTGAAGCACCATTGTCGTCTTTCCTTCTCCCGGATCTCCCTGTATAATTGTTACTTTTCCATAAGGAATAAATGGATAAAGCAGCCATTCAATCTGCTCCACTTCCACCGTATCCATGTTGATGAGTTTTAGTTCCGGTTCCAGCCTTTTCTGTACTGTTTTATTTGTTTCTGTTCTTTTGTTTTCCATCAAATCCTCCTTATTTTCCCGTTGAAAGAAAGAGTGGTTTTTGATAGAATACTCATAGAAGTTTTTTGGAAGAGTATTCTACCAATCCCTGCCTTTAGGTGTTTGCCGACACTTAAAGGCTTTTTTATTCCGCTTTCATTCCAGCCATTGTTATTGTGATAAGCCGAATCACTTCCAATAAATCCTCCGACACATCTTCTCCCTTTTTCAGACGTTTCAGCTCACTCAGTACCTTTTCAAGTTCCTTCTTCAAAGCTTTATACACCCTGGGATTTCCTGTAACCACAACTTCTTTTTCCTGCAGTCTTCGGATAATATATTCTTGTTTGGTTAATCCGATAGCCGTACTGCCGTCTCCAGAAGTTCATCTTCTTCCGGTGACATCCGAAATGCTACAACTTTATTTCTCCAACGTCCCTGCTGATCCAGACATTTAGCCGACATTTGCAAGTTCTCCTTCCACTTCATTTAATTCTTCTTCCATATTTTCCGCATCCAGCTGCTCTGCCATGTCCTGCTGTACCGACGGGAATAGATGTGCATACCGGTAAGTAATCTTTTCTGCTGAATGTCCAACCCTTTTTCCGATTGCCAATGCGGTATATCCCATATTGATCAGCAAGGATACATGACTATGCCTGAGATCATGAACTCTGATTTTCTTTACCCCACTCGCTTTGCAGCCTCTTTCCATCTCGTGATTCAGGTAATATTTTGTCACAGGAAAAATGCGGTCGTCAGACTTTAAACTGTAATATAATTTCAGGCAGTCCTGCATTTCATCACACAGGAACTGTGGCATTATGACTGTCCGTACACTGTTCTTTGTCTTTGGCGTACTGATTACATCTTTTCCCTTCAAACGCTGATAGGACTTATTGATCCGAAGCGTTTTCTTTTTGAAATTAAAATCTGCCGGTGTTAAAGCAAGCAGCTCACCGGAACGAATCCCACACCAGTAAAGCAGTTGAAAAGCATAGTAGGAAAGAGGTTTGTCCATCATTTCTTCTGCAAACCGCTTATATTCTTCTTTTGTCCAGAACAACATTTCCTTGCCTTCTTCTTCTCCCAGTGCCCCTGCTTTTCTCGCAGGATTAGTGTCTAAGGTCGTAATATTTCACTGCATGATTGAAATGGTGCTTAACTGTCCATGTATCGTTTTCAGATACGTTGGCGAAAGCGCTTTTCCTGTCTTCGTTTTCAGTTTTCTCATCTGGTTATGCCAGTCCATCACATCTTTCGCTGTAATTTCTGATACTTTTCGCTTTCCAAGATACGGAAGAATCTTTTTCTGAATAATATTTTCTTTTGTAAGCCAGGTACTCTGCTTCAAAGAAGGTCTGACATCTTCTTCATACATAGTGCAAAAGCTTTCCATTGTCATATCCACGCTTGCTTTCTTCTGTAATTTGAATTGTAATTCCCAGTCCGCAGCTTCTTTTCTTGTAGAAAATCCTCGTTTGCATTTCTGTTTTCTTGCACCTGTCCAGTCCTGATAGCGGATCATTACATACCAGGTGCCATTGTTGTTCTTGTAAATTGCCATTCCTAATTCCTCCCATCATTTGATCTGGTCCCATAGAACTGCTCATAGAAATATTTCCGGTCAACCTTTCCTGCAATGGTCTGACATCCCATCGCCTGTAACTCCCTGTTTAGCCTTTTCATCAGCTGTATGCGTAGGATTCTGATACTTCCAGGACTTCCATGACCTCTTTCACATTCATAAACATTTTACTCATAGAAAATTTCTCCTTTCTTTTTACTATACTATTTTGTATTGGTCGAATTATACTATACTATTCTGTATGGGTCAAGTACTTTCAATACATTTACCCATACTTTTTTGTATGGATTTTCTTGTCTCTACCATTTGGATATGCTATACTCAACCTATCAAGAAGAAGACAGGAGATATAGCATATGGCAATAGGCGAAAGAATCCACCATTTCAGACTTCTGCGTGGTTTCACGCAGAAATATTTGGGGCAACAGCTGGGATTCAGTGATTCACAGGCTGATGTCCGCATTGCACAGTATGAAAAAGGGGCACGCAGTCCAAAAGAAAAATATCTGAACGCATTGGCTGATATTTTTGAAGTATCCCCTCATGCTCTTGCTGTCCCGGATATTGACAGTTACGTTGGACTGATGCATACCTTATTTACCTTAGAAGACCTTTACGGACTTCACATTGATGAGATTGACGGAGAACTTTGTCTCCGGCTGGACAAGTCCAAGGGAACCACCTACCTTTCCATGTTCGATATGTTCCATGCGTGGCAGGAACAGGCAGAAAAACTCAAATCCGGCGAGATCACTCAGGAAGAATATGATCAGTGGCGTTACAACTATCCAAAAAACGCAAAATAAAATCCGACGAAAAAAGGCCTTACCAAATTGATTTCACTCAATTCAGTAAGACCTTTTTTGTCGGTTTAACACATATTACTCGATAACCACAGGATACCTGATAAATAATACCAAAATATCCAGTGTTATCATTTTGTTATCAAATAGAACTTTATCTGCCCGGAAACGCCCTGTTTATAAGGCTTTCCAGAAATTTTTATTTATTCAAACTCGCAAAGTTCTATCTGCTTTGCAGTGTTTCTCTGGTGTTTCAGTCTCAAAGCAGTTCATTTATGAACTGTTTTGTATGGTTTCTCTATGTTTTCATCTAATTGTATTGTCATTTTATTGTCAGTAATATGCTATATATTTCAATAACTAATAGTCTTAAATACTATAATACCTATAAAGCACTTCAATCCCCCTACAAACTGTAATTTTTTATTAAAATGAACTTTACATTCTTATTGCCTTATCACAGTCAATTCTAAGATTAACTGCTTATATAGGGAACTAAAAAAACAAATATACCCAGCGCCATCAAAAATATACTCATAAAAAAATAACGTGGTAAAAATCGTT
>ENA-OQAA01000758-OQAA01000758.1-human-gut-metagenome-genome-assembly--contig:-NODE-758-length-20365-cov-2.462200_pt1 | contig 20365 bp, 22 predicted proteins | sample MGYA00242489_ERZ504515 | MGnify/ENA primary metagenome ERZ504515 (study PRJEB26092, sample SAMD00036237) | human gut metagenome | host: Homo sapiens | study: EMG produced TPA metagenomics assembly of... | reverse complement strand
CGCAAGGAAACGGTATTCAGCATCAGCCGCGAATACGGCATTACCGAAGCCGAACTCATAGCCGCCAATCCCGAATTGCGGGGCGAGAACAAGATAAAGAAAGGTTCGTTCCTCTGTATCCCCTATCCGTCCTCTCCTTCTGCAACGCAGCAGGATACACCCCGGCAGGCCGCACCGAGCGACAGCGAACTGTTCAGTGAAAACACCAGAAGCAGCAAGCGCATCAATGTCATCAAGCTGCCGTAGTCCTTCCTTTCCTGCCCGACGGGGCAAGCAAAAGCGAGTCTGCCAAAATGGTGGAATATTACGAAGGATTCCTTATGGCGGTAGACAGCCTGAAGCGCACAGGCACTTCCATAGACCTTTATACTTACAGTACCGGTCCTGCCACATCCTCCCTGAACTCCATACTCGGCAAAAGCGAGATGAAGGACATGGATATTATCTTCGGCCCGTTGCACCAGCAGCATATCAAGCCTTTGGCCGATTTTGCCGACAAGCACGACATACGGCTGGTGATACCGTTTACGTCTAAAGACAATACCGTATTCCGCAATCCGTCGGTATACCAAATCAATACTCCCCAATCCTACCTTTATTCGGAAGTGTACGACCACTTTGTACGCCAGTTTCCCAACGCCAACGTTATCTTTATCGAGGCAAGCCAGGGAACCAGAGAGAAGGCGGACTTCATCAAGGGATTGAAAGAGGAGTTGCGCAACCGTTCCATACCTACAAAATCACTGAAAGAGGATGCTACCGTGGAGTCCTTGAAAGCCGTATTGCGTGCCGACCGTGAAAATATATTCATCCCCACTTCCGGAAGCAACATCACACTGATCAAGATACTGCCGCAACTGACACTGCTGGTACGCGAGATGCCCGACAGCCGCATACATCTGTTCGGCTATCCGGAATGGCAGACTTACACCAAAGACCATCTTGAAGCCTTCTTCGAACTGGATACATACTTCTACTCCTCGTTCTACACGAACAATCTGCTGCCGGCAGCCATTAACTTCACCAAGAGCTACCGCAAATGGTATGGCAAGGAGATGGACGAACGTTATCCCAAATTCGGCATGCTGGGTTTCGACACGGGCTACTTCTTCCTCAAAGGACTGTCGCGCTACGGTTCGGGATTTGAAAAGAACCTGGACAAAATGGACCTTGTCCCCATTCAGACCGGCTTCAAGTTCCAGCGTGTAAACAACTGGGGCGGATTTATCAACCGGAAAGTGTTCTTTGTACGCTTCACCAAGAATTTCGAACTGATAAAGCTCGACTTTGATTAAAGAAACGCCTTACAGCCATTTGGTTACAGTAATTCGCAATTGAAGAAAATGAAACTAAAAACAATTATAGGAACAGCACTCTTAGCAGGTACATGTGCTTTGCCGGCAAGCGCACAGATAGGCGAACAACGCCATAACTTTTCCGTGGGCATCAACGGCGGCATCAACCTGAATAGCGTAAGCTTCTCTCCCAGAGTCCGCCAGAACAACCTGATGGGTATCAACGGCGGAGTGACCGCCCGTTATATTTCCGAAAAGTATTTCAGCATGATATGCGGTGCGCAAATCGAGCTTAACTTCTCCCAACACGGTTGGGACGAATTTTATGAGGACTATCCCGAACTGCAATACACGCGGAAGATGAACTATCTGGAAATTCCCTTCCTTGCACATCTGGCATTCGGTAAGGACAGAGGTTTGCAGTTCTTCGTCCATGCCGGTCCGCAGATAGGCTTCTTGTTAGGAGACAGCTATACGATAAGCGGCGACTGGGACAACTACCCGGGACTGACCGTAGAACAGCATGACAAAGCCGTAGACAACAGGTTCGACTACGGCATCACAGGCGGAGCCGGCGTGGAACTCCGCACCAAAGCCGGAAATTTCCTGGTGGAAGGCAGATACTATTATGCCTTGTCCGACTTCTACAACAGTACCAAGAAGGACTACTTTTCCCGTTCGGCACACGGAGTCATCACCGCTAAAATCACTTATTTGTTCGATTTAAGGAAATAAAGAAAATAACGGTATAATCCGGATACAGAGATATAAAAAGCGGGGGCGAGTGTTGAATGTAACACTCGCCCGCTTTTTATACCGGACTGTCTGTCTTACCGGACAGACCTTTTCTCTTTATCTCAATCTGTCCGCAGCTTTCACCATCAACTCATCACGATAGATAGCGCGGAAAGCCAGATAATTCAGTATGATACATACGGCAGGCAGGCATAAAGCCCATCCCAACTGGAAAGCCATTGCATTCAAATCGTTTTTCAGGATAAACATAAACGCGAAGAAAGCAATGTAATAACCTATCAGCAAAAGACTGCCGAACACCGTCATACGAACCTGCAACATACGGTTACGGAACAGGAATATGGTGCATAACGCAATAATCGCACTCAACAGCAGAATGCCGAACAAACCCCATGTAGACTGGAAGTTTCCATCGGCCAAAGTCACGCCCAACGGCTTGAATACATGAGCCGCTATCCCATCCGGACCGATAAACTGTCCCACCGGCAAGCAAAGAGCCACAACCAGCAGGATAGCCACCAATAACAAATAAACGGATTGAATACGCTGTATCATTACTGCAATTTCTCTTTTTCCTTGGAAGGATTACGATAATATACCTTACCTTCAAGATATTCCTGAGTGGCAATCAATGTCGGTTTCGGCAACTTCTCATAATAACGGGAAATCTCAATCTGTTCGCGATTCTCGAATACCTCCTCAAGATTATCGTTGTAAGAAGCAAACTCGGCCAGCTTCTTGGAAAGGTCATTCTTGATTTCAACACTGATCTGATTGGCACGCTTACCAATAATCGCTACTGATTCATATACATTACCGGTATCCTCACACAACTCCATCATATCACGAGTCACCGTAGTAGTAGGAGCATTTGTCTTTCTGTAATCCATAAATTTCTATCTAAATTAATTTTATTCTACAACAATTGTTTCACTTTCTGTCAGTCCTTCAAAATCTTCTGCGCTTCCTTGAAGATGCGGTCGGCATCTTTCATGTATTTGCTTTCGGGAAACTCGTTTTTAAAGGCGTAATATTCGTCTACCGCTTCACGATAACGTTCCGCACGCTTGTCTTCCACACTATACACCGCCATTTCGTATTTGGCGCGCAGGATAAGGATGGACAAATCTTCACGCATATTGGTGTAAGGGTAATCCTTTAATGCGTTCTGTGCAGTGATAACGCAAGACTCATAATTATTTCCCAAATAATTTCCCAAATTATAATAGAGCTTGGCAGAGAGATATTCTTTCATAACCAGCTTGTCCTGCAAAGCGAATATCATGCTTTGGGCCTCGTCTTTCTTCGAGCTGTCAGGGAAATATTCGAGGAACATTTGCAGTTGCTGAATCGCACTGTATGTACCGGACTGGTCCAAACGGGGCTCCGGCGTATCCAGGAACAATGCCTTTCCGGCATGGAAACGCGCCAGTTCGGTAAACGTACCGCGCGGGTACACATTATAGTATTGGGTAAATGTCTGCGCGGCAGTCTGATAATCTTTCTGGTTATAATAGCTCATACCCAGCATGTAAAGAGACTCTTCCGCTTTATCAGTACCTTTAAGAATGGCAATCAACTCGTTCAGCAACGTGGCAGCACGACTGTACTGGCCTTTTGCGAAGTAATTCTTTGCCGCTTCATACTTGTATTCGTAGTCTGTGCTTTTCAGCAACTTGTTGTATTCTCCGCATGAGGAGAGCAGCAGTGCTGCAAGCAAAGTTATAAGGACGTTCTTCTTCATTACTTTTATTCAAATAATGTGCAAAGATAGAGGTTCGCATCGAATTAAACAAAGATACGCACCTTAATTTTTCAAAAAACAAAGATGAATGGGGTATCCCTACTTTGACACACTCCCTTTCATAACCTTCATACTGTCCTTTTTTTACAGTTTATACAAGTCGCTCGCAGCCAGCAAGTCCACCTTTTTCTCCGTCAATACCCGGATACAGTTTTCCATATCGTTAGGACGGATAATGACATTGGCAGTCTGCCCGTTGGCAAAGGAGTACATATATTCGATGAACACGCCTTCATCAGACAGGCAACGGAGCACCTTTGCCAATGAACCCGGAATGTTGGGACAACTGATTCCCACCACATCGGTCACATTGACGGCAAAATGATTATCCTTCAATGCCTTATACGCCTTATCAGGTTCGGAAACAATGCCGCGAAGAATACCGAAATCGGCATTCTCGGCTATACAGAGTGCAGAGAGATTGACACCCTCTTTGGCAAGAACTTCCGTCACTTCCGTAAGGCGACCGGACTTGTTTTCCAAAAAAATAGAAAGTTGTTTTGCTACCATAAGTTTACTATTTTACGATTTACAATTTACGATTGTCGATTACGCGCTTCGCTTTACCTACGCTGCGCTCGATGCTGCGCGGCTCTACCAGGCGGACATCCACGCCCAGACCCAGTACGCTTTGCAGGCGTGCGGTAAGCTTTTTCTTCAAAGCCAGCATCTTGTTGATTTCATCCGAGTAGTATTCCGGACGGACTTCCACTTGCAGTTCCATGGTATCCGTATTATTCTTACGGTCGACGAGCAACAGGTAATGCGGTTCGAATTCGGGCATTTCGAGAATGACGGATTCAATCTGCGTGGGGAATACATTCACGCCACGGATGATGAGCATATCATCGCTACGCCCGAGAATACGGTCCATACGCACCAGTGTACGGCCGCAGGGACATTTGTCGTAATGCAGGGCGGTAAGGTCTTTGGTGCGGTATCGCAGCAGCGGCATGCCCTCTTTGGTGAGGTGGGTAAACACCAGTTCGCCCGTCTCGCCCGGAGCAACCGGTTCAAGAGTGTTCGGGTCTACTATTTCGGGGAAATAATGGTCTTCGTTGAGATGCGTCCCATGCTGGCATTCGCACTCGTACCCCACGCCGGGGCCTGCTATTTCGCTCAGCCCGTAAATATCATAAGCCTTTATTCCCAACTTCGCCTCGATGTCGCGGCGCATATTCTCCGTCCACGGCTCTGCACCGAATGCACCGAACTTCAGCTTGAACTCCTCGCGCGGGAAACCGGAGTCCTTAATGGCATCCGCCAGATACAACGCATAAGAGGGCGTGCAGCAAAGCACCGTCGAACCAAAATCGTGCATCAGCGTAATCTGTTTCTCCGTATTGCCGCTGGACATCGGAATGACGGATGCGCCGATATTCTCAGCACCGGCATGCGCACCCAGTCCGCCGGTAAAAAGTCCGTATCCGTAGGATATCTGGAAAATGTCCGAGCTGCCCGCACCGTATGCCGTAAAAGCACGCGAGAGGCATTCCGACCACGCCGACAGGTCTTTACGCGTATACCCCACCACGGTAGGTTTCCCCGTTGTTCCGGAAGATGCGTGAATACGGACTATCTGACTCATGGGAACGGCACAAAGCCCGAAAGGATAATTGTCGCGAAGGTCGTATTTGGTGGTAAAAGGAAGTTTCACGATATCATCGATGCTGTTGATGTCATCGGGGGTAATGCCCAGTTCCTGCATTTTCCTGCGATAGAAAGGAGTGTCATGATACACACGCTCCACTGTTTTTTTAAGACGAATGCCCTGGATTTTACGAAGACTTTCGCGATCCATGCATTCGATACTCTCGTTCCAAATCATGTTTTTGTTGTATTACATTAATGGTTATTGCTAAATTGATACCGCAAAGTTATGTTTTACTTACTGATTTGCAAATTTTCAGCACAAAAACTTCAATATTCATCAAGGAGCAGAAAAAGATACGATATATTTACATTCTTCTCAGTCTGCCGAGTTCTTCTGCAATGATATCGGGAATGAGACTGACGTTTTTAGAGCCATTAAGTTGCTTTATTTTCATACCTTTCCTATCTTTGCCCGACAATCCTGATGAAATGAATAAATTCGAGTTAACATCCGCCTACCGCCCCACCGGCGACCAGCCGGAAGCAATCGCACAGCTCACCGAAGGAGTGCTTGAGGGAGTTCCCGCACAGACCTTGCTGGGCGTGACCGGCTCCGGAAAGACATTCACCATTGCCAACGTCATAGCCAACATTAACAACCTACGCTCATATTGAGCCACAACAAGACGCTGGCGGCACAACTCTACAGCGAGTTCAAGGGATTCTTCCCGAACAACGCAGTGGAATATTACGTATCCTATTACGACTATTACCAGCCCGAAGCCTACCTGCCCTCTTCGGACACCTATATAGAAAAGGACCTCGCTATCAACGACGAAATAGACAAGCTGCGGCTTGCCGCCACTTCCGCCCTGCTTTCCGGACGCAAGGACGTGGTGGTGGTATCTTCCGTATCGTGCATCTACGGTATGGGAAATCCGGCGGATTTCTATAACAACGTAATCGAAGTGCAGCAGGGAAAAACCTACAGCCGCAACGTATTCCTGCGCCGTCTTGTAGACAGCCTCTACGTCCGCAACGACATCGACCTGAACCGCGGCAACTTCCGTGTAAAGGGCGATACCGTAGACATCTACCTTGCATACGCCGACAACCTTCTGCGCATCGTTTTCTGGGGAGACGAGGTGGACAGCATCGAAGAGGTAGACCCCGTGAGCGGTGTTACAATCGCCCGTTTCGATGCTTACAAGATATACCCCGCCAACCTCTTCATGACTACCAAAGAAGCCACCCTGCGCGCCATCCACGAGATAGAGGACGACCTGCACAAGCAGGTGCAGTGGTTCGAAAGCGAAGGCCGTCCTTTCGAGGCAAAGCGTCTGCAGGAGCGTGTTACCTACGACATGGAGATGCTGCGCGAACTGGGTCACTGCTCGGGCATAGAAAACTATTCGCGCTATTTCGACGGGCGTGCGGCAGGTACGCGCCCCTACTGTCTGCTGGATTTCTTTCCCGATGATTTTCTTATCGTCATTGACGAAAGTCACGTCAGCGTTCCGCAGATACGCGCCATGTACGGCGGCGACCGTGCCCGGAAGACAAACCTGGTGGAATACGGTTTCCGGCTTCCCGCCGCAATGGACAACCGCCCGCTGAAGTTCGAGGAATTCGAGTCGATGGCAAAGCAGGTGATATACGTCAGCGCCACCCCTGCCGACTACGAACTGATGCAATCCGAAGGCATCGTTGTGGAGCAGGTAATCCGTCCTACCGGTTTGCTGGACCCCATTATCGAAGTGCGTCCCAGCCACAACCAGATAGACGACCTGATGGAAGAAATCCAGTTGCGCATCGAACGCAACGAGCGCACCCTCGTCACCACGCTGACCAAGCGCATGGCGGAAGAGCTGACGGAGTATCTGCTCAACAACAGCGTAAAGTGCAACTACATACACAGCGACGTAGACACGCTGGAACGTGTAAAGATTATGAGCGACTTGCGCGAGGGCGAGTACGATGTACTTGTCGGTGTCAACCTTCTGCGTGAGGGACTGGACTTGCCGGAGGTGTCTCTTGTGGCTATTCTGGATGCCGACAAGGAGGGATTTCTCCGCTCCCACCGCTCGCTGACACAGACGGCGGGACGCGCCGCCCGCAACGTCAACGGCATGGTTATCATGTATGCCGACAAGATAACGGAAAGCATGCAGCTCACCATCGACGAAACCAACCGCCGCCGCGAGAAGCAGTTGAAATATAACGAGGAGCACGGCATCACCCCTCAGCAAATCAGGAAAGCAAAGAACCTCAACGTATTTGCCGGCACGGAAGGATTTGCCGAAGGTGGAACCGGCAAGGAAAAATCCCCGGCAACCGCGCCCCGTCCCTATGTGGAACAAGAGAGCAGCACCACGGTTGCCGCAGACCCGATTGTCCGGTACATGAGCCGCGCCCAACTCGAAAAGAGCATCGAGCGCACCAGGAAACTGATGCAGGAAGCTGCCAAGAAACTCGACTTCATCGAAGCCGCACAATACCGCGACGAAGTACTGAAAATGGAAGAACTGCTGAAAGAAAAAACGGAATAGAAGCTAAAAAGCCTGTCTGTATCAAACTGTTTGACGCCGCATTTGTTACTCTTTGCATATAACCCATTTAACAAACAAGATTATGAATAAAAAAAGAGGAACGGTAGCGCTGACAGCCTTGGCTGCCCTGTTTTCAGTAACCATACAGCAAGCGGACGCATGCACGCGCGCCACTTACATCGGACCGGAGAATCTGGTTATCACAGGCCGTACGATGGACTGGAAAGAGGACATCATGAGCAACATCTACGTGTTTCCGCGAGGAATACAACGGGCCGGCTACAATAAAGGCGAAACAGTGAAATGGACTTCAAAGTACGGCAGTGTCATTGCCACGGGCTATGATATAGGTACGTGCGACGGCATGAACGAGAAAGGACTGGTGGCCGGACTGCTGTTCCTGCCGGAGTCCGTATACGACCGTCCCGGAGACACCCGCCCCGTAATGGGCATCAGCATCTGGACGCAGTATGTGCTCGACAACTTCGCCACCGTGCGCGAAGCCGTGGACGAACTGAAGAAGGAGACCTTCCGCATCGACGCTCCCCGAATGCCCAACGGCTCGGCTTCCACCCTTCATCTGGCTATTACGGACGAAACGGGGAATACCGCTATCCTGGAATATCTGGACGGGAAACTAAGCATCCACGAGGGCAAGGAATACCGGGTGATGACCAACTCGCCCAGATACGAGTACCAATTGGCCGTCAACGACTATTGGAAGGAAGTCGGCGGATTGCAGATGCTGCCCGGAACCAACCGCTCCAGCGACCGCTTTGTACGCGCGTCATTCTACATTCATGCCATTCCGCAGACAGCAGACGCGGCGATTGCAGTCCCCAGCGTATTGAGTGTGATGCGTAACGTATCCGTACCGTTCGGAATCACTACGCCCGACAAGCCTCACATCTCTTCCACGCGCTGGCGCTCGGTAGCCAATCAGAAAGATAAGGTATATTACTTTGAATCCACCCTTACTCCCAACCTCTTCTGGCTCGATTTGAAGAAGATGGATTTCAGCCCCCAAGCCAAGGTCAAGAAACTCTCGCTGACCAACGGAGAGGTCTATGCGGGAGATGCTGTAAAGGATTTGAAAGACAGCCCTTCTTTCACGTTCCTGTTCCAGACACCGGTTCTCTGAGATAAGGCTTATACATAAACGAAGTTGTCAAAATGCACTTGACAATTTCTTTCAAGCACGGACTTCACAGATTTACCTTATCCTTTTTCTGTGAAATCCGTGCAACTCATGTCTGAAAAGAGATGGATAATAAACCTTTTTTTTCAAGGCACCTCTTTTTGCATGCCTCTTTTTCATGGCGCACTTAAGAGTCTTTCTCATGATTTTTCCGTATGTTTGCAACCAAACTTCAAACCTGCATGCCTACATGGAACTATTAGTATACAAAGCCTCAGCCGGTTCGGGCAAGACCTTCACACTGGCAGTGGAATACATCAAGCTTCTGATTCTCAATCCCCGTGCCTACCGGCAGATACTTGCCGTGACCTTTACCAACAAGGCTACGGCGGAAATGAAAGAGCGCATCCTGACGCAGCTCTACGGCATCTGGAAGGAAGACCCCGCATCGGATGCTACCTGAAACGTATCAAAGAAGATTTGGCTAAGAAGCCGGAAACCGCCTCTCTTTCCGACAGGGAGTTGCGCCAACGCGCCGGAATGGCATTGCAGTATATGCTGCACGACTACAGCCGCTTCCGCGTGGAGACAATCGACTCGTTTTTCCAGTCGGTCATGCGCAACCTTGCCCGCGAACTGGAACTCAGTCCCAACCTGAACATCGAGCTGAACAACGCCGAGGTGCTGAGCGACGCCGTAGACAGCATGATTGAAAAGCTCACCCCCTCTTCGCCCGTACTGGCCTGGCTGCTGGACTACATCAACGAGCGCATTGCCGATGACAAACGCTGGAATGTGTCCAACGAAGTAAAAAGCTTCGGACGGAACATTTTCGACGAAAGCTACATAGAACGCGGCGAAGGATTGCGGTTCAAGCTGCGCTCTCCCGAAACAATAAAGCTCTATCGCGACGTACTGCGCGAAATGGAGACCGATGCACTGGAGCAGATGAAAGGCTTCTACGACCAGTTTGAAGGCGAGCTGGAAGGCCATGCCCTTGTGCCCGAAGACCTGAAAGGCGGTGCACGCGGCATAGGCAGCTATTTCCGCAAGCTACGCGACGGACGGCTGGCGGATAAGGATGTTTTGAATGCCACCCTGCAAAACTGCCTGGCAGATGCCAAGAACTGGGCTACCAAGACATCTTCGCGCAAGGACGAGATTATCCGCCTTGCCGAAACCAGCCTGATACCCCTGCTTCAGGATGCGGAGAGGTTCCGCCCGCAGAAGAACCGCACGATAAACAGTTGCCGCCTCTCGCTGCAACACCTCAACAAACTGCAACTGCTCAATCACATCGACGAAGAAGTACGCACCCTGAACCGCGAGCACAACCGGTTTCTGTTGTCCGACACCAATGCGCTGCTGCACAAATTAGTGCACGAAGGCGACTCCTCTTTCGTATTCGAGAAGATAGGCGCCAACATCCGCAACGTAATGATAGACGAGTTCCAGGACACAAGCCGCATGCAATGGGACAACTTCCGCCTGCTGCTGCTCGAAGGGCTTTCGCAGGGAGCGGACAGCCTCATTGTGGGCGATGTGAAACAGTCCATATACCGCTGGCGGAATGGCGACTGGGGGATATTGAACAGCTTGGGAAACGACCAGTCTAAAGTGCCACTCTGCGATGCTAAAGTGCCACTTTACGATGCTGAAGTGTCACTTTACGACGCTAAACCCCTACACTGCGAAAGCGGTGTCCAGCTCCCCTTCCCTTTCCCGGTACGCGTGGAAACCTTGAAGACAAACCGTCGGAGCGAAACGAATGTCATCCACTTCAACAACCGCCTGTTTACCGCCGCAGTAGACTATCTGAACGCATTGCATCTGGAAGAGCTGAAGGAAGAGTGCATCCCCTTGAAACGCGCCTATGCCGATGTAGCCCAGGAGTCTCCCAAGACGGAAAACAAAGGCTATGTCAAAGTCTCCTTCCTGGAGCCCGATAAAGAACAGAACTACACGGAAAAGACCCTGTCGGCTATGGGCGAAGAAGTGCAAAGGCTGCTTTCGGAAGGCGTGAAGCTGAACGATATAACCATTCTTGTGCGCAAAAACAAGAATATACCACCCATTGCGGATTACTTCGACAAAGAGCTGCACCTGCCCGTTGTATCGGACGAAGCGTTCCGTTTGGATGCCTCGCTTGCCATTTGCATGCTGATAGATGCCCTGCGCTACCTGTCCAATCCGGAAGAGAAGATAGCAAGAGCCTCGTTAATCACGAATTACAGTTTGCAGATTACCGGTAAGGGAGAAGTGGAAGCTCCCCTTGCAGCGCCTGCCGACTGGCACAAACTGCTGACCGCCGATGCAAGGACCGCGCTTCCCGCAGAGTTCGTCGCCCGTATGGACGAATTGCGCCTGATGCCTCTGTACGAACTGTTGGAAGAACTCTTCACACTGTTCGACATGGGGCGCATCGGAAAGCAGGACGCCTATCTGTTCTCTTTCTTCGATGCGGTGACAGAGTACCTGCAAAACAACTCTTCCGACCTCGACGGTTTCATCCGCTACTGGGACGAGACGCTTTGCAACAAAACCATTCCCAGCGGAGAAATGGACGGCATACGCATCTTCTCCATCCACAAGTCCAAGGGACTGGAGTTCCATACCGTGCTCATCCCCTTCTGCGACTGGAAACTGGAGAACGAAACATACAACCAACTGGTGTGGTGCACCGCCCCCGAAGCGCCGTACAATGCCATAGACCTTGTACCCGTCAACTACTCGTCCACAATGGCGGAGTCCGTTTACCGGCAGGATTACCTCAACGAGCGGTTGCAGTTGTGGGTGGATAACCTGAACCTGCTGTACGTGGCATTCACCCGTGCCGGAAAGAATCTTATCGTATGGAGCCGGAAAGACCAGAAAGGCACTATGTCCGAACTTCTCTCCGCCGCCCTGCCCCAAGTGGCCAAAGCGGAAGAAGGCAGTTGGGACGAAGAAGGGAGCATCTATGAAAGCGGAGCGGTATATCCGTCGGAAGAGGCGCTCCTTCACTGCGTTCGGAAGGGAAAGAACAAGGATGCGGACACTCCGGACGGGAAAAGCCGCACTGTGAACAAGCTTGCACAGAAGCCCGTCAAACTTCCGGTACATACGGAAAGCATGCGCCACGACATCGAATTCCGGCAGTCCAACCGTTCCGCCGACTTCATAGCCGGAGTGGACGAAGCCGAGTCCGGCCGGCGCTTCATCAACCGGGGGCGTCTGCTGCATACGCTGTTCTCCGTCATTGAAACGGAAGCGGACATCGACGATGCCGTCAACCGTCTGGTATTCGAAGGTATCATCGGCCGTGCCGAGACAGAGGAAGAGATACGGGAACTCACCCGCAAGGCATTTGCGCAACCGCAAATCAAGGACTGGTATTCGGGAACCTGGCAGTTGTTCAACGAATGCGACATCATCTGGCAGGAGAACGGAGAACTCCGCAACCGCCGCCCCGACCGCGTAATGATGCGCGACGGTGCAATTGTGGTCGTAGACTTCAAGTTCGGCAAGCCCAACAAGAAATATAACAAACAGGTACAAGTATATGGAATTACTTGTCCGCATGGGATATGACGCCAATGCCATCAGCGGGTATCTGTGGTATGTAGAAGAAGAAATAATAGAGAAAGTATGAAAACATTCCTTCAATCAGTAGCCCAAGACCTATACTCCAAGATAGGGAACGACCTGTCGCGCACGGCAATCGTATTCCCCAACAAGCGTGCCAGCCTGTTCTTCAACGAATACCTGGCGGCTCAGAGCGACCGCCCGTTGTGGTCTCCCGCATATGTCAACATCAGCGAACTGTTCCGCAGCCTTTCGCCTCTGAAACCCGGCGACCCTATCCGGCTGGTGTGCGAACTGTACAAAGTGTTCCGCGAAGAAACGCACAGCGAAGAGCCTCTGGATGATTTCTATTTCTGGGGCGAGCTGCTTATCAGCGACTTCGACGATGCCGACAAGAACCTGGTAGATGCCGACAAGCTGTTCAGCAACCTGCAGGATTTGAAGAACATCATGGACGACTACGACTTCCTCGACCAGGAGCAGGAAGAAGCCATACAACAGTTTTCCAGAACTTCTCCATCGACAAACGCACGCAGCTCAAAGAGAAGTTCATCTCCCTTTGGGACAAGCTGGGAGACATCTACCGGCACTACCGGAAGAACCTCTCCGAACTGGGCATCGCATACGAAGGCATGATGTACCGCCATGTAATAGAGGAGCTTGATACGGACCGGCTGCGCTACGACCGCTACGTCTTCGTGGGCTTCAACGTGCTGAACAAGGTAGAGACCCGCTTCTTCCAACGCCTGCAGGATGCGGGCAAAGCCATGTTCTACTGGGATTATGACGTGTTCTACACCCGCCTGCCCCACGAACAGCAACCGCCCTACGTGCACGAAGCGGGCGAATTTATCCTGCGCAACCTGAAGCTGTTTCCCAACCAACTGCCCGAAACGGCCTTCGATGTCCTGCGGCATCCCAAGAAAATACGTTTCATATCCGCTCCTACGGAGAATGCACAGGCCCGCTACCTGCCCCAATGGGTGCGCACGGTCGTGAAAAGCGATACCGAGGCAAGCAAGGAGAAGGAAAACGCCATTGTGCTATGCAACGAGGCATTGTTGCTACCCGTGCTGCACTCCATCCCGCCGGAAGTGGAGAACGTAAACATAACCATGGGATTTCCATTGGCGCAGACACCCGTATACAGCTATATCAATGCCCTTATGGAACTGCAAACCGCCGGCTACCGCAGGGACACGGGACGCTATACCTACGAAGCCGCACTTGCCGTACTGAAGCATCCCTACACCCGGCAACTGTCCGCCACGGCCGAAGACCTGGAGAAGCAGCTCACCAAGGACAACCGCTTCTACCCTCTCCCGTCGGAGCTTAAAAAAGACGCTTTTCTCGAACAGGTATTCACCCCGCAGAACGGAACTGCTGCCATCTGCCGCTATCTCACCGAGCTGCTGCGCGAAGTGGCCGTCATATACCGTCAGGAGAAAGACGAAGAGGACATCTTCAACCAGCTCTACCGGGAGTCCCTATTCAAGGGCTACACCCTCATCAACCGCCTGCTCAGCCTGATAGAGAATGACGGGCTGAGCCTGCATACAGACACGCTGAAACGCCTGATGAACCGCCTGCTCACCGCCACCAACATCCCGTTTCACGGCGAGCCCGCCATCGGCATGCAGGTAATGGGCGTACTGGAAACGCGTAACCTCGACTTCCGCAACCTCATCATGCTGTCCCTCAACGAAGGGCAGCTTCCCAAGGCGGGCGGCGATTCGTCTTTCATCCCCTATAACCTGCGCAAGGCGTTCGGCATGACTACCATCGAGCATAAGAACTCCGTGTATGCCTACTACTTCTACCGCCTCATACAGCGTGCGGAGAACATTACCTTGCTGTACAATACGGCATCCGACGGACTGAACCGGGGTGAGATGTCGCGCTTCATGCTCCAGTTTCTCGTCGAGTCTCCCCACGACATCTCACGCCAATATCTGGAAGCCGGGCAATCTCCCCAACAAAGCCTCGAGATTGAAATACACAAGACGGACGAGGTACTGCAACGGATGTACAACGCATACGACATCCGCCGGCATCCCAACGCACTCTTTTCGCCTTCGGCACTCAACACCTACCTCGACTGCCGCTCAGATTCTACTACCGCTACGTTGCCGGACTGAAAGCTCCCGACGAGGTAAGCGCAGAGATAGACTCCGCCCTGTTCGGTACTATCTTCCACCGTTCCGCCGAGCTGGTATACCAGGACCTCACAGCCAACGGAAAGGAGATACGCCGGGAAGACCTGGAGCAGTTGCTCCGCAACGACGTAAGGTTGCAGGCATACGTAGACACCGCTTCAAGGAAGAGTTTTTCCATGTGCCTGCCGGCGAGCAACCCGAATACAACGGCACACAGCTTATCCACTCCAAAGTAATCGCATCCTATCTGCGGCAACTGCTCCGCAACGACCTGCAGTACGCCCCTTTCCGTATGGAAGGCATGGAACAAAAAGTAACGGAAACCCTGGAGATAGATACTCCTTCCGGAATACTTCCGCTGAATATCGGCGGAACGATAGACCGTATGGACAGCAAAAGCGATACCCTGCGCATCGTGGACTACAAGACGGGTGGCACTCCCAAGACTCCCGAAAGCATAGAGCAGTTGTTTACCCCTGCCGACAACCGTCCGAACTACATCTTCCAGACTTTCCTGTATGCTGCCATTATGTGCCGCAAGCAAGGACTGAAGGTAGCTCCATCCCTGCTGTACATCCACCGTGCGGCATCCGAGAGTTACTCGCCCGTTATCGAGATGGGCGCACCGCGCCAGCCCAAAGTACCGGTCAACAATTTTGCGTTTTATGAAGATGAGTTTCGCGAACGGCTATCAGCGCTCCTGCAGGAGATATACAATCCCGAAGAGCCTTTTACCCAAACGGAAGATGCGAAGAAATGCGAATACTGTGACTTTAAAAGACTGTGCAAGAAATAGAGGAGTACAATAAAACAATAGGGCAATTAAAGTAATAAAATCCGAGGAATCATATTGCAGCCAATATCACTTTAGCACCCTATTGTTTTATTGTCCTCTTTTTTATTTCTTCAACGGGATGGAGAAATAGAATGTCGAACCCTCTCCTTTCTTGGATGTAAACCACAACTTGCCGCCACTCTTCACTGCAAAATCCTGACACAGCAGCAATCCCAATCCGGAACCTTCTTCATTATTTGTGCCGAACGTACTGAAATGCGTATCTGTATGCAGCAGTTTCTTCTGTCCTTCTTCATCGATGCCGCAACCGCTGTCTTTTACACTGACTACCACTGTATCTCCTTGCTCTTCCATCTTCACCAACACTTCCGAATTTTCGTTGCTGAATTTAATGGCATTGCTCAGCAGATTGCGAATAATGGTTTTCAGCATATCAATATCGGTACAGACAGGCAACTTCTCCGGCTTTTCTTCACGGATGGTAATTTTCTTCAAGCCGGCCACCATATTGAACACATCAATCACGCTGTCTACCACTTCCACGGCATCCACATCCTGATAGACAACATTCAGGTTGCCAATCTGGCTTTTTGTCCACTTCAACAGGTTATCCAGCAATGAAAACACATCTTCCGTTGTCCGGTTTGCCATTGTCAGCAGTTCGTACATCTCACCGCCAATCTTCTCAACGGGCAGATTGAGCATCAGCATGTTCAGCACCATCTTGATAGAGCCATCGGAGAACGCAGATCATGGGCAATTACAGAATACAACTTGTCGCGCCCGGCAATGATGCGCTGCAACTCTTCCGTCTTATTCAGAATAATACGCTTGGCCGCCACCAATGAAACCTGATGGGTGACACGGATTATCAGCTCTTCCTTATTGAAAGGTTTGGAAATAAAGTCACTGGCACCCGCCTGAAACCCTTTCACTATATCCGTTGTACTGTTCAATGCTGTCAAAAAGATGATTGGAATATCCGCTGTATCGGGATTGGATTTGAGACGTTGCGCCACTTCAAAGCCGCTTAAATCGGGCATCATTACATCCAACAGCACCAAATCCGGATGTTCTTTATCCACTTGTTCCAAGGCCTGCCGTCCGTTGTTTGCCGTAGCAATCGCAAACTTCTCATTTGTCAGGAGTACTTTCAACAACAATACGTTGGACATCACATCATCTACGATGAGGATTTTGTACTCAGAAGGATTTATTTCCATGTTCATCTTTGTATTATATTTTTCCCGTTATTGGTACCATATTTATTCAGGAACGATACTTGCCGAAATATTCAATCATGTGGAGCAAGCCTTCCTCCAACTCTATTACAGGCTGCCAGTCCAGTTTATGTTTGGCTAACGTAATGTCCGGTTTCCGTTGTCTCGGATCATCGTGCGGCAGTGGTTTGAATATCAGTTTTGATTTGGAACCTGTCAGCCTAATAACCTTCTCTGCCAGTTCAAGGATGGAGAACTCGTTGGGATTGCCCAAATTTACCGGGCCGATAAACCTTCTTCCGTATTCATCATACGCACCATCCCTCTATCAAGTCGTCCACATACTGGAAACTGCGGGTCTGAACACCCGAACCGTAAATCGTGATGTCCTTGTCCTGCAGTGCCTGGACCACAAAGTTGGAAACCACCCGCCCGTCGTCGGGCAGCATGCGCGGACCGTATGTATTGAAAATACGTATAATCTTTATGCGTATTCCGTTCTGACGGTAATAATCCATAAAAAGCGTCTCTGCGCAACGCTTGCCTTCATCATAACAAGAACGGATACCGATTGGATTTACATTTCCCCAATAACTTTCCACTTGGGGATGTATGACAGGATCGCCGTAGATTTCGCTGGTAGACGCCTGCATGATTTTTGCACCCGTCTTTTTGGCCAGCCCCAGCATATTGATGGCTCCCAATACCGAAGTTTTAATCGTTTTTATGGCATCGTGCTGATAATGTACCGGCGATGCGGGGCAAGCCAGGTTATAAATCTCATCGACTTCCGCCTCGTAGGGCAATTCCACATCGTGAAGCACAAACTGAAAACGGGGATTTCCTTTCAGGTGGGCTATGTTCTCTTCCGAACCGGTGAAGAGATTGTCCAGGCATATTACTTCGTGTCCGTCTTTAATCAGCCGGGTACACAGATGAGAACCTATAAAGCCGGCACCACCGCTAACCAATATTTTTTTCATGCAGCACTTATTTCTGTGTCCGAAGACCATGCAACTTGTTTGTTCTGTTTATGTGCTGACAAATGTAGGCGATTTGGCTAAAATATGCAAGTTTGCAGGAGAATTATTTCAACTATCAAGGCATATATTCCGGCTTGTTGTCAGGAATACTGAAATCTTTATTGGCAAACAGGTCTGCCAAACCCGAAATTTGCTTCAGACGAAGCAGCTCGTCCCGGTCCATTCCTATGTTTTTCATAATCCACTGGTCGGACATACCGGCACGGTCCAGTTCGGCAACGATGTTGCACATCAACTCGATGTTATGCGCCCCGCGCGCACGGTTATGACGGATAGTGGACGCCATGCGGTTGGACAGCTCCTTATCAATTACAACAACCGGCAACAAGCCGTTCTCACGCTGATAAATCCGCTTGGAAGTTTTTAATACCTGATAGCGGTGTAGCCGTCTACCAATATATAGTTGTCTTTCTCCCGGTCGTAATAGCACACGCAAGGCATTGTAAATCCGTCTTCCCAGATGGACAGTTCCAGCAATTTCATTTCGGGCGGTGCCACTACATTGGGGTTATAATCATTGGCCTGTATCTTTTCTACAGGAATTGCTTTTACATTATATACCGGACTTTTATCTACACTCATAACATCATATTTTTGAATTGTTCCATTATCTTGTCTCGCTTGTATATCTCCTCTTTGGTCAGGGCAAACCCCATGTACTTGCACGCGTGGTCGTTCTTTAAGATACAGATGCACATGCGCTTGTAGGTAGGGATTTCCCTGAATTCCGTTATATCGATATCATCCAGATAATCCATGCGGACAGGTTTCTTGTTTGTCTTGTAATTGGTATGATTCATCACTTCGATGGGAATGCCTGCGTCTTGCAGCTTCTTTATGGTATTCTCGCCCAGACATCCCCCTTTTGTCCGCCAGAATTCGATGCTGACGGTCAGCTTCTTCAGATAGTTGCGCCGGGTTTCTTCGGGCAAGGTGGAAAGCAGGAATTGCATAAAGCTCTTCCAGGTATACCCTTCGGGAATGCGTACGCTCTGCCAGCCCATGGCGTGAGTACCGCCATAGATACCGGTAAAGTTCACCCCGTTGACACGTCCTATCATCTTCCCCCAGGTATTGGGTCTATCACTTTATACAATGCAAGGCTCTCCTGCGCCTCGCACAGAAACGGACTTGCCACACGCTGGCGCTCTATATTGACACCCGCTTTATAATACAAATCGTACAGATGGTTATAATCGAAGCCGAACTTACCGTTGGCAGTCCATATGTCCGTCGTTTTCCAGTCGTAGATGGGATAAGCGTTGAATATGTCATTGCCTATTTTGGAAGTCCACCTGTAGTTATGGTACATCTGGTATTTACGGTTCAGATGAATACTGCGCCAGCGGTTGAAGCTTTCCTGCGTGCGGATGCCAATAAGGAAACAGGTGCGCACCGCATCTTCCGCTGATGCAGCCATTTGGCAAAGTGCATCTGGAATTCGTAATCCCACATTTTCTCTGTATAGAAAGGGAACGCTTCTTTCGTATAAGAACCCTGCGGCATCTGACGCACCCAAAGCTCCTTCATACTCTCGTCCCAGGGACGCCAATAGCTCTGATACATGGATGTGCAGGTGGTGACCTTGAAAGGGACACATACCCGATAGACTTCCAGAATATCCTTATTGGCTTCCAATATACGGTCTACATAATCTATGGTTACGGTGTACTGTATCTCATAATCCATATGAAACACACACAATTTTCGCTTTAAATTATTACGCCGGATGTAATCTATGCACAAGTTCAGCAATACGCCACTGTCCTTCCCTCCGGAAAACGACACGCATATTGTATCGAACTCTTTAAAAATCAGTTCTAAACGTTCCTGCGCAAGTTCGTATACATTTTTAGAAACAGCCATAGTTATCTGTCTTTTTTCATTTTCACGTAGCGAGTCCAGACTTTCTCCTCCGAAAAGCCTAATTCCTTAAAAAGAGAACAATGCTCCATGAAAGTAACCGATGTCAATTCCTTACCCGCAGTTGCATTCGATATAACCTTCTCCAATAATAGCTTCAGCGTGCTTTCATTGTTGTCCTCTACATAGTAGTTGTTAATGATACACTCTTTCTTCTTCTCTTCTACGGGTATAAAACCTATAACTTTCCTCTTTTCTACTGCCACAAACCAAACAAAATCTTCCGATGTACGAAACGGGTAGTTATAATTCTGCTTTAAGACATCGGGATTCATCACCAATGGCGCTACAAGCTCATATAGTCGCCTGTCTGTTCCCTTTAATTGTATAATTTGTATCATTCAGTATTATCGGTTTTATGTTTTGATTGTAAATTGTTCAAAGATAAATATTAAACTTATGCCTTAAGTAATTTTTTAAGCAGTTTTTAAGAATAAAAGATTCAAATTTGTCGTAATTTATTATTTTTATACAGAATTTGTAATTTCACTGATAATCAATAGACATAAAAGTGGCGATTATTCAGTA